>Ga0214545_1000519_pt1 | contig 61850 bp, 56 predicted proteins | sample CNSS4metaG_FD_160064 | JGI IMG/M metagenome (GOLD analysis project Ga0214545, IMG submission 160064) | Root nodule microbial communities from cowpea collected in UCLA plant growth center, Los Angeles, California, USA - CNSS4 | ecosystem: Host-associated > Plants > Roots > Nodule | place: USA... | reverse complement strand
CGCTGCCATTGCGTCCCTCAAGCAGGAAGGTGACGAGCAGCCGCTCCGGGTTACGACGACCAACGCCTTCGCCAGCCGCTGGCTCGTGCCCCGCCTGCCCCTGTGGCGGAAGTTGCATCCTGACGTGCCGCTGGAGGTGATCGGCACTGACACGGTGCTCGATCTGCAGGCCGGAGACAGTGACGTTGCCATCCGTTATGCGACCAGCCGCGTACCGCCGACAGACGGAATCGTCGATGAACTCTTCAGCGATACGTTCTGGCCGATCTGCAATCCGGATTTGCTTTCAACGGGCCGCCTGAAGAGACCAATCGACCTTGCAAACCATGTTCTGATCCACTCCTATTGGTCGCCGACCGATCGCGAGCCGCCCACATGGCAGAGATGGCTTACCGCGGCTCAGCGCAGGTGGCGGGAAGTGCCCCAATTCAAGGATATGCAACACTTGAGTTTCCGCGAGGAACTGCACGCCATCGAGGCGGTGATCGCCGGGCAGGGAGTCGGGATTTTCAGTGATGTGCTCGTGGCCCACGAACTCGCTGTCGGTATGCTCGTGAAACCGTTCAAGTTGAGCTTGTCTGGCTATAGCTTCTATGTGGTCACCAGGCCAAGCAATCCGCGCGCAAGGACCATCCGAGCCTTCTCGGAGTGGTTGCGGTCGAGTACTTAATCCGCTCTTCTTGTTGTCTTCGAAATGTCCGCTCGGGGTCACAAGCGGCGGTCGTGGCAAGCGCAGCCTTGCGCCCGGTTTATAGCCAGGAGCCGACAGCCAACTGCGAGGGCCGGCCTCAGGCCGCCCACCCGTAAATTTCCCAAGTGTCGGTCATTTGCGCTCGCTGGTTAACTGGTGCGGATCGAGCGCCGCATCATGAAAACACCAAAGCCAAAGCAGTGGGCCGACCAAGAGGTCCGACGATTGATCACACTGGCCCGACAGGGAGTTGGCGCGTCAAAGATAGCCGCCGAACTCGGCCGCCACGCCGGATCGGTGAGGCGCATGGCGCGAACGTTGAGACTGCTGTTGAAGAAGTAGTCCCCGAGCGATCTTGAGCGCGCGGCTGACCTACAGCCCCAACGCCTCGGCCCCTCCCGCTGCGGCCGTTGCGACTCGCGAAAAATGCAGAACTCAGATCGTTTGCAGCAATATCATCCCGACGATGGTCACAAAGAAACCGATTGCCGTCACTGCGGCGAAGCACCGTTCTACGCTATCCATGAACGCAACCCCTGCTAAAAAGATCAGTTCAGCTTTTTCGTAATGTAAGTGCGATTGCAACTGCCAACTTGCTCGTACTCGCGCGACGAGTTTGAGAGTCCCTCCGGCCAGAACAGAAAATAACCGAAACGCTCATACCGCCATACTGGGCGCCGATTGCGTGGTGTTCGCATCATCTCCGATTGCTAGGAGCGGGAAAGCAGATGCGCACGAGTGATCGTGCAGCGCATCGTTGGCTAAATGCTCCCAATACTCAGCTTCGGCGAGCAGTTTCCAACTTCTATCGGGGTGGATGCGCGGCAGTCTGACGGCACAGCGATGCCATCGCGCGCAGGCGACTCACAGTACCCACCTACTCCTCCCATTCATTTTTTTGTTTTTGCACCCTATTTTCTATTTTTGTGTCGGAGTCATTATAGTTATAGCTCTGAACCAATTTTACTTTCCGAAGCTCGATCGGCTTTCGCTGCGGTTTCAAATCGCGCGTCAATCACAATGGGCGCAATCCATTGCGTTCTTTCGGGCTCAATGTCGAAGCGCGCGGCTAAAGCGCTCGTCGAGCATGCCGTATTTGCACTGCAATGGTCCGCCATGGCCGTAATTCTACGGAGATTGCGCACCCCCAGTGTTTTGCTTCTACTTCCGATTGTTTTTATGACGATTAGCTTTTTGAGCGAGAGGTCATGAGCGTCAAAGCCATGATGGCAACTATTCTACGAAGCCAGATGACATCGCGCGGCATACACTCCCTGCCGCGATCTGACTACGAGGAGATAGTAGAGGCGTTGGTCGAACAGCTCAGAGAGCTGGAGCTTAGCTTGGCCGCTCGCGAGTTGGCAGACAAGCAGAAGCCGAAGTAGCGTCATATTGGCTGACACCGCACGTGTGCTTGGTCTTCCACGGCGACTCAATATTTCGATTGTCCGCCATGAAACACGCCGCTGCCCGCCCCTTAGCTGATCGGAAGTCGCCGCTGGAAAGCTGGTCGAGATCGCCAGCGGCATTAAACCCGTACAGGACGGATGGATCGTCATTGAGCTGATCAATGTGCCTTTCCTTAAACAGGGCGGCACGGGCCAACAATTCAGCGCCACAGTCGCGTTGGCGCAGGAGCGCGGCTGGCTGGAGGTGCATGAGAGTGGCACGTATGTGCGGCTACCGGGGCAAACAGAAGCCTTGGGTTAAGTGAAGTACTGAATTCAGCAATTGAGCAGTGATTTGGTCTGCGTTTAAGCCAGTCTTGTCGTCTGTACCGCCTATCAACCCCGAAAGCGAACCTCCCAGCAATCGGCGATCCGGAGCGTGTTCACGCGCTTAGTTCGGGCGCTCCAGATGTCCGCTCATCGTTCAACAGCGGCACAAACAGCAGACATGATCGAAGGTCGCCTGTGGGCCATAACCGGACATGCACACCGACCGAGATGAGTTCGGGCCATGTCGCTGCTCTAAACAGCGCAATGGTCGGCGCGCGGTTGACGGTCTGCAGGCGCATGGCACATAGCGGGTCCTTCTCGAGACCAACAACTAGGTGTTGCACACCTAGCCGCGGCGTATTGATCTGTGAGTTAGGGGGGTCACAATCAATCAGGCAGTCCGGCCTTGATAAAGGCCTCCATGAACTCGGTCCTGAGCTGAGGTGACCTCACCCACGGCGGAGGCACGACCGTCGATCGGCGCCATCCTGGGGCTTGGCGGACACACTCTGTCATTAGTCTCCGTGCGTCATCCATACGATCCGCGCCGACATAGCACAGGATCGCCTGCCCCATCCCAACGAGGAAGAAGGGAGGGAATGCTCTGAGAGCCCTGTCCGTCCAATCGGCAGCATCGGTGTGTCGGCCCGCATTGTGGTGAGCAAGCGCGATGCCCAGCAAGGCGTTGTAATTGAAGGGATCGCGCGGGCTCATCATCATCGCCAGTTCGAAGTCCGCGATTGCCTCATCCGAGCCTCCATTCCAGGCGCACAAGAGGCCTCTAAAGTTGTAGGCTCGCGCGTAATTGGGGTTGGCGAGCACGGCACGTTCGATCAGTTCGGCACCGCCGTTATAGTCGAGCTGGAACCAGAACAGATTGAAGCCGACGACGCTCAATGCCTGGGCATCGTCTGCACCCATGGCCTTGAGTCGGTTCGCAACGCGCAAAAGTTCTATGTTATCCTCGGCGATGTCGCCGGGCCATTTGTTGGCGCGCCGCCATCCGAGACACGAGGCAACACCGCCATAGGCCGGTGCAAAATTCGGGTCGAGCGCGATCGCGTGCTTGAAGTCCCGCAAGGCTGACTCGTTGTTCTCGGCGCTGGTCGGGAACTCTATGTGTGGCAGGCCGCGGTAGAACGCGGTCACCGCATCAACGTTGCCGCCGATGCGCCGGCTTGCGCGCTCGATCTCCGCGCGATCAAGCTCCGGCGCGACGGCACCGATCACGTGTCGCGTGACCTTGTCCTGCAGATCGAACATGTCAACAAACGTGCCATCGAACTGATCCGCCCAGATCTGCTCTGCCGTTTCGGCATCAATCAGCTTTCCGGTGATCCTCAGTCGGGCCCCGGCCCTGCGTACGCTGCCGTCAAGCACGTAGCGCACCCCAAGCTCGCGACCGACCTGCTTGATGTCGACCGTCTTGCCCCTATAGGTGAAGCTCGATTGCCGGGCGATGACGAACAAGGACCTGAACCGCGATAGCGCTGTGATGATATCCTCAACCAGTCCATCAGCAAAATAGTCCTGTCCCGGATCGTCGGATATATTTTGGAACGGAAGCACAGCAATCGACGGCTTGGCAAATGAGACGGACCGTATTGAGGCCAGGTTTGCGGCGACCGCATCATCCGCCCCCTCGATCTCACGTACCCTTCCCACAAAGCGAAAACCCCTACGCTGCAGCGTCTTGATGAGACGCTGCTCATCACCAGTGTCGCCGATCGCGGCGCGGGCCGCGTTGAGCCTGGTCGCGAGCGCCGCGTCGGTGACGACCATGCGTCCCCACACGGCGGCAATCAGATCGTCTTTGCTGGTGACATGGCCTCGGTTGCGGAGAAGGTACACCAGCAGATCAAACGCTTGTGGTGCGACCGGAACCACGTCGGATCCGCGACGCAACTCTCGCTTGTCGGTGTCAAGCAAGAAATCCTCAAACAGATAGCGCACCGTTCACTCCGGTCGAACCTGGCCGAGCAAGCCTGAAAACGCAAACTTAGCCATCGATGAGGAAAATGTAAGGGGTCGGTAAAGTGTCCGCGCCACCCGTCCGGCATGCTGCAACTGCGGTTCGACCCGAAGAACGGAAGGGGCCCCAGATGCTGCAGGACAGGCACGGAATAATCGATTACAGCGCGCAAGGGACAGGTCCAACCATCGTGTTCGTGCCCGGCTCCTGGGCGACGGGGTCGGCCTGGAGTGGCATCATCGAGGCACTGGAAAATCGCTTTCGCGCCGTCACGACCAGCCTGCCGGGGTATGGCGGTACGAGGGAAAGCCGCACAGCGGACGGCTGTTCGATCGACCGGTCGTCAGAAGCGGTTGAAGCCGTCATTCGCCGAGCGGGTGGCCCGGTGCATCTTGTCGGACATTCCTATGGGGCGCTTATCTGCCTCGATGTTGCGCTTTGCGGGCTGATGCCGCTGATGAGCCTGACGTTGATCGAACCGGTGGCGTTCGGGCTCTTGCGCCAGGCTGGAGATCTCGCCCATTATGAACAGTGTACTGCATTGCGTGACAAGTACGTGAGGTCATTCGACGCCGGCGAGCGGGAAGCGGCCCGATACGTCTTCGATTATCTCGGCAGCCCGGGAGGTTTTGACGCCTTGCCGCCACGCATGCGGGAGCACATCCTTGACAGGACGCCGAGCCATATCCTCGACATGTGCTCGGGTTTTGATCCATCTATCGCGGGGCTGGCCAACATTCTGCTCCCGACCCGTATCGTTCGAGGTGCACGAACCGCATCATCTTTATACAAATGTGCAGATATACTCAGCCGCGCGATGCCGAATGCATCGTTGCACACAATCGAGGAGGCTGGGCACTTCATGACGGCCACGCACGCGGCCGAACTCGCCGGACTTGTCCGCGATCACGTGAAGAATACTGAATCCCTGGCCTGGGCCGACCTAAGCTTTGCATCTCCCTTCGGGCTTGGAAGCAGGAATTGCGTCTGATGCTCGGCAGGCAGGGATCGCTGGGGAAAAAGATCGGTGAAGGCGCCTTCTCGGAAGCCTACATCTGGGCGCCCGGACAGGTGGTGAAGCTCTTCAAGGCCGGTGTCTCTCGTCAGTTCGGTCGGCATGAAGTGCGCATGGTCCGCGCCGTACTCGCCGCCGGTCTCCCGGTGCCGGAGGTGTTCGGCGAGGTGACCTTGGACGGGCGCTTCGGCATCGTGCTGCAGCACCTTGAGGGACTGACACTGTGGCAGCTCTCGCGCACCGGCACGGTGACATTCGAACAGGCGGGGGCGATTATTGCCGCTCTTGCCATGTCCGTTCACAAAATATCTCCTCCGCGAGAGGTCCTCTCCATGCGCGAGTATATGGAGAATTTGTTGCGGCTCGACGACGGCAAGGTTCCGAAGCACATCGCCACCCGCGTCCTCGCTGTGATCGATTGCATGTCACTCGGCGATGGGCTTTGCCATTGCGACCTTAGCCCCGGCAACGTTATCATGACGGCGGAAGGTCCAAAGCTCATTGACTGGGGTTTCGCGATGCGCGCGCCCGCCGCCGTCGATCTGGGGTTCTTGCATGTAATTCTTTCCGAACTCGCGCCGGAAATAGCCGACAACCCCGAGCGTCCGCGCGCAACCAATGCGGCGGCGCAATCCGAATATGCGCGGTTGGCCGGCATGTCTCTCGCCGAGCTGACTGCGTCGATTAAGCCGTACTTGCCCATTCTCCGCACCTTCGTTGTCCTCGGCAACGTGGTGCCTTCCCTGCAGGGGCGTCTGATCCAGCGGATTGAGGCGGGGTTGCGCTCGGAGGGCTAAACTCTTTTGTACGCGCGCGAGCCGAAGTACCTTGGCGAAGTGGAACGTCAGTGTCTCCTTCGGGTCAAAGGCTGCCCTCGGGAGCCCGCATGCCCTTGGTCGGATCATCTCTTGGGAGCGAATGTCGCCGCGGCCTGGGCTGAGGTCAGCCACGTTCCAAAACGGACATGCCGCATACTTCCGAATCGTTTGAAAATGCGGTGAGCGTCAGGTAAAACTTGGCGTTGTGGAACTGTCGTGTCCGCTCGCACGGGGAGAATGCGCGTGAAGGAACTGGCAGGAAAGACGGCATTCGTGACCGGTGCGGCGTCCGGCATTGGATTGGGGATAGCGACCGCTTTCGCCCAGGCTGGCGCGAAAGTGATGCTTTGCGATATTGAAGAGGCCGCGCTGTCCGCAGCGCTCGAGCAACTGCGGCTCACCAACGTCGATGTCGACGGCGTGAAGGCAGACGTCTCGCTCAAAGCCGAACTCGCGGCGGCCGCAGAAGCCACCACCGCCCGCTACGGCAAGGTCCATATTCTCGTCAACAACGCGGGCGTCGGCGGTGGTGGGCCCTACGGCAGCTGGACCGATGCGGCGTGGAATTGGACGTTGGCCGTCAACCTGATGGCGACCATTTGGGGGATCGAGATCTTCGGGCCGTTGATCGAGCAGCATGGCGAGGGTGGACATATCGTCTCCACAGCCTCGATCGTAGGCGTCATTTCAGGAGCGAGCACTGCATACAACGTTTCAAAGTATGGCGTTGTCGCGCTGTCCGAGGGATTGCGGCAAGAGCTCGCGCCCCGCGGAATTGGCGTATCGGTATTGTGTCCCGGGTACATCCGCACTCAAATCATGAACTCGAGCCGCAACCTCCCCAAGCGCTTCGAGGGGGCAGTCCGAGCCCCGCCGACTTCGGGCCCGATTGCCGAACGGATTAATCAGATCCGGGAACGCGTCACTCAAGGTATCGACCCCCTCTATGTCGGCGAACTCGTCCGCGAAGGCGTCGAAAACGACTGGCCCTATATCTTCACCGACCTCGAATTTGAGCCGATAGTCGAAGCGCGCTTCGCCGGAATCAAGCAAGGCTTTGACCATATCCGCGGGCGCTCCCCGAAGCGTTGAGTGCGCAGACTTTCTCCTACCTGATCGATGTTTTCATGGGGTGATGGCGCTGAGACGATTCTGTGAGTCATCACGCCATGTCCGCTCCGGGTCAAGAGCGCCATTCGAACAGTCTGCTGGTCGTTTCCGGTCCACCTGCATAAGCCAACAACGCGCGAGGCCGCCCAGACTTCGCGTTCGGGCCAAAAGGGGACACGCGCCTTGTGAAGGCGGCCCCCTAACTGAGGCGGTCTTACTCTTTCGGCTCCTCGGGGAAGGGCTCGTAGGTCCTGCGTCCTAAGAAGGTGTCTGGCTTAGGAAGCTTGAGCGCTGCGGCTGCCTCAGCTGTTATCTGGCGAATGCGGGCGCACTCTTCTCTTATCTCTGAAGCCAAAACGTGCAGATGCTCGTTGATAGGCGCGATGTCGGCCATGACGGCGCTCCCTTGTTATGCAGGCGGGAGCGCGATTGGTCTCTCAGCCACCGACGCCTACGGGCAGAGCCTCGGCCGGTGATATCGGTAAACTACCACAAGTCGCTTTGGTTCAAAGGTGGACGTTGATTGGCCGCCTGTGCGGGGCCGCCCGAAGAATAACTCATCTTACTCATTTGGCGTAAAGCAAGACTTCTGCCGCTAGCCTAACTACAAGTTCGGCGGGGTCTGCCCCGGCGAGCGAAGCCACTCGTCCCAAAGAGCAGCGGTATCGGCCCCGCGCGCCCTCTTGAGGAGTTCTTCTCTTTCTGGACCGGGAGGATACGCACGAGCTTCCTCGCGGAGTTCACAAGCGAAATCGCTCAACCGATCCTGCAGAGTAGTGGTCTGCTTGAAACGCCGACGCTTCTTGCTCATTTGGTGTCTCCGTTTGACTAAATTATCGCGCAGAGCAAATGGCCCCGCGATAACTTTAGTTAATTGGACAAGCGCATGTGGGCGCGAGAAACCCGCTATGGGTCAAAATGCGAAGAACTCAGGTTGAGCAAATCTGGTCCGCTCTGGCTCAACGAGCGGACTTCCGGCCGTCCAGGTGAAACTTCGCAAATGGGCCAGAAGTCCGCGTCCTAGTACTGTGGACGCTTCAGAAGCTCAGGAAGGCGCGAGATTGCCTTGGCGATGCGCCTCGCCTCCTCACGGGAGAGGAAGTCGTTGGCATACTGGTAGCTGCGCTGGTGCCGGTCCTCCCGGTGAGGCACGGCGCAGATGAAGAAGCCGCTCGCGTCAAACGCGCGAAAGCCGTCCCTGTCCTCCTTCATCACCCAAGGAGCCGGGAAGCGTCGGAGGTTGTCCATATGCATGCGGCTATCTCGCGAGCAGCCGAAGTCCTGAGCCGGGAGGGAGGCCTCGGCCTCGCGCATGCTCACGCGAGGGACAGCAGCCGAAAGCGAGGGTAGACGGAAAGGCCGGACAGGCCGAGACCGATGCGGATAGTGGCGTAACGGGCGCTACCCTGAAGCAGGCTTGGCAACGCTATTTGGAAGCCCATCTAATCCGAAAAGGCCGTAGCGAGAAAACGATAAGTCGACAAGACGCCGCTTCACCGGACGGGGCCGCGGGGGAGCCGGTGCCCGGCGTGGGATGAACAGGCTGGCGACGACGATCGGGTCGGTATCGCCGAGCGCCGCGCGCTCCTGGACCAGGCCGCTCATGACGGTCCGTATCTTGAGGATCTCTTCGGCCACGAAGGTGCAATCCTCGTCCCGGTTGATTTGCTCATGCATGATGGCATCACAGAGGCAGGCGCGATTTCTTCCTGGACGGCGATGTAGCGGACAGTGACTCGAACCCCGCCTTCCTCGAACAGTTGACCGTGCCGCCTCCTTGAGTAGAGCATCGAGCCCGCGTCTTCCGGCTCATAGAGCTGCCCGATCGGTGAGTAGATCCCCACCTGCCTGAACAGGTTAGCCATACCGAACGTCCGCGCCTCGTCGGCAACGATTGGCACAATTCTGGGACCAAGCACTTTCTCCTTAAGCAGATTCGAGAACAGCCGAACGAGCGCCATCGTCGTCGATATCTCTTTGCCCTCCCCCATGAGCGCGAACTCGGCATAGGACTGTAGGGCGGGGACGGCAACGGCAATGCGCGACTCCCCGGCGCCTCCCATTCCATAGCCTTTCTTGGTCTTCGCCAGGACAACAGTCGGCCGCCCCTTGGTCGCCTTTGCTGCAGCGAAGGCAGATAGCTGGCGTGAACAGCCGCGTCTCAGACGGTCAAGGCAGTACTCTTGTCAGATGCGTGCGCCTTCATTTTTGCAACCGAACCTTGCATTGAACCCGCTATGCTCGACGTGGAGCTTCTGGTTGCGGCTCAAGAATGAACTAGTTCATACTATCGGGATAGAAAACACCGCTACAGTACGAACTGATCGAGAGATAAAGCATCTGCATCGGACGACTGTCCGGGGCGGAATTCGGTCTGGGTTCTTCGTCCGCCTCGCGCATCACTCACGCGAGCACAGGATGCTCTGGCTGCAAATCCGTCCAGCCTGATTTCGATCAACGCGTGTCGGAGTTGTGGTGAGGTTCACATGTGCACAGGACTGGGCACGCCCATGTGCGATATCTGCAGCAAATTCTGCGCGCGCGGCGAACTGCCAACAGGCCTCGTGTTCGCCACAGTGTTCGACCACGGTTTTCGGCATACGCACGCACCCGCGCCATTGAACAGTAAAACGCGATTAAATCTGTCGCTAAGTCCCGGCCTCGGGCTCGAGCCCGATTTGTTGCCCACGATGGGCGGCGGGCGTACCATACCACGCCGGTTGTCAGCCTAGTGTCGAGAATTTAAGGACCGGCCGCAATACGAACGGCCTAACAGAAGATTTTACTCGGCCGGCCAGAGCTCGGTCGAACTGTTCATAATCTCGCGACCAGGAAGGCTCTTCATGACGGGGGGCATCAGTGAGAGGATAGTGGAGCGCAAGGTCGCCATTCTCGGGCGGCTTGGCGTCTACCCGATGGTTCGCCTCTCGCTCCCGGCGCGCCGGCTTCTCGCCTTTCTCGCGCTTCAAGGCGGGCCGGTCTCGCGCACCGCAGCCGCCAGCAATCTCTGGCTGGATCTCGCCGAAGACGCGGGCCGAGCCAACCTCCGCCGCGCGCTTTGGCACGTTCCGCGCGGCTGGATCGAGACCATGGGCGACGAGCTGGTGCTGTCGGCGGACGTCGATTTCTCGCGCGCGCAGGCCATCGCGGCCCGTGCCCTCAAGGGCGAAGCGCTTACCTTCGAGGACATCGTATTGCTATCGAACGACGTTCTGCCCGGCTGGCATGAGGAGTGGCTGATCGCCGCGCAGGAGGCGTTTCGCCTGCTGCGGGTGGAGGCGCTCGAGGCGGCCTGCCGGATGATGACGACGTGTGGGGATCTCGCGCTGGCAGCACAGGCGGGAGTCGCCGCGCTCGCCGCCGAGCCGCTGCGCGAATCGGCGGCCGAAGCGCTGATCGATGCATATCTCGCCCAGCGCAATCGCTACCAGGCGGTCCAGTGCTACCGTTCGCTGGCAAAACGCCTTGCCTGCGAGCTGGGCGTCGCCCCGGATGAGGCGCTGGCGAAGCGCGTGGCCGGCATTTGTCCCGCCTCACGCACCGCGCACTAGCTTCCCCTTCCCTTCCTTCCCTTCTGTCTCGTCCTTTTCCGGAGTCTGCAGGGACGGCCGTCGTCTGCCCGCGGACGATCCTGCGACGCTGCGTGGACGCCTCGGAAAGCGCCGCGGCCACGGCAGCAATCCGCACTGAGCGCGCGAACAAGACGGCAAGGCGACGGCGCCACACACAGCGGCGGACGGCGGTCATGCTCAACTGCACCGCAGATGTTCAGGAGGCCGGAGTCGCGCGATGCTGAATCAACAAGAGTCATCCCATCTCTTCGCCGCGCAGGAAAATCCGTTCGCTGAAGCCTTCGCCGAAACCGGCAACGGCGCGGCGATCGGCTTCGCTCCGTGGAGCGAGAATCTCACGCCATTCGCAGCGACGCTCGATGGCGGCGCAAGCCAGTCCGAGACCGACCGCCTGGTGGCCGAAGTCTATGCCGAGCTTCGCGACGAAGCGTTCGACGAAGCGCTTGCGTTTCTGGCCGAGGAGACCGAGCAGGCACTCGACGAGCGGTTCGTCGGCGAGACGCCGGCGTCCGCACAGGAGCGCGAGCGCTATGCCGACGCGCACCTTGCCCCGGTGCGCTTCGAGGCGCAACAGTATCTGCAGGCGCTGGAAGCAGGGATGGCCGGCCTGGACGTCGGCTCCCTTTCAGAGCAACAGCTCGATGAGGTGCTGGAGAGATTCGACCCATTGATCGGAGAGCTGACGCCGGCCGGCGAGGAGTTCATCGGCAAGCTCATCAAGAAAGCCAAGGGCGTCGTCAAGACCGTCGCCAATGTGGCAAAGAGCGTCGGCAAGGTCGCGGGGTCGCTGCTCGGGCCGGTTCTGAACAAGCTGCGCGGCCTGATCAATCCCCTGCTCCGGCGCGTCCTGTCCTTCGCCATCGGCCGGTTGCCGGCACCTCTGCAGCCGCACGCACGCGCGCTCGCCGCCCGATTCACGTCCGAGGCTGCGGAGGAGAGCATCGACGAAGCTCAGGTGTCACCGGCGAACCTGACCGACATGGAATCGCTCGCCGAATCCTTCGACGCGGCCATCGCGGAGGCACTGGCGGGCGATGCGGCAGCCGAGTTCGAAGGCGAGGCGTTCGGTGCGACGGACGAGAGCGAGATCGAGACTCGGGAACTCGAGGTGCTCGCCGAAGCCCGCGGCGCACTGATCGAACGGCTGCGCGACGCCGACGAGGACGAAGATCTCGCCCCGGCGATCGAGCAATTCGTTCCCGCCCTGCTCGGCGCGCTGCGGCTCGGAATCAACCTCGTCGGTCGACCGAAGGTGGTGGGCTTTCTCGCCAATTATCTCGGCCAGCTCATCGGCAAATGGGTAGGACCGCAGCTCAAAGGGCCTCTGTCGAACGCCATCGTAGATACCGGTCTGAGGCTCATCTCGCTCGAGGCCGAGGACCGGGCGCAGCTCGAGCGCAGCGACGAGGTGGCGCCGGTCGCGCTCGCCAGCGTCGTCGAGGATACGGTCCGCCAGTTCGCCGAGAACGAGGACTACGTGTTCGAGGACGAAGAGCTGACCCAGCTCGCGACCGCAGAAGCGTTTAGCCAAGCCGTTGCAACGCATTTCCCGCCTCGCTTCGTTCGTGCGTCGCTGCAGCAGGCCCCGTCGCTCGGCGGAACCTTCGTGAGCCGCCGCCCGCGTAGCCTCCGGCCCTATCGCAAGTACAACCGCACGCCCGATATCCAGTTGACGTCGCAGATTGCGGACACGCTGCCCACCTTCGGCGGATCGACGGTCGGCGCGGCGATGCGGGCGGCGGGCGCGCAGTTTCCGATCCGCGCGCGCATGCACATCTATCAGTCTGCGCCCGGCACCACGCTCCAGCGCATGGTGCGCACCGACCGGTCGGGCGCAGGCGCAGGCCGCGGCTACATCAACACCGCCAACGTCCATCCGCTGACGCCGGCGGCGGCCGGCGTTTTACTGCGTGAACCGAAGCTCGGCGTCGCGGTGCCCGCCGCATATCTCCGCTCGCGACAGCGGATCGCCGCGGGCCAGCGCTTCTACATTCTGGAGCCGGTCGGCGCCGGCGCGCCGCCAACTTTGCCCGCGGGCCCGGCGGGACAGGCCGCGGCCAGGCGTCTGCGCGCAAGCCGTGCCTGGGCGTCGGTGAATATGCGCCAGGCACGCATCACCGTCGGCATCTACTTGTCGGAGGCGGAGACGCAGAAGATCGTCGCGGCGATCCGCAAGGGCCAGGGAAGCCTTGCGCTGCTGCAGGCGCTCACCAGGACCTACCAGGACATGGAGCGACTCTCCGCCGGCGGCCAGGCTCCTCTCCGGATGTTGCGCGAGGATGGTGAGGACGGCGAGACTTTCGAGGACTTCGCTGCCCAAAGGGGCAAGCTGCTGCCGCCCGGTCTGACCGCACAGCTGCGCCAGCGCCTGCGCGCCTGGGTGATGCCGGCGTTGACGAAATGGGCACGAGCCAATGCGGAAGCGTTCGTGCGCGCAGCCGGACATCCCGATCCCGGTGTAACGGTTCGCATCCGCCTCACCGCGGTCCCCGGGCTCGACGCGATCCGCAGGATGCTGCGCGGCGGTGCGTCCGCGCCGGCCGGCGCCGCGCTGCGCGGCACACCGAGCATCGCCATCTCCGTCACACCTGGGCGGGGCGGCAAGTGACGCGTGACATCGACCAGCATCTCGTCACCTCGGACCTCCAGCGGCAGGTCGCCCACTGGCTGGCGGCCGCTCGCACGTTTCGCGATGCCGAGGAGTTTGCTTCGATCGAGGCCTGGAAGTCGGTCGAACGCGACACCGGTGCGCCGCTGCGCCAGCAGATTAACGCGGTCGTCGAGGAACTCATCGAGCTCGGTGAGGCGACGCAGCGGGTCGTTGCCGAGGCGCGGAAGAATCCGGCCCGCATTCCAGCCGCCTCGACCGGTGTCCAGCGTTTCCGTCGCCGCTACGTCCAGGTCGACACCACACTCGATTTCCTCGGAGATGCCGTGAACTCGCGAACGAGTGCGCCTCTGCGCGAGGCGCTCACGACGCTCGACCGGCTTGCGGTCACGAGCATGCAGGGCGTGCTTGAGCGGGCGAGGAAACCGGTGCCAAGAGTGCTGGTGTACCAGGACAAGGGAACCGGCGCATCGATCCTGCGCGCGGGCGTCCGCCTCTGGGCGCCCGGGGCCATCATGCCGGTCGCGGCCATCAAGATCGTGCGCCACAATCTCTATCGCCCCACCTCGCTCTTTCACGAGACTGGCCATCAGGTCGCTCACCTCACCGGCTGGACGCCCTCCGTGCGAGCGGCCATAGCGCGCGCGCTGAAGGACGATGAAAAGCTTCAGGCGATGTGGACACCCTGGGCCTCCGAGATCGGTGCCGACGTCTTTGCCTTTCTTCACACCGGCTATGCCTCGACGGCGGCGCTCTACGACGTCGTCGGCAATGCCGACACCATCCTGCAATGGCCGGTGGGCGACCCGCACCCGATCGGGTGGCTTCGCACAGTCCTCGGTTGCGCAATGTCACGCCTCTGCTTCGGCGACAAGGGCCCATGGAATGCCCTGCAACGGGCCATGGAAGCGCATTATCCGATCGCCCTCGCCGAAGAGACGCTGCAGCCCCTGCTCGCCCGCTCGAAGGCCGCGATGCCAAGGATCGCAGAAGCGTGTCTCTCAGCGCCCGTACCGGGGCTCGGCGGCCGGCCGATGACCGACCTGGTCGATCCAAAACGCGTCTCGCCCCAGGCGCTTGCCGAGCTCGAACACACCGCTGGCGCAGCGCTCTGGACGTCGCCGGCGTGGCGGCAGCGCGAGGGAATACGGATCGTCGCACTCGCCGGCCTGCGCGAGGCCGAATGTCCGGAGACTGCACCGATGTGGATTGAACGCGCACGCAGCTGGTTCGTCAACCAAGCCGAAGCGGCGTGAATTGAGAAAGGAATACGACATGGCCAAGAAGCCTTCATCTTCGGCGGGATCCGAGTCCGTGCTGGAGCTTGCCAAACGCCAATCGGACGGGCACCCGCGCAACGAGGAGATCGACCTCCTCAAGCAGACCATCAACGAACTGCACGAGCGCGATGCGAAGCGCGAGCAGGAGCTGTGCCACTTGAATCAGGCGCTGAGCCGGTTGTCGCAGATGAGCGCGATCGAATGCATCCTGACCAACGGATTTGAGGAACTGTCCACCAAGCTCGCACCGCTGGCGGAGATCGGACCTCATCGCGTTCCGATCACGGATGGCGCTGTGAACGCGCGTCTCGCAAGCATGATCGAAGCCACGGCGCGGCCGAGCTGGTCCGGAGCATCGACCGTGCCGATACCAACGCGTCCCGTTCCATTCATCGGCGAGGTCGTTCCGCGCCCACGCGACAACGAAAGGTATTAGTCATGATCCAGCAGCTGATTGACCGCATGATGGCGCCGCCGTCCAACATGTCGCGCGATGCGGCGGCCGCAATAGTGCTCATGTGCGATCCGTTCGATCTGTTGCTCCACATGGAACAGGTCTGGAACGCCTTTCGCGTATGGGGACCGCCGCCGAATCCGCAGCCGGCCAGCCCGGCCCGGCTGGCCTTCCTCCGCTACGACATCGGCGCATTCGCGCCATTCATCCCGGATCCGTCGTTGGCCGGTGTCCCGCAATGGGACCACCTCGGCTACAGCTACGTTCTGGAGAACACACGCGCCATCCAGATCCTGCGCCGCGTCGTCCGGGAGTATCGCTCCGGCGAGGGATTGGGCATCCCGTCAATCGCGACCCAGCGTTGGCTCGAGATCACCGAGGTGCTGCTGTTTGGTGCCGCCAATCCGCTTGCCCCGTGGCTGTCCACCAGTGTCATCCGTCCCGATCCCGAGGCGGTACGGCGCAACGCATACTGGCGGCTCTTCGGCCTCGACCTGGCATTCGGCACCGACGACAACCGGCCGCCCACCTACGACAAGGCCACGCACGCGAACGCGTCATTCATCCAGGTGTTCGAGGAACTCCTTTTTGAACTGTGGCAGGCGATCACCAACGTTCGCAACACATCCGGCGTGAACGCCTCAGACGACGATCGGATTTTCAGGATCGCCGAAGCGCTGCGATTTGCACTGCGCGCCCGGCGGCAAAATCAGTTGCTCAGCCGGGAGGAGCTGGTCGCGGCAACGGCCCTCGGCTGGGCCGAATTGACGCTAAGCGCCAACACGCCGGTGGTCGAGGATCTGGTTGCCAACGCCACGAGCCCCTACGAGCGTCTGCGGATGATCGGCGAGCGCGTTGGGCTCGCACCGCACAGCAGGTCGTCGGCTCTGTTCTCGATGGCTGGCGATCTTTCCCGGTTCCTGCGCATCGTCGAGTCCGGCGTCGTGTCCGGACCTGAACTGGCGTGGGTTCTCTACCTCGAGCAGCCGCCGGTCGGTTCGCCGCCGGGCGCAGCTTCGCCGATCGGAGCTTCGAGCAGGCGGGTCATCACTGAGTGGGCATCCGCAACTGGCAAGGATCTGAAGACACGCGCAAAGCCGATCGAGATGCGGCCGCCGACCCGGCCGCCGCTGCTCGTCGGCGCACGTTGAGGTCAACGCAGGAGGCAGACGATGCACGGGTCCACGCAGGATTTCCAATCGCTCGACCCGCTCGGCCTCGACGCTCCGTTCGCGGAGACGTCCGAGCCGGAGAACCACAGCGGAATTGGAGCGTTCGCCACGCTCGAGGACAACCCGTTCGTGGCCTTTTCGGGCGAAGCGGAGTGGACTGGTGCGGGTGAATCCCAGTCCCTCGAGGAGGAAGAACTGGGCTCGCCTCACTCCTTCGCGAACTGTACGTCGACGCAGAAGCACCTGCTGCTTGACGTCACCGAACGGTGTCTGCGCGCAGTGCGGCATGCGGCCTCGTTCGTCGGCAGCGCGTACGGACGGCCGGATCGGATGGGCGCAGCCACGCGGCAGCTGCTGCTGCGGCATTTTCACACCACGAAGCACGACGATCTCCGTCACATCGTCACACGGCTGATGCGGATCGAAAAGGCGCTGAAGGATGGAATCAAGTTCCGCGGCGAGACCGACTGCGCCACGGACGGCAAGGGAGCCGTCTGCGGTTATGCCCTGACGACGCAGTTGTTCGGCGGTTTCGGCAAGGTCCACATCTGCTTCGACACGCGGCCGAGGCACTGCAACTTCAGCGCGCTGGCGCCCGACACGCAGGAGGTGACCCTCATCCACGAGGTCGCGCATCGCTATGTCGGCATCAAGGACCAGGCCTACGAGCACGAACCGAAATACTCGACCCTGTCCCCGAAGCAGGCTCTGGACAACGCGGATAGCTACGCCTTCTTCGCCGTCGAGGGCATGACCCTGCTGAGCGAGAGCTTCGAGCCGGAGGTGGAAGGCTCGCTGTCGGAAGATTACGATGAAACGTCGTTCACCGGGCTTGAAGCCCAGGCGTGGGATTCGCATGGCTTTTCCGCGGATAACGAAGCCGCGCGAGACGAAAGCTCGGAGCCTTGGGAGCGCGAGCTCGAGGAGGCTCGCGAGCTGGAATCCGGAGCCAGCCGCTGCGCCGAAGACGAACACGAAGGTGAGGACGAATATCTCGAGTCCGAGGCGTGGACCGCAACAGCGGAGCAGATCGCCTTTCGCAACAATGTGCTCGCCGAGCATATCGCCCGCAGCCGCAAGGCCAGGGGTGCTCCCCTGCCGGACCTGAGCAGCACTCAGGTCGAGACGATCCCCGGCACCAGCGTCAAGACGCGGCCGGAGACCGCGCGGGCCGCAGGCCGCCTGCTCGCCGCTGCAAATGCAGATCTGCAGAAGGCTCAGATTGCGGGCGATGCAGATGCGCTGCAAACGAAACGATTGACGGCAGCAAGCGGCTATCGCGGCAGCGAGCACCAGCGCTCGCTGTGGCTCAGGTATTTCAAGGGCTACTACAACCGGACACGCGCGCACCGCGAAGCTCTTGCCGAAGGTCCGCATTCGAAGGCGGCAGCCGCCTACATGCTGAAGTCGAAGGCCTACGGCGGCTTTGGCCTGGGTGGCCGGATTGCGGCGCCAGGCTACAGCAATCACCAAAACGGCATTGCCGTCGACTTCTATCAGAACAGAAAAGCGGGATTCGAGGTTGCCAACAGTAGCAGTGACGCAGCGCGAGCGGCCTGGCGCAGGAGCTGGTTCTATGGATGGCTGAAGCAGAACGCGGCGGCTTACGGCTTCGAGCAGTTGCCGACCGAGGAATGGCACTGGGAGTTTCGCCGCAAGCCGACGATCACGAGCGAGTTCGAAAGCGAAGCCGTCGTTCCGTCCACGAAGCCGTATCTTGACGGCGCGTTATGGATCTACCGCTCCCGCGTCACCGGGACGAAGATCGCCGTATTCGCGTCGGCCGCGGCCGTTCGAGGCAGCGGGCCGGTGGACATGTTGCTCTACATCCACGGGTTGCTCAGTCCTTGCGGCGTGCCGCGAGCCATGCCTGCGGGCATCGTGACGGAGGCGACCTTCAGGCTCGGCAAGATCGTGACCGACAGCGGCCGGCCGATGCTGCTGATCGTGCCGCAGCTCCAGATTGGGAGCGACGCAGGCTGGAGTGCACACGGCCTCGACCGGCCTGCGCAGCTCAATGCGCTGTTTGCCGAAGTGCTGGGCGAGACGGACCGCCGCCTCGAGCGGAGCGGCACGCAAATCGGCCGGCTCGTCATTTCCGGGCACTCGCGCGCCTACGGCGTGCTCTATCCGCTCGCCAACGCGGACAAATCCACGGCGCTCGGCACCGGCGCGCTTGCGAAGCTCGTCAAGGTGTGGGTGCTTGACGCCACCTACGGAAGCCCGCCGATCGCGGCGTTCAAGGCGCTCGCCGCAGCCCGGCCGGGTTTGGGCGTGGACATCGTTTACCGCGCCAAATCTCCGACCGACAAATTCGACGGCCGCGCCACTGCGGGCGCGGTGGCGCTGCGCCCCGTGCCAAATTCGATCACCCATTGCGCGCTGCCCGGTAAACTGCTCCCGACCTTGTTGAGCGAGCTCGGCACAGCCCCGGATGGCGATGCTTTCGAGGATTTCGATGCGATGTCGAGCGCGGAAACACTTTTCGAGAGCGCCGACGAGGAATCGTTGGCTTGGCTGGACGTGGAAGCAGGCCTTCCTGGCGACAAGCTCGACGAAGACTTATCCGACACGCGCTGGCCTGAATCGTCCGAGGACGAAATCGAGCACAAAGGGTGCGGATGCGGGTGCGGCGCCCACTCGGCGCCCCGAACATTCGAGGCCGAGTGGTTCGAACCGGAATCGGATGATGCAGGATGGCCTGCAGGCGTCGGCGTGCGCGCATTCGACACCGAGGCCGGTGGAGCTGCCGACCTCTTGCAGGGCGCCTCGGCTCTTGTGGTCGGACCGACGCTTCGCCGCGGCAACGGCGGCGCCGGTGTCGAAGCGCTGCAGCGCGCGCTGGCGCAACTCGGCCATTCGGCGGGCGAAATCGACGGACGATTTGGCGCTGCAACGGAAAAAGCGGTCCGCGCCTTTCAGTCCCGCGCAGGCCTCGCCGCCGACGGCGTGGTCGGCCCGCGCACCAAGGCGGCTATCGCCGCAGCGCTCGGGGGCAAGATCGCGCCGCTACCTACTCCACCTGCTCCCATCCCGCCGGCACCGACCCCGCCTGCGCCGCTTCCTGTCGACGAGGATCTCGATGCCTTCATTGCCAGATTGGCTGCGGAGTGGTCGCGGCGGACGGGCGGAAAGCCTTCGGCCGACGAACGAAGCGCGGCGCTGCGCGGCGACTACGAGGATACGCTGAAGGGCGCCCGCATGCGCTTCGGGACGAAGTACGCCGACGACGTTCTCCGCCGCGCCTGGATGATCAGCCGCGAGGAAGAGATGCGCTTCCGCACCGAGCCATCGGGCGGCTCGCTCGGCGATTTCGGGCCGCCGGCGCAGCGGGTGGAGCTGGTCAGTCACGCGTCGATCGACGGAAGCGGCAAGGCGCCTGTCGCGCCGATCATGGTCCGCTTCTTTGCCGAGCTGCGCCGCCGCTACGGCGCAGGCCTCGGAGCGGGCACGTATCGCGGACATGGCGGCGGGAGCTTCAACGACCGCGGCTATTCGCTCGATCTGTTCCTGAACAGGCGCGACGCTCGCGGTTTCTATCTCCGCGACGATGCCTTGAGGTTGCTGCGCGCGGTGAACGAGACCGCGAAGGCGATGCCGGCCAAATGGCGGATCATCTACAACGATTTCGCGGTCGCCGACGAGATCAACCGGGAGACCGGCAAGCGCAACGTGATCTTCGTCGGCACGACGCGCAAAGACAAGAACAAGCGCGTGACGGGGCTCAACTGGCATGGACCGCATCCCCTAATCATCCACTTCCACCTCGACCTCGCGCCGCTGCCGGGCGCGCAGAGCGAAGCCGAGGACGAGGGATGGCAGGAGACTTGGCAGGAGACTTGGCAGGAGAACTGGCAGGAGAACTGGCAGGAGAATTTCAGCGACAGTGAGGACGTGCGCGCCGCCTGCGAGGGCGAATCTCCAGCCGACGAGACCCTCACCCTGGAAGCCCTGCTCGCGGGCGAAGCGGGAGGCGATCCGGGGCTGGTGGACCGCCTCAAAGGCGTCGCCGAATTCATGCTCGGACCGACGCTGCGCCGGGGCAGCAAAGGCGACGGCGTGAGCAGCCTGCAGCGCGCCCTTGTCGGGCTCGGTTACGATTTGGCAGTGGACGGTGATTTTGGTTCGAACACCGAACGCGCGGTGCGTGGGTTTCAGTCGCGCAGCGGGCTGGAGGCCGACGGCGTCGTCGGCGCGGCGACCAAAGCCGCGATTGGCGCCGCGCTGGGTGGCCGCTCGCTGCCGCCCGCCCCCGCTCCTACGCCTCCTGCGCCGACGCCCTTGCCCTACGTGCCGGGCAAGAAGCTCGCGCCGAAAGCGTTCGTCGCCACGTTCGGCGAGTCAGCCAGGGCTTCGCAGGCGGCGAGCCGCGTACCCGCCCTGGTAACGCTCGGCCAGGCAGCGCTGGAATCCGGCTGGGGTGCGCATGCGCCCGGCTTCAATTTTTTCGGTATCAAGGCAAAAGCCAGCATGCCCGAAAACATGCGGCAGTTGCTGAAGACCAAGGAGGTCATGTCGCGGCCCGACGCCAAATTCCCCGAAGTGATCTCGGTGACGCCGCGGCCCGACGGCAAGTACGACTATGTCGTGCGCGACTGGTTCCGCGTCTATCCCGACGCTGCCACCGCGTTCAGCGAGCACGGCTCATTTCTGGCGCGCAACAAGCGGTACGCCAAGGCGTTCACAGTCACCCACGACCCATACGCCTTCGCAACCGAAGTCGCTCGCGCGGGCTACGCCACCGGACCGACTTACGAGAGGGAGCTCCATGCCGTCATGCGCCTGATCGAGAAGGCGGGTGGCGGGTAAGAATGTCGAACTGAAACCTGCAACCTAAATGGTCCGATCCGGATCGCCGGTCGGGTCTGGGCCGACGCGTTCTCGAAGAAGTCAGGGCGGCAGCCTTATCGTGTCCGGAGGTCCACCATTCGCCAGCAAGAGCCGCACGCCGCGACTGGCTCTCGATCATTCAAGCCGACTGCACGGAGATCGGTGATATGCCACGAGGACCTGACAAATATGATTCCATGACTGCTCTATACGATGATCCGAACAACGTCGAAGGGATGGCATATGGAAAAAGATGGCTACGTCATGAGTGGCGGCAACTGGTGGAAGAACAGGTTACGGACAACACGGAAACACAAAAGATCATCATGGCCCTCCACGGAGGTGGCATTGAGACCGGCACAAGCGAGATCGCTCTAGCTACGGCCGGCTATCATCCGGCTACGCTGGCGACCGCAGTTGATGGTCTTGGATTGCATGACCTCTGGCTGTTTGAAGGGTTGTTGCCCGCCAGCAACGGCGACCTGCATGTGACGGCTTCCCACTACGATGAGCCAATAGCCACGAAGTTGGTTGAAAACGCTCAACGTTGTATCAGCTTGCACGGCTGTACGGACACCCAGGCGAATGGAAGAATTCAGCTCGGCGGACTGGACGACGAGTTGCGCGATATCGTTCTGGAAGAATTGGATGCTGCAGGAATCCCGGCCGAGGTTACCAGCAACCCAATGCTTGACGGCAGTCTCCCGAGCAACATCGCAAACAAGACAAGAATTGGCGGCTGCGCCCAACTCGAGATGGGAACGAGCTATCGTAGAAGCTTGTTCGGGATCAACACAAGGCGACAGCGGAAAAACACGACGAACGCTCAATTTTGGCTACTGGTCGACGCTTTGCGTAAATCCATGAGCCGCGTATGAGCCGTTCCCTACCCGGACGGAATAGCCAGCAGGCTTGTTCGAACCGGGCACGACGGCTTAGAAAATCGATATTCCAAGCCCAGGTTACGCCGTCGCCCACCGGCCGTCTCAGGAATGAGCACCCACGGACGGCGCGACGTCGAGGCGGACGGCGACACCGCTGAGGTCCGGGCTCCTTGCCGGATAGAGCTTCATGACGAGCGGATCGTGACCGGGCACGATGTGGTCCCCGTCGGGTGCGACAGCGCGGAGCTTGTCGAAACCCGCCAGCATGTCGCCGACATGAAGGGCGGTCGTGAACGGGCGCTCGCTGGTCATGTTCTCGGTGAAATGACTGACGTCGGAGGCGAGCACGACAGGGCCGCGGCGCGTGTTGACCCGGACGAACTGAAGGCCGGCGGAATGTCCGCCCGCGGCATGGACCGTCAATCCCGGCGCAATCTCCGCGTCGCCGTCGTAGAACAGCACCCTGCGCGCATAGTTCAGCCGCACGATCCCGCAGACATCCTCGACCTCGAAGGAATGCGACAGCCGTGGATATTGCACGTAACGCCCGCTGGCGTAGGCGAGCTCGCGCTCCTGAAGATGAAACCGCGCATTCGAAAACCGGTCGAAATTGCCGGCATGGTCGTAATGCAAATGCGTCAGGATCACATCCTTTCGGCGAGGTCGATGTCGAACGAGGCGATCGAAGGCTTCTGGTTCAGCGTATTCACGGCCGCGTGTACGAAGCCATTTTAGGCGCCCAACGAAGCGAAATTGAAACAATGCAATCCGAACCTGCGATCGTAACGCCCATTGAGGGAGGGTGGAGTGCGTAGCCTGATTTTCGGTGCGGCTCTCCTGGCGCTGGCAACCATCGGATGTTCCGCGTTTATTTCGGCCGCCCTTTCCGCAGCACGGGATGCAAAGGCCGCAACATTCTCAGAACGGTTCGCGCCGACAGTGACGGTTCTCCCAACCGGCTAGGCCCGCCAGCGTGAACCGGCGGGCCTGAGCACTCACTTCTTCAAACAAAGCCCGACTGTCGGCGACGTCCCGCATTTCGCTCCGTCGGCGGCGCCTCCGCTTGGACAGAACACCGACACTAGCGTTTCGCTGTTGTTGCAATTGACGGCGCCATCAGCTTGCACTGCGCGGATGTTGACCGTCCCCGGATCGCCCTTGTCTCCCTTCTCACCTTTTGGCCCCTGCGGTCCTTGTGGTCCTTGGGCACCGGCTGGGCCCTGTGGTCCCGGCACCCCCTGAATCCCTTGGGCCCCCTGCGGGCCGGCCGGCCCCTGCGGCCCTGGATCACCTTTAGGTCCAGGCTCTCTGCCACAGGCCGCAAGGATGAGCGCGGCAGTCAGAACTCCCGCCGTGATCATTTTGTGCATTGCGATCCTCCCAGTTATCAACCCATTAAACGGGTCGTCTGAGAGAGCCGCGAGAGAGAAGCCCGCCAGCGTGAGCCGGCGGGTGAGTTGGTTTGGACTGTAGATTGCAACCGGGGGTGCCGGCCCGCAGCTCAACTGTATGCGAGCTCGCTCGAGCCCGCGAGCCCATCTAAGCGGCAGCTTCCGCCCCGGCCTTCCGCGGCGCGTCGCATCCATCCCCTTCATGGGGTGGCACGCTCCTTGCCAATTGCACGTCCCGCAGCATGGAGGCGTGCACCGATGGGACAGCGTAGTCGCATTATCCGGCGCCCAAAGCCCGATTTGACACATATCGCTCGGAAGCTCGTGAGATTGCTCGACGAGATCGAAGACCTTGATGAGCTGAGAGAAAAGGTCCGGCTCGCCGAAGCCGCTCGAGTGTTGCACTAGCCTGCACTAAAAAGCGCCCTCCACCTTCTTGGGGCGCTGATTGCGCTCCCTAGCAGCGCTAGGATAATTGTCGCATTTCACTTCCAGTTTGAGTGCGAGCCGCACTGCAATCCATCTTCTGGATCGCTCTAACAAGAATGGCGTTGTGCGCGCGCCGACGAGGCGGAGTTAGTGTTAACCTCGACAATGTCTTTAAAATTGATCCCAACGCGGGCCAGACCTGTTCTGAGGGGCTGGTCTCGAAACACCTCGATCGGCCTTACCGAGGCGGACGGCAACCGGCGTTCAGTGTCAGGCACCGTGCTGCTGGGCTTGCGAGCCGCCAAGCACTTAGCTTGGTCAAGGCGCGAAACGCAGCGAGCGCGTTCGCTTCAAGTGAACGCAAAGGCGAGCAGGCTCGAGCAGAGCACCACCAGACCGACCGCTGTCAGTGTCAGGAAGCTGTCGGAGACAAGGTCACGATTGCGCATGAAACACCCACGATCGCTCCGTAGGAGCGAGGGCAGCAGTCCCGCCTTGGCTCGACGAGAAAACAACCGGCCACCGCCTCAAGCGCCTTCTGCCGCCAGCGCTCGAACTAGGTCGGGGCAATGGGACACCGGCTAGAGGGATGCGGAGATCGTCGTCCACTGCTTGCCAACATCTTTATGAATTGGTTCCTGAAGCATTGGCGGCTGACGGCGCGTGGGGAAGCGTTCCGTGCGGACGTTGTCGCGTACGCCGACGACTTCGTCATCCTCAGCTGCGGATACGCGACTGAGGCTCTGGCGTGGACGAACGCGGTGATCACCAAACGCCCACACAACACCTCGTTGGCCTGGGCGATATTCGACCTGCCCTTGCGTTCGCATCGCGCGTTTCTTAAGGTGAACGCGCAGCATTGCTTCGTTCTATCGGACATGTCGCAGGAAAGCGGCGAGATGTCGGGCGTCACGATCGGCACTGATCTAGAGAAAGTCGTCGGGCAAGCGGGCGTAGCTTCCGACGCGTGCGCATCTCATCTTCTGTCGATCTCGTACCGACCCACCGTTTCATTCAGGTTAGTGCACAAGCTGCCGTCATGGTCGGTTAGCTGAATTCGGCGATCGATTACAGGCACAGGTCTGTACGTAATGTACAGAACTGTGCCCCGATTTGCGGTGATAGAGGACACGAAAGTCAGCCCGCCCGGCCCCGCCTTCGCCCCCGCTAAATAATGAGTTCGGCCACGCATGCCGCCGAACGTGGCGAACTTCAAGAATTTATCTTTTCTCAAATGTTTGCCGCGACCTTCCAGCACTGGCGGCAACGTTAGAGCCAGTCCTGCGGGGTCCGAGATGAGGACATATCTGAGCTCGTACGTCTCGAAGCTATTCGCGGGGGATCTGGCGGCTTTCGGCGGCCCTGCGACAGATGAAGCGGTCGCAGGGCACATTCGGGCGGAGCAGATCTCCCTCGTGCTCGGCTATTCCCTAGGCATAATGCTGGCCAACGCCTGCAATGCGACGGTGCTTGCAATTGCCCTCTGGCACTCGCCCAACAGAAACTATGCCCTGATCTGGGCAGCTGCCGTGGTTTGCGGCGCGTTATCGATAGGCCTGAAGGCGCGTTTATCACGACGGATTACGAAGCCGCAGTTCGTCTCCCGACAGGCCATGCATCGGCTGGTGCGAAATGCGCTCGTTCTTGGAACAGCCTGGGCGGTCGTTCCGGTCGCTTTCTTCGCCGACGCCTCAAATGGCGGCCAACTCGTGATCACATGTCTTTGCTCCGGGATGCTCGCGGGCGGAGCATTCGCCTTCGCTACGATTCCCGTGGCGGCGGTTGCATTCACGGCTCCGATTTTTGTGGGTACGGCAATCTGCCTCGGCAGAAATGGCGATTTCGTCTATCTGCTGGTCGCTATTCTTGTTGTGGCCTATGGCTTCGTGCTTCTGCGCGGCGTTTTCGCCCATTCTTTCGAATTCACGAAACGCACCATTGCTCAATTGGAAGCCGAACGGAGGGTCCGGCGGGATCCCCTTACCCACTTGCCGAACCGTTTCGCCTTCAACGAAAGCCTCGAAGCCGCCCTCAATCGGTTGGCTCGCTCGGGAGAGGAATTCGCGGTTTTTCTGCTTGATCTCGATCGCTTTAAGGAAGTGAACGACAAGTTCGGCCACCCCGCTGGAGATGAGTTCCTCGTTCAGGCCGCGGCGAGACTGCAACGATGCGCGCGTGAGACCGATACTGTCGCGCGGATCGGCGGGGACGAATTTGCGCTGATCGTGACCAATCTGGCCAAAGTCGAAGACGCGTTGGAAATCGCCGAGCGCTTCGTCGGGGCTTTCGGCGAACCATTCCTGATCGAACGATGCGAGATCGCGGGCGCGACGAGCGTCGGGATCGTGTTGGCCCCGCGCGACGGCAATACGCCCCATGAGCTCTTGAAAAATGTCGACCTTGCGCTCTATCGCGCCAAAAAAGCGGGGCCCGGAACGGTTCGCTTCTTTGAGGTCAGCGACGACAAATCAGCGCGCGATCGCAGGGCGCTGCAACGGGATCTGGAGGAGGCGATCGGGAAAGACGAGCTTTTTCTGGTCTACCAACCGTTCTTTGATATTCGCGAGAACCGAGTAACCGGCTTTGAGGCCTTGCTGCGCTGGCAACACCCTGTCCGGGGAGTCATTTCGCCGGCTGAGTTCATTCCAATTGCCGAAGAAACCGGCTTGATCCACCCGATCGGCGAGTGGGTGATCCGACGCGCCTGCTCGACGCTTTCGAACTGGCCCTCCGATCTCAGGGTCGCCGTGAATTTCTCGGCAGCTCAATTCCATAACACCAGCATCCTGCAAACAATCGTGCAGGCCTTGACAGAGGCCAGAGTTGCCCCTAGCCGACTTGAAATCGAAATAACGGAGTCGATGCTGATTTCAAAATACGGGCCGGCATCATCGGTCCTGAATTCACTCCTGCAACTGGGGGTGACGGTGGCGCTCGACGATTTCGGAACAGGATTTTCGTCGCTGACCTATTTGCTCAAATTGCCTTACACCCGCATCAAAATCGATCAGTCCTTTATACGCGACATGCTGACACGGCCGGATAGCGCGGCGATCGTAAAATCAATAATCACGCTGGCGCAGGATCTGCACATTGGCGTGGTAGCGGAAGGCGTCGAGACCGCCGAGCAGCTCGGGCGTTTGCGCCAAACGAGCTGTGATGAAGTCCAAGGATATCTCATCGGTCGGCCGGTATCAGCCGACCGCATCTTCGCCCTACTCGATCAAAATAAGCAATGGTCGACACCTGCCGCTTGAAACGCCCTGTACGAACCGACCGACCATCATGCCGCGCGAAGCCGCGTGCGGCGCTGGCAATGCTAGCGGAATCAACGACAAGATCGGTATGTGACCGACCTTGCGATATGACCCTACGGCATCCAAGTCCGTCACATCGTCTTGTTGTTCAGCGCCAAGGGTAATACCGATATCGATCAAATAGGTCGAAGGTCTATCGGTAGGTACATCGGAGCCCCGAAGGCGCCGCCCTGCCGCAGCAGGGCATCCCGCAAATAACGAACCACTTTCACGATGATAATTTGCGCGCTGCTTTGGGTACGAATAGTAGCATCAATGTCATCAACCCGCTTCAACCGCTGGCGTTGCGCGACTTCTGAACCTCGTCGAGTAGACCAAGGCGCGTGACTCGCGATGCGTGCCACAGTTAAAAAGGCCATTTGAGCCAGAGGCCGGAAGGGCGGGCGGCGTCCTACCGGCTCACCTCAGGTTCGGCAAATAAGCCCTGCCGCGACAATCGTTCCATGCTCTATAAGGGCCTACCGCGACTGTTCGCCGAGCTCGCCTGGTGCGCGGCGACGGTCGGCATCAACGCCTGTTGCACGATTCTCGGCCGCATCGTGGTTCTGCTCCTCTACCATCGCGGTCTTGAGCCGATCGACGCTGGCGCCCCTTGCGCGGCAGTTCGGGTCCACTAATGGTCTTCCGTTCACGCAGAGCTGCCGGCACAAGGCCGCAGCGAGCCGACCGCTTCAAATAAACTTCTAGATCTGGATCGTTGACATCGATTGCCCACCACGTTCCGTCCAAGCATATCAAGGGTGAAGAGACGAGACTTTTACATCCGTTGCCAGAAGGCGGGTCGTTAGGCCCAACTTTCACGTCTTTCGCTCCCACCCAATTCTGATTTCGATTTCGGCAACCTATCCTGAATGGCTCCAGATTTGGTTGGAAGAAAAAGAACACTTTTAGGCATTTGCTCGGCAATTACCTGGGGCACGCGGCCAGGCAAGGGCGTGTTTGGCTGGGCTGTTCTGCAATTGGACCCCGCCATGTTTCAAAAATTAACCAAGAATTGTTTCTGTTACCCATAACGCTTTCTTAATACTTAAGCTGAGCGAGACTAAGTCTTGCTAGTGGCTCGCAAGCGATAGTCGCGCGGCCAACCTGACAACTCTGCTGCAATGTTGCAGAGCATTTCCAAATCAATTGCGGTCAGAAATCCCGTTCCGTTTGTGCTCTATTGGGGCAAAGGTCCGCGGTCCAACATCGACAAGCCAGACTTCGAATGTCTCAACTATTTGGCTGCCTTCACCCGCCGAATCAGCACAACATATGCACCGGGGGCGGCATTAAGGCTGATTTTCACCGATACCCATGCGGAATTGAACGGACATTCATCACTGAACATACGCCAGTACTTTGATGAGGTTGCGGATGGCGCCCGCGAACGCGGTTTCGAGAGCTGTTGGTTGGGCGACCTCACAAGGGCCGCAGAAGCGGATAGCAAAAGTCCTTTAATCGATGAGATCGTACCGGAGCCGACGTTCCAGCGGCTGCTTGCCAGCGCGATGAAATGGTATCGTGGAAATGGAAGTTGTGAGGAGGGCGCAATAGAATATTACCGGATGAACATGATCGAAAAACGCGCGGTCGAACGTGCATTTCCTGACTCAATCTTTATCACCTTCAATGGAAGCGAATTTCGAGGGCTTTTCCCCCCAAACCTTCCAATTTTCTACATGTATTCGCTTCGCAAAGGGATCAGCATCAAACCCTGGTTCCTCTTCCCAGATACGGACGCCTGCGAACAGCGAGCAAGTTAGTCTCGCGTGTTGGAAATGCCGCGCTACGGCTGCACCGAGTTCCTGCCGGATCGCCTGATAGTCCGACAGGCTCTTGTTTCGGTCCTTGTGCACGAAATTCGTGGCGTGCGTGGTGACGGCCTGACGCCAAACGACCTCGCTGAAGACTGGGCTTTTCCAAGAAATGTCGACGCCCGCCAACTCGGGAAGGACGAGCAGATCAACCGGCGCCTTAGCGAGCTCACTTTCCAGCCGGCTTCACATCGCTGTCGCGCTGTCGCGATGATCGGGAAATTCGCAGGTCGCTACTCGGATGATCGCCGGTCCTCCATGACAGCCAAAGTTGCGCCAAGCGATGCCGGGTTGACCAGTGGCACAAAGTTGACGGCAATGCCTTGGCATCCAATATTTGCGTGGGCGCAACACCACTTGGATCAAGACCTGGCGACGACCTCCTCGCTTCCCGCGCTGGAATGAGCCGCCGCACTTTCATCCGGCGATTCGAGGAGGCAACCGGCATGTCGCCCGGTGATTGGTTGACGCAGGCACGCGGGTCGCGGGCTCGCGAACTCCTCGGGGCGACGCAGCTCCCAATCGAGGGTATCGCGGTCGAGACCGGCTTCGGCTCGGCTGAGGCGCTGAGACATCATTTCAGACAGAGAATCGGTACTAGCCCCATGCGTTATCGTGCGGCCTTTCAGTTACCTGCGCGAGCGGGAGCCGAAAATTGCTGAGCAGCATATGGCGGTTAAAATCGCTAAGCGCGAGCTTCAGGACGGTCGCCTGCCCCTGTTGTCGATTGGCCAAAATGCCAAAGCTAGTGTTTGAAGCAAGCTGGCTACCGTCGCCAGTATCCACGTCGGTTTGGCCGTCCCAGCAGCTCGGCGTCGCGGTCGCGCTGCGGGTTGGGCGTGGTCAGCAGCACGTCCCTGATAAACATCGAGTTGGCACCGGCAAGGAAGCAGAGTGCCTGCAATTCATCAGTCATGTACTGACGTGCGGCAGAGAGCCGGACCACGCTTTGTGGCATCATGATGCGCGCCACCGCAACGAGGCGCACCACATCGATGGGATCCGGCCGTTCCGCGGTTACGTTGACCGGGACGCCCCTTGACTTCATTCCAAAGATTGATGGAAACACTCTCCGGGTGAACGGTCATGTTGGCGAGCAGCACTAGCATGCGGAGCCGGTCGGTAGCCTGCTCGCCCATTCCGATGATGCCGCTACAGCAGACCTTGATGCCGGCTGCGCGACACGCGGTCCAGCGTGTCGATGCGGTCCTGTGCAATCACGGGAATGGATGTTGTGCAGGCAGTATCAGAAGTTCGCGGTCCGCAACTACACCGCGCCTCCCTCCTCAGGCACCCCCACGGGCTGGTGCCGCACCACCTGACGGGCGTGGCAGCCATCTGGCGAGCCCTGCTTTGACAACAACACTGTCCAGCGACATCCTTCTTGGGTGCGCATCAATGAATGAGACAACCGGCAGCCTTCCAAAAAATGCCGCTGCCGGATTTCTCCAACAGCGGCCTAAGTCTTGGGAGAAAGCAGACGAGCCGGTCTGCCAGCGGAGCCGAGCAACAAAACAGAATCTCAATCGTGGTCACCCATTGACACTGCCGACCTCTTTCCGCTCGCATTGCGGAACGATTCGACTTCGACTTTGCGCATTGGAACGTCATCAAACGGTTCGAGATACGGAGTGAAGTCCTGCTTCCAATCGCCATTCTTCCAAATGAACTCGCCTGGGTCATTGGGGCACGACGCAGCATCGGGGTAACCTTGGGTAAATAGACCAGGCGACCTCGAGAGGCGACCGGACGAAGATCGTGAGAAACTCGCGGCCTACGCAGATAACGGTTTCAACCTATCGAGGCCGGACACTTGGCTTGCCAACCAGCAAATAAAAAAATTCGATCCCAGCATCCGAAAAATGTGAGACACAATTTGCAATTATCGTGCGTTTTCTGACCAACGGCCAAACAATGGAGATAGAGAGATCAGAGGCTCACGAGATGAGCACCAGTTGTGCTTGCCAAACCATGCACAGAAAACTTGAGACCTCCTGATTTTTGAAATACGTATTGCGGTCACCGTAGATCGAAAATCGACGAGGCAATGCTGCCTGCCTAGCAAGCTCTCTCACAGGGAGAGGAGCGTGCTCGATAATTCCGACGAGGATAAGGACTGATTACTAGAGTCGCTTCGTCTTTGGCCACGATGCATCGCGCTTTGCCGGAGGCTGTGGATTATGCGTCAGGTCCTCAACGACTTGATGCGATTTATCGTAAGGGTCGTTCATGATCGCGAGTCTCACTGTTGTCCTCCTCTGCCAACTCATCGGCGAGGTCATTGTGCAAGGTCTGAGCTTACCGTTGCCAGGGCCTGTGCTTGGTCTCCTCCTCTTGCTGATCACGCTGCTTGCCCGCGACCGCTTCGTGATGATGGCCCGAGGACCGTTTCGGGATAATAGCGTGGAGAATGTCAGCAAGGGACTGTTGACTCACCTGTCGCTCCTTTTTGTGCCAGCCGGCGTTGGGGTCGTGCAGAAACTTGATCTGCTCGCTGCGCATGGCATAGGCATCATTTGCATTCTTATGGTGTCGGTGACTGTGACCTTGCTCGCGACCGTGCTGACGTTCCAGATTGTCAGTCGCTTCACAAGCCGAGAGGACGCTCGATGAAGGAAGATCCGTTTTCGCTCTGGGTCTATCTGTCGCAATCCCCCTTACTTTGGCTGACAATCACTTTGCTGGTCTACGCAATAACCGACGCGGTATCAGTTGCAACGCGCCGTCATCCACTCGGCAACCCTGTGTTGCATGCGATGTGGATCATCGGCTTGTTTCTGCTTCTGACGGGTACCTCCTACACAACCTACTTCGCTGGTGCGCAGTTCGTACATTTTCTGCTGGGGCCTGCAACCGTCGCGCTCGCCGTGCCTCTCTATGAAAATCGCAAGCTGGTCACCGCGGCGATCGTTCCGATGCTGGCCGCCCTGGTTGCCGGCTCCGTTACAGCTGTCACATCTGTGGTCCTTCTTGCCGAGGCCGCCGGGCTTCCCCTCGAAACTATCCTGTCTCTTGCGCCGAAGTCACTCACGGCCGGCGTTGCAATGGGAATCAGCGAAACGCTACATGCGGATCCGTCGGTGACTGCTGTCGCAGTCATTCTCACTGGTATCATGGGCGCCATCATCGTGACCCCCTTGATGAACTGGACAGGCATCGTCGATTTTCGGGCTCGAGGCTTTGCCGCAGGCATCGCGGCGCACGGCATCGGCACCGCACGCGCTTTCCAGGTTGATGAGATCGCTGGTGTGTTCTCAAGCCTTGGCATGGGCCTGAATGCCCTTGTGACATCCTTCCTGGTGCCGTTCGCAGTAACGGTATTGATAAAATGATGCGCGAGACCTCTCGCCGCTATTGGACTCTGCATCGACGAAGAATGTCCAGAGACGAACCGCTTCGCCAGTAGCACCTTCATAGCCATCGTTTACGTTCCGAGATGTCCATGGGCGCTGTTCGGACACCACTCGCACTCCCATAAAACAAGATAAAGCCTGAAAGGGAAGCCTGTGCAAGGAAGCCGCCCAATTGACTCGCTCAATACCGGAACAGATCCCGTCTACTTGATGAAGGCAAGCCGTGATCGATCGAGCGTGACTGTCACGGCCAGGATGACGATAAGGCCCGTCACCATGATCTGGATGTAGGTATGCACCCCTGCGATGTTTAAGCCATTTTGCAGAACGGCAATCACCAACACCCCGATTAGCGTTCGATGCACGCCTCCTGAACCGCCTGAAAGAGCGGTGCCGCCCATGACCACAGCTGCGATCGCCTGAAGCAAAAGGTCATCCCCCATCCGGGCGGTTCCGGTCGAGGTTCGCGCGACAAGCAGCAAGCCTGCAATTCCGCAGAGCATTCCGGATGCGACGAACGCGATTGCTTTCGTGCGAAGAACATCGATGCCCGAAAGCCGAGCCGTCACTCCTCCCCCGCCAATTGCAAACAGAGATCGCCCGAAATGGCTTCTCGCACCGATAAAAGAGGCGACCGCAAATATCAGAAGCGCCAGAATTCCCGAGTTTGGAATGCGCCCGATCATTGCACCGGATGCGACCCATGTGAGATCCGGACTGCGAAAAAACACGTTCACTCCGCCACTGATCCAGGTGGAAATGCCCCCAATGATGGTCATGGTGCTGAGGGTGGCGACAAAGGACGGGATCCGCAGGCGCAGCACCAAAATGGCGTTGAAAAGGCCGCAAAGCGCCCCGATGACGGAAGCAGCAAACAGGATCGCAGCGGCGCTGAACCCGAAATCCCGGATCAGAACTGCCGAGGAGATTGCCACGAAGGTCACGATCGCGCCGACGGAAAGGTCGATTGCTCCCATGAGAATGACAAAGGTGATGCCGGTCGCCACGATGAGCAGGATGGAGGACTGTCTCATCAGATTGAAAAGGTTTATCCAGCTCAGGAAGCGAGGATTGATGGCTGTGAAAACGATGACCATCGTCAGCAGCAGAAGCGCGGGGCCACCTGGATTTATGATCGCGCGGTGACGCTGAACAAACTGCCTCGCGATCTCCATTGTAGCCTCGAGTCGCAATCTCGATCTACGCGCCTTTGTCTCAGACCATGTGCCTGACAAGTTCCTGCTCCGTCGGTTTATCATTGGCAGGCGCGTCCCGCTCGAACTGGATCTCGCCATCGCGCATCACCAGAATCCGGTTTGACAGACCGATGAGCTCGAGCAAATCGTCCGATATCAGAAGAATGGCTGCTCCCTGGTCCGTCAGATCCCTGAGGACACTGTAGATCTCCTCTTTTGCGCCGACATCAACACCACGGGTAGGATTGTCGAGCACCAGAACCTGTACCCCTCGCGCCAGCCATTTTGCCAGCACGACCTTCTGCTGGTTTCCGCCGGAGAGGAATTGGCAGAGTTGCGTCGGCCCGCTGCATCGAATCCGTAAGCCATTGACGTGCTTCTGCGCTAAAGACCGTTCTCGCGCTGCCGATATGATTCCAGTCAGCCGGGAGACGAGGGGCAGCGAAGCCAGAGAAATGTTCGCTTCGACTGACATGTAAGGTACGATGCCTTCGGTCTTTCGTTCCTTGGGGACGAAGCCTACGCCATTTGCGATGGCGGCCTTGCCACGCCTCCGAAGGGGCAGGACTTTTCCGTTCACCTCGACGGTGCCGGCTGCCGGAAACGGATCAAATCCGACAACTGCCCTTCCAACGGCCTCTTTGCCGCATCCAACCAGTCCGCCAAGTCCGACGATCTCGCCTTTTCGAACATCGAAACTGACGTTCCTGACGTTATCGCCCTCAAGCCCATTCGCCGAAATCACAATCGGCGCTTCGGTGACGTCCAGCTGGCGCTTTTCCTTGAAGTACTCCTCATCCCGGATTCGTCCCACCATCGCCATGTGCAGGTTCTGCTCGGAAATCCGTTCTCCGGCAAACTCACCCACGTTTCGACCATCTTTGAAAACATAGATGCGATCGCACAGCTCTATGTATTCGGAAAGCCTGTGAGTGATAAGAACGAAGGATGCGCGCGCACGGAATTGGCGGATCGAGTCGAAGAGAAGCCTGACTTCGCGCTCACCGATGGCCGCGGTCGGTTCGTCAAGCAGGATGATAGGGTGGTCAATGTGGAAGTACTCAGCCAATGCAAAGGCTTTGGCAATCTCGATCATCTGCCGGTCGTGGAAGGCGTAGTCACTCGTCCGCCGACGTGGGTCGATGTGCGCAAGACCCAAGTCTTTCAGATGCCGTTCGCTGTGGGCAATCATCGCTTTTCGATCAACGAGGGCCAGCCGGTTGGTAAAATTGACTTCGAGCGACAGAAAGATATTTTCATAGACGGAAAGGCTGGGAATAAGGGCCTGCTCCTGGAACACCATCGAGATCCCGGCCTCGACGGCCTGGGTGTAACGGAGGGGCTTGAACGGTTTACCGAATAACTCCATCTCGCCCCCATTCGGGGAATGGATGCCAGCGATCATTTTGAGGGTCGTGGATTTTCCCGCCCCATTTTCACCTGCGATGCCGACAATCTCGTTTGGAAAAATCTGAAGATCAACTCCTTCCACGACCCAATTGCCGTTAAAGCTCTTGGATCCGCCTCGCATCGCGAAGATTGGATTGCGTACTGCCGTCATCTCACGTCCTCCGCGCTCACACGCTTCGTGTTGAGGAGAACAGCGAACAGTATGACGACCCCCTGGATGATCGCCTGCAGATGAGGCGCGAGCGCAAGCGTGTTCAGACCATTCGAAAGAGTCGTCGTGAAAAGCACCCCAAGAATCGTCAGGCGCACGTTGCCGAATCCTCCGGTGATCGCAGTACCGCCGACGACCACCGCGGTAATGGTGTCCAGAGTCATGAAGCTGCCCATTGTCGCTGTGGCGGATCCAAGACGCGCGGCCAATAACGCTCCGGCAAAACCCCCCAGGAGGCCGGACAACGCAAACGCCTGTATTTTGATCGTATTGACCTTCACTCCAACAAGAGCGGCTGTTTGCTCGTCACTTCCAAGTGCAAGCGTCATACGGCCAAACCGAGTGCGCGCCCCTAGAACGACTGCAGCCATATAGATGACGAGGGAAATCAGGACCGCATTGGGAATCACATTCAGCCATGCGCCCTGAGCGATGTCGATCACGGCGGCATCAGTTACCGTCAGCGAACGGCCATCAGAGACAAAGAGGACGGCACCCGAGAGAGTCGTTGCGGTTGCAAGCGTCACCAGGATGGAGGGGATCCTGAGGTAGACGTAGACGAGCCCGTTGATCACACCACAGGACAGGCCCACCAGACAAACAATGGGAATTGCCCAGAAACCGAAGTCCGGCGCCATCCGCGCAACCAGCATGCCACAGAAGCTCGCGATCGCTCCGATCGAAAGGTCAATGGAGCCCATCAAAATGACGAAAGTCGCACCGACCGATGCAACCAAGAGGACAGAACTGGATAGCTCAATCGCCCTCAGGTTTCCCACGGTCAAAAATGAGGGGGCCGCCAAGCCGATGGCCGCGCATGCGACAGCAAACACCGAAATGGTTACGATGCGCCGCGCTAGCTCGCCATCCCCACGCCCGACCTGCCATGCCTGCAACATTTTGCGATCCGATTGAGCATTTCTTGGAGGGATGCCTCCCTCGAGAAGGGAGGCATCCAGGCGCATTTTACTCGGGAATTCGCTGCTTGTAGTGGTCCTTATACTCCGCCGTCAGCTTCCCCACACAACCCGCGTCGAAGGCTTCCTGATATGGCTTCGGAAGGTTGTAACCGGCGGGCATACGGCTTCCCCAATAGGTCTTCACGTCGATCGGCCAGACGTAGTTTTGAGGGTCCCAATCGTTGGGATGGAGCGCGCGCGACATTTTCTTCCAGTCGAAGGGCAGCTTTTCCCCTGCAAGAAACGCCTGATACTTGTCGACATTCGCAGCCGTAATCAGCGTCGCCCCCGTGTACATCATGCGTTCGCACGGACTCGGCTTGAACCCCTTGGAGGCGTCGTACGCCCGCACAAGTGCGAAACCGGCCTGCCACTGTGGCGTAAAGCCCATGGTAGCAAGAATTCGGCCCTCCTTCACCAGCTTCAGGGTTTCGCCGTTGCCGTCAAGCCCTGTGATCGGGATGTGCATACCAGCATCTTCAACGGCCTGCATGGCTCCGAGTGCGATCGAGTCGTTCTGACCGAATACCGCATCGATCTTGGAATGTGCCACCAGCAGGTCTTCCATGACCTTGCGGGAGTCGACCTGGTTCCATTTTCCTGGCTGGCGGGCGACGACCTTGATGTTCGGGTATCCAGCGAGGGCCTTTTCGAAGCCTGCGGTTCTGGCGATGTCCGCATCGACCCCGGGAAAGCCTGTGATATGAACGACGTTGCCTTTTCCGCCGATCTTGTCGAAAAGCAGCTTTGCTATTCTATAGCTGTTGTCGACGTCGTCCGGCGTGAAGAAGGTCGCGAAGGCATAGTTGTCGGTCCCACCGTCCAAAGGATGAAAGCCCGGCAGAGATTCCCAGACAGCAACGTGCACTGCTCCTGCCTTTTTCGCCATCTCGACGATGGGCTTGATGTTTGCAGCGACCAGATTCTCGCCGAATGTAATTTTGACGCCCGCCGCGAACTGAGCTTCGTAGATTTCGATTTGCTTGGCGGCATCACCCTTTCCCGAAAGGATGCGGTAATTCAAACCGAGCGCTTTCGCCGCCTGCTCGGCACCTTGCGACCAGTTGTTGAAATACTCGTTCTCCAGCGTGGAGACCTCGGACAGGACATCCTCGGCCCTTGCGGCTGTAAACGACGCCAACAGAGCGGCTGTTGCAAAAACGTAGGCAGACAAGTTGCGCATTAGTTCCCTCCTCTACTCGTTTCAAACCTCGATCGTCTCTCAAAGAGTCCGCAATCCGCGTGCAGGCTCCGTCATCTCTCGATATCGCGTTTGGCGTGAGAAAATTGACGAGTCATCTCTTACGCCGCGTGCTCGCACGCGCGACTTTCCCTCGTCACATCTAAGGTTGTGGTATTGATCATGGCGGGACAGCTTCGGCGTCACCCGTCCCATTGCTTCTACATTTGTTTCCAGTCGCCAATCTGCTCGAACGCATGCGCCGCCCTATAGATGGTCGTCTCCTCGAAGTGACGACCAACAAGCATCAAACCCACTGGCAGGCCATCCACCATTCCGCAGGGCAGCGACATAGCGGGATGGTGCGTGAAGTTGAACGGAGCGGTATTGGTGAACATCTCAGTCGCGCGCGCGATATAGTCCTCTCGGCTGACATCCTGCGGAGGAAGCTGGGTCGCCTTCATCGGCGTCGTTGGCATTAGAAGAAGATCGTAATCCTTAAGCGTGTTGTCGTATGCCGCCCTCAGGCGGCGAGATATGTTGACCGCCTTGCCGTAAAATCGCGGCCCATAATTGTTATTGATGAATGTGCCGAGCATCAGGAACAGCTTCGCCTGCTCGGACAGGGAATTCGCTTTCCGCCGCCAGCCGCGATGAAAGTCCATGAGCGACAGTGAAAAGAGGTCCGATCGGCTGGTACCATAGCCGTCGCCGAACATCATGGTCTGTGTCGCGCCCTCGGTACCGATCGGCGTCCAGATTGCGGCTCCCTGGAGGTGCATCGGCACTGACACTGTCTCTACCGAGGCGCCGAGATCTTTGAAGCGCTTGGCCGCTTCACGAACGCTTCTGTTGACAGTCGCCTCCGCTCCGGGTTGCTCAAAGCCCTCCTTCAGAACGCCGATCTTCAATCCACTGATACTTTGGCCGAGCGCTTTGGTGTAGTCTTCGACCTTCGGCGCCTTGATGCGCGGATCGTAACCGTCGTCTCCAGCAATCACTTCAAGCAACAATGCGTTGTCGGCGACTGTTGCGGTCATCGGACCGGTGTGATCCAGCGTCATTTCATTGGGCATGATGCCGGTATAGGGGACCAAGCCCCAAGTCGGCTTCATGCCGTAGATTCCGCAAAAGGACGAGGGCATGCGTATTGAACCGCCCTGATCGCCGCCGATCGCCATATCGACTTCGCCAAGGGCAACGACAACCCCGGAGCCCGAAGACGAGCCTCCTGCGGAGTAGCCCATCTTGTGAGGATTGTGCACGGGTCCGAGCGCACCGGTATGGCTGCCGCCGGATGTGCAAAAGCATTCGCAGTGGACTTTGCCTGCAATTTCGGCGCCCGCGTCCAACATCCGACTGACAATGGTCGCATCGATATCAGGAACAAATCCTTCGAGCGTCGCCGAGCCGTTCATCATGGGCACCCCGGCGAGCATGATGTTGTCTTTCAGCGCGACTGTCTTTCCCTTGAGCTTCCCACTAGGCGCCCCCAGCACCCTCGTCTTTCGATACCAGGCGTTGTGCGGGTTCTCCTCGGCTCTCGGCTGATATCCCGGCGTGCGAGGATACTTCACCGCAGGCAATTCGTCGGGAACGGCGTCGACATAGTTGTAGGCTTCAAGCGCCCCCTTGATAAGGCCGCGGAAGGAGACAAGGTCTTCATCGGAAAGTGAAAGACCGCATTGCCCTGCGACATCTCGCAACTGCGCTGGTGTAGGCGGGACGATTGACACTGGGCTTTCCTCCTCGAGGTGGGCTATTCGTATGTGTGAGGCCGCTCTGCGGTGGCTCGTCACTAACATTTCAAGAAAATATGCTTGGTGCAGCCGAGTCACCGAGCCCGCGCTCAGAACTGGGTAATTTTGAGTAATTCATCCTACAAAAATCGCCGAAAAAAGAAGCAATTTATGCGGGAATAATGCGCATTCAGCGCGACAATCATTAGTCCTACCGGGGAATAGATCATTTGTGTACTAACACAGCGAACTGGTGGCACCGAGATTTGGCTCTCGCGTTTACAATCCAGAAGCTGTCGGAATAGAAGCGATCCAAGATCACCGCGACAGGTAGCCAACCACGCTCGCTCAAGAGCCGTGGATTGCGGTAGCCCCGATGCAGAGTCCAAAGTTGCTGCCTGGAGGTTCACTCCCGCACGTCAAGCGAGGCGAGATGACGAAGCGGATTGGATGTGTTGTTCGAACACATCCTCGTCGCGGGCAAATTTTACAGATCGACTAGTCAGGGGCTGCGGACGAATGATGATGCAAGATCTGCCACGCATCGTCTTTGTGGCTCAGCACGAAGGTGAAACGAGCCGGTGTCGCCGCTATGTGATCCGTGGAAGATTGGGAAAAGACATAATTGCCCACCACCAGAACGAGGTTGGCGGCCAATCTCGCAGAACGCCAAGCTTCAAATTCCACTGTATGCGTCCGACGGAAATAGGTTCGAATCTCTTCAGCACCCGAATAGAGCTTCGAGCTCGATGTACCGTACAGTAGCGCGTCACGTGCGTACAAGGCCGCCAGCTTGTCGACGTCGTGAGCGTTGAAGGCTTGCGCCCAGAGCACCAGGAACGCGCGCACGTCCGGCATCATATCGTCTCGATTAAAATTAGATACCCACTTAAATGACGAAGACATCTTGCTGGAATACTGTAAAACACGAGATGAGTCGCTTTTGACACTTCCTGGCGATCGACAATTGAGATTGCCGCCTCAAAAGATCGCCGCTGCTGGATTTCTCCAACAGCGGCTTAGTCTAGGGAGGAAGCAGACAAGCCGGCCTGCCGGCGGATCGCATTACGTGACCTTAGCAAGCCGCAACACGGAGATTGTTGGTCGCGCCCCTCAGTCCAAATGGCACTCCGGAGATCACGATCGCTAAATCACCCGGCTCGGCGTAGCCTTCCTTGCGCGCCGTCGCGGCCGCTATTTGCGTGATGTCATCGGAGCTGGAGGGGTCGGCTGCAACAATGCTGTGTACCCCCCACAGCAAGCTCATGCGCCCCGCGACCCTCTCGTCTGGCGTAAGAGCGAGAATCGGGACCAGCGGCCTTCTACGCGCGATACGAGCGGCGGTGGTCCCGCTTGCGGTGAACCCGATGATCGCTCTCGCATCAATCGCGGCGGCCAGATCCGCGCCCGCGGCCGCAACCGCATGAGGAGGCGTGATTTCCTCACCGACCTGCGAGGCGTCGAGAAGCGACCGATAGAGATGATGCCGCTCGGTGCTTTTGATGATTCTGTCCATCATGGTAACCGCCTCGATCGGATAGGCTCCGCTCGCCGATTCAGCAGAAAGCATGACAGCGTCGGCACCATCGTAGATGGCGGTCGCGACATCGGACGCTTCCGCGCGCGTTGGCGTCGGCATAGCCGTCATCGAATCCAGCATCTGCGTTGCGACGATCACGGGCTTGGCGGCAAGCCGACAGGCGCGAACGAGCTCCTTCTGTCGCGGAGGCACCTCCTCGAGCGGGATCTCAACACCAAGATCGCCGCGCGCGACCATAATGCCGTCCGACAGGGCAATGATATCGCCGATACATTCGAGCGCCATGGGCGTCTCGATCTTGGCTATCAGACCTGCAGCTTCACCGATCAGGGAACGTGCTTCGAGGAGGTCCGATGGTCTTTGAACGAACGACAGAGCGACCCAGTCGACGCCAAGTTCAAGGCCGAAGGCTAAGTCGGTGCGATCCTTATGGGTCAAGGGGGATATATCAAGGAGTGCACCTGGGAGGTTTACCCCTTTGTGGTCACGGATCACGCCGCCCACGACAACTTTCGCGACGATCTCCTTGTCGCCGGGACTAACAACACTTAGACGTACTCGGCCGTCATCGATCAGGACGTCCTGGCCGGGATGAACGGCTGCGAAGATTTCGGGATGAGGCAGGGGAATGGATTGTTTTCCGTCCCCTCCTCCGTCGAGCGAAAAGCGGACCGTTTCGCCCGCATTCAGCATCAGCTTGCCGCCATCTAATGAGCCGATGCGAAGCTTCGGTCCTTGCAAATCCTGCAGCACGCCGATTGGCGTGCCGACCTCGTGTTCAAGCCGCCGGATCGACGCAAGAACCCCCGCATGGTCATCATGCGATCCGTGACTGAAATTGAGCCGGAACGTGTCCGCACCTGAAAAATAAAGAGAGCGGATCATCTCGGGTGCGGCCGTCGCCGGCCCCACCGTTGCGACAATTTTGGCAAAGCGAGAGCGACGCATCTTGGATCCCCTAGTTAGAGGATGAAACCAGTGTGAACGAAATTGGAATGGCGTTCCTCGACGATGGTATTCAGAATCTCGCGCGATGGGCTCGTATACTTCGCGGCCACCATGGATCGAATGGAAAATGAACGTAGCGCATCCGTGACCGACAAGGTGCCTTCGGCTGCATCCTTCCTGCCCGTGAAGGGAAACACGTCCGGCCCACGTTGACATTGACAGTTCAAGTTGACGCGGCAGACTTGATTGACCAGGACATCCGACATGCGACCGATCACGTCGGGGTCGCGGGCGAACAAGCTTACCTGCTGGCCATGTTCAGAGGTGGCCACGTAATCAAGCGCGAGGTCGACATCCTCGAAGTTCGACATGGGGATGAGTGGTCCGAACTGCTCCTCCCGAAAGAGCCGCATGGACGGCCCCACAGGATAGACGACTGCGGGATAGAAAAGAGTGCCTACGGCCGTACCCCCGCCGGCGTTGAGAATACGGGCGCCCTTCGTTACGGCGTCATCTAGAAGCGCGCTCATCTGGTTTACTTTCTCGACACTTGGCAAGGGCGTCAGAGTCACGTCTGGCGCCCAGGGCATACCGATTTTTAGTTGGGCGAGCTCCGCTTGTAGCGCCGATATGAACGAATCAGCGACATCGCGGTGCACGAGCAGCATCTTCAGGGCCGTACAGCGCTGTCCATTGAACGAGAGCGCGCCTAGTAGGCATTCCTTTGCTGCGAGTGCGATATCAGCATCAGGCATAACGATCGCCGCGTTCTTTGCGTCGAGACCGAGAATGGCACGCAGGCGGTTGGTTTTTGGGTGGAGTTTTTTAAGGTGGTCGGCCACTCGGCTCGAGCCGATTAGCGTAAGGACATTGATTTGGCCGGTCTCAAGAAGTGTCGGGACGATTTCCGCGCCTTCACCGTAGGCGAAGTTGACTACTCCAGGCGGGAACGCGGCCCGGAACACCTCCAGCAGCGGTTCGAACAAGAGAACGCCGTGTCGGGGCGGCTTGAAGACGACGCAATTGCCCATGATCAACGCCGGAATGAGCGTCGCGAAAGTTTCATTCAGGGGATAGTTGTATGGCCCCATGCAGAGGACAACGCCGAGTGGCGTTCGGCGTATCAGGGCAATCACTCCTTCAACGATTTCAAACCGCGAGTTGGCATTGTCGAGATTGCGCACCGCGTCGATTGTTTGCCGGACGTAGTCCACTGTGCGGTCAAATTCCTTTTCTGAATCCGCGAGCGTTTTGCCAATCTCCCACATGATAAGCCGTGTGACTTCGGCGCGGCGCGCACACATGCCGGCGAGAAATCTTTGCATCGCCAGGATGCGCTCTGAAACACGCATGGTGGGCCACGCGCCGCGCCCGCTGTCGTATGCAGCGACCGCAGCGTCGAGTGCGGTTATCGCCGTCGCGACGTCGCCGGACGGATGGCTGCCGATCCGCATCTGCGTCAACCCGCCATTACTTCCGCGGACCATCACGGGAGACAGAACGTTCTTGACCGGCCCTATCCAGTCCCGCATTTCGCCGTTAACGAGAACACTCCGCTGTTCAATGGGCGCAATGGCGGCCTCGTGCAAAGCCGCGTCATCGGCAGTCGGAAAGAGCAAGCTGAGATTATCGCGGCTCATCATCATGATTCACAACAAGGACTGGTATCCGAAGAGACAACGAAGTCGCGCAGATCACAGTGCCGCGACGGCCTCCCCCTTTTCTGACGGCCTAGCATCAATACTATCGGCTCACACTTATAGCGCCCTTCGGCACGTCGCTGCCCCGCTCGGCCGGAACCGCAAGCATCAGCAGAATTTCCGCGATCGCAGGGCGGCAATCTCAATCCTCCGTTTAGGAAGCCACTCGTTTCTCGGTATTGGAGGCGGCGAGGATATCCGCCACAGCACGGTAGCTGAAGACGATCGCGGGACCGATTGTGATCCCTGCTCCCGGGTAGATTCCGCGCATTGGCGAAGTCATGTCGTTGCCGCAGGCGTAGAGACCCGGGATCGGCTTGCGCTGTGCGTCCAGAACTTTACCGCAGCTATCGGTTGCGAGGCCCGACGCAGTGCCGAGCGTTGCCGGAACGATCGGCAGCGCAATGAAGGGGCCCTTTCGGATCGGTCCGAGATTTGGGTTCTTTGCTCCGACCGATGGATCCCCAAGCGTGCGGTTGAAGGCCGACTCACCGCGCTTGAAGAGTGGATCGATCCCTGTGGCGGCGTGGGCGTTGTGCTCCTCGATCGTTCTCTCGAGCTCGGCTGGGTCGAGTCCGATTTCCCTGGCAAGCTCTGGGATTGTTCGCCCCACCTTGATATATCCAAGCCGCGCGTATTTCCGGATGCTCAGCGTCCATGGCCACGGCAACAGATGTCCCATGCCGCGGAGGCGAACGAAATCGTAATCACAGACGAAATAGAACCGCTTGTCTGCGGGGTATCCGTTTGCGAACATCGCCAGGCAAATGTCATGGTAGGAGTTGGACTCATTTACGAATCGGCGCCCGTTCGGCGCGACCGCGATGACGCCGGGACGCCCCCGATCGAGCCAGCCATACGGGACAACTTGTGAGCTGCTCCTGGTCTTGAGGATCGATACTGGTGTCCAGAACCCTGCGGACGCGACATCCTTATCGACTGCGGCTCCGACCTTCGTTGCAAGCTCAATGCCATCGCCGGTGACATCGGGATGAGCCAGGGTGTCGTCATGCTGATGCGGTCCGCTCAGCTCGGCTCTCAGCTGGGCGTTGCGCGCGAAGCCGCCGGTTGCGAGGACGACGCCATGGGAAGCACGCACGCGAAGCTCGGAATCGGCGTGTTTGATGATTGCCCCCGTGACGCGCCCATCCTCCTTGATGAGTTCAAGAAGAGTAGACGCCGGCCATATTTCGACATTGAGCTTGCGCAAGCTCACCAGCAAGCGAGCGATCAACGCGTTGCCTCCACTGAATTCCGTGCCGCGCCTATAGCTCAAGCGATCCCGTGCGTAGCGGCTGACGCGGCGCAGGACGTGCTTGAGGGACGAGAAGGATTGAAACGGATTCAGGAAGCTTCGGACCTCGCCGGACGAGATCATCATCCCTCCGAGTACAACACGAATGGGATCCCCGATGAGATTGAAGTCTTTGCCGAGAAGGCGCGCATCGTAGGGGGCAGGGCTGAGTGCCCGGCCCTTGTCTACGCCGCCGACTTGGCTCGAGTGATAATCGGGCGCTGAGGCCAGTGTGAACTTGACCTCTGTTCCGTTCTCGAGCGAAGCAAGCGCGGATGGACCGTCCTCCAGATAGGCTTCGATGAGGTCTGGCCGGTAGTAATTGCCCAGCTCATGCTGAAGATAGGTCCGGGCCTTGGCAAACGAGTCCTCGATTTTTGCGGACCGCGCCTGGGGCGAGCAGGGAATCCAGATCATGCCGTTTGAGAGAGCCGTCGTTCCGCCAAGTCGTGGAGATTTTTCACAGACGGTCACTCGAAGTCCAGCCTTCGCCGCATAGAGGGCGGCTGACAGACCGGCTGCCCCGCTACCGATCACGAGGACATCGGCTTCCCTATCATCCGCCGATCTGCCCGCTCGGGAGAGCGTCACCTTGTTCTGCTTGCCTGATTGGCTGATTGGCTCGTTCATTCCAGCCTCTTTTTTATTTGCGATGAACATCAGTTTTGCTGCGGCAGAGGAACGGCTTTAAATTCCTCTGCCGCTGCCTTCACTGCACGTTCGATTGGAATCCGTTCGATGGAGGAGGCGCCAACGAAGCCGACACATTCGGTCGAGCGGTAAACTTCATACGTATCCTGTGGCTCGGCGATTGCCCCACCGTGGCAGAGGAGAATGATATCCGATCGGACCCCCTTGGCTGCCGCGTTGATCTCGTTGATGCGCCTGATCGCCTCCTGGATCGACTGTCCTTCCTCGTGGCCCACGAGCCCGCCTCGGGTAGCGCCGACATGAGGGACAATGCAGTCCGCTCCGCTACTCGCCATGGCTTTGGCGTCGTCAGGGCTCGCTACGTAGGCGAGCGAGAAGATGTTCTTCTTGCGGGCAGTCGCAATCATCTCGACCTCGCGCTCGAAGCCGAGCCCTACACGACCGCGGCGGTCACGCCATTTTTCTCCCATGGTGGAGATGGTCGGGTAGTTGATCACGCCGGAGAAGCCGGCAGCAGAGAACTTGTCCAGAAGAGCATCAAGATCAAGCCGGAGAGGATCCCAAGCTTCAACGCCGCCAATCACCGGCACAGAAGATACGACGTTGCGGATTTCCGCAGCGAGCTCCAACGTTCGGTCATTGGAATCACCGATGCGACTGGTGGGAAGGCCCATGAGCCGCGAGAGACCCGTGCTGTAGACCACCAGCATATCGGCCCCTCCGAGCGCAGCACATTTTGCGACCAACCCACAGCTGCTGGCCGCGGCGAGAATCGCTTTTCGGTCCGCGACTTGGCTTGCGATCCTCGAAACAATTTCCGCTCGATCAAATATTCGCACGAAATAGACCTCCCAGGTCCAAGTGCTCGAGGATCCACGTCACGGCGGCCTCGGCAAATTCGGGGTCGTTGATGTGGCAGCTGAGTTCGCGGACCGCGATCTCTGGCCGGAGACTGGTCTTGATTGCCTGCAGCCAGGCCTGGTCGGCTTCCGTGTCACGAAATACGCCGCCCTCCCGGTCGTAGTCCGACACGCCTTTGGCTGGCCAAAGCACGATGGCAGGCCCCTGGGCCTGCGACAGCCGCTCGGCCGTAAGCTCGCCGATACTGGCATTCTCGGCAGGCGTCGTACGCATCAGTGTCGTGTAAGGAGTATGGGAGTAGAACCGGCGGTTTCGGAATTGATCGGGTACGCTGGAGGGCGGGCCGAAATTAACCATGTCAACCGCGCCGGGTGCGATGACTTGCGGGATCTGTTGGTGCGAGGCCGCCTTGAGCCGATCGGGGCCGGCGCTGGCTGTGCCTCCCACGAGTTCATCGGCCAACTCCGTTGTAGTCAGATCGATCACGGCATCGAATTCGCCGGCAGCGATCAGCTGCTCCATTTTCCGGCCACCGGCTCCGTTGGCCGGAAACACGATCGCGTGCAGGCCGGCATCGGCAAGCAGGGACACGCACTGATTTGCTGCAGGCGTCGTCACGCCGAAGGCCGTGATCGCAACGACCTTCCTCTCGCGTTCACGTTTGCTGGGTTGATAATGCATGGCGGAAATAGCCCGCCCTGCATTCTCCAGCACTCGTGCCGTGAACGCGTTGATACCGACGAGATCGACCAGCGTTGGGTACAGGACGATGTCGTGATGGGTCGCGAGTTCAGCGAGGAGCGCTGGCCGCGCACTCGTCACCAGCAGCTTCGGAAAGCCATAAGGCAAATCAGACGCGATCTCGCCGAAAACAGCGCTCCCCTTGCCTCCCGCAATCGCCACGATCGCGCTGATCTCGCCGGAGGCCAGGAGCCCGGCAACTCGCGTGCGCGTAGTGGCGGCTATCTCTTTCAGGAGCTCGGCTGGTGACGCCAGGCGCGCTCCCGCACCGTCAGCTGGCCGCGCCAGATTCCGATTGGCGGACGTGCCAATATCGATCTGGACGGTACTTCTGCCTTGTCCCTTGATGACATCCGCAAGGAAAGAGGCTTCCTTCCCCTTGGTGTCCATTGTGGCCACGACCGCGACCGCGCCCAAGGCCGCAGTTGCTGGCTCGAATAGATGGCCATCCCGGACCGACCTCTGGCCGTCCGCGCAATGGTGAGACACGGTTGTCCTCCCGGACCATTTGTGACAGCAGGTGGTCTAGACCGGGCCCAAACCGGGTATAAGATCGACGAAGCGCGTAAATGGGTAAGATTGGGTAGAAGCCGTGAGAGCGACAATTATCGGCAAACTTGCCACAGACCTCTTGGTTCGCCGCGGCATGTCCCTGCAGATCTATGCCCCGTCGCTGCGCAGCCTTCCTGAGGACGCTATGCTCGTCATGGCGACCCTTCCTGTCATCGACTGGAACAACTGCCTATTGCGGGACTTGCACATTATCAAAAAGAGGACGCCCGTTCCTGCTTATGCGGCGATCGTCATGATCGATCCCTTTGCATGCTGGGAGGATTTCGCCGACTTGTTGAAAAATGCTGAGATCACCGGGATCATAAACTTTCCACCTGCGTCGATACTTGAACGGTCGAGCGGAGGCGTGCCCGTCGACACCGGACAGGAGCTCGAGCTTCGGCGCATGGAATGGTTCGCAAGCCTCGGGTTCAAGGCGTTGTTCGCGGCGGCCAACGAGTCGGACGTCACGGCGGCGGAGCGGCGGTTAGGTTCGCAACTCGATGGCGTGGTCTATTTGCCCCCGGAGGCGCTCGCTCTGACGATTGGAACCGACATGGGGCTGGTAAGCCTTGGACCTCAGGGGTCGCCGGTACCGAAGTTCGCGCTCCTAGAGGCAACCGCTTCAAGGCGGCCACTTCCAACGTGAGAAGCGCAGCGCTATTCGAGGATCCGCAGCTTCTTGATCTTGTTATATAGCGTTTTTCTTGAAAGCCCGAGAGAGCGGGCGGTCTTGCCTCGGTGAAGCCGGTTTCTTTTCAGGCCTTCAATGATCCACTCGCGTTCGGACAGCGAAGCCGAGGGCTTGGCATGTGACTGGGCATCCAGAAGCGGTCTTAGCACATCGGCCGTGATGTGGGTTTGCCGCAGGGTCACGAGCTGGTTTACGATCTGGCGCAATTCCCGCAAATTGCCCGGCCAGTCATGACCGGCGAGCGCCAGGAATGCTGAATTTTCAATTGCAAGCGTCTGGGCCCTCGAATCTCCCTTCGCCTCGACCGTGAAGTGTTGAATCAGCTGCGGAAGATCCTCGAGCCGGTCTGGCAAGGAAGGCAGCTCAATATCGAGTCCCGCAAACAAAGCGAGCAGCCGGGGACATAACACAGTTTCAAGGCCAGCCCCCCGGGAGACGGTGGCGGTCGCGATGATCCGCGCCGTGGAGCGGACAACCGCGATACCGTTCAAAGGTGTGAAACCGCCAGTCTCGAGGTAATCGGCAAGACGCTCCTGCCCCTCGCGCGAAAGCTGGTCCACATGCAGCAGCAAGACCGCACCATCGCTTGACGTTTCCAGGAGCGACAATTGGCGCCTTCTGGTCTCATCGCGCTCGGCGCCAAACAACGCTCCCAGCGTATCGATCGCGGGGCCTGGCCGGCACTGAAACAGCGCCGCCTTGGCGTGCTTGCGATCGCTAAAGGCGAGTACGAGACCTGCTATTCTTCGTTTCCCCGAGCCGGCTTCGCCCCAGACAAGCACTGGATTGGGGTTGGCGGCCAAGCGTTTTGTCGTCTCGAGGATGCGCTTCATCGAAGACGCCTGCGCGATGACCCCGTGCCTGAATCCGCTCAGCTGGAGCTGCCGTTCAAGCAGATCGACCTTCTCCCGCAATAAGTGGATGGTTTTGAAGCCCGAGGTCACCTCAAGGACGGACATCTCCAACGGCACGCGGTCCAGCGAAGAGCCTCCGATGAAACCTTGGATACCCGTCTCTCGGCAGATATCCAACAATTCGTCGGGCTTTGTAATCGGTCCGCCGCCAAGCAGGCAAATGGCACTCTTGTCGATGGATTGAGCAACGCGCGCAACAGCACTGGTGCGTGCTGCAAGCTCCGACAGGCTGATCGACGGGTCCGACGTGCTCTCGACACCGCGGTTTAGATTGAAGTTGATGCAGATCGCCTCAGCACCCGCTTCAACCATGCGCCTGGCCTCGGCTTGGGTGCGCGTATAGGCGATGGTCATCAGGCCGCGTTTTGCGGCCTTCACCAGAAGCTCGGTCTCTCGAGCGTAACCAAGGCCGCACTTCTCGAGCAACGACCTCCGGTAGTCATCGATGTGTATGACTGACGGAAAGTTGGTGACTCCGGAAAACCCCCATCTGATGATCCGATCGAGCCAGCGGTCAAGATCGAGCTGCGGATCGAACGTGCAGGCACCGAAGAATACGGGCAGTTTCGTGCTAGGCAGGATTTCGGTCCGTCCAAAGCTGGCCACGAACTCGTTGCAATTGCGGATTGGAAGAATGGATGCAGGCGAGGAGCCGCCCATCGCACGAAAACGGCCCGCATTGAGCGCAAGTACGAAATCTGCGCCCGCCCGTTCGGCCGCTCGTGCGGTCATGCCTGAACCGATTCCCGCCCCAAGTACAAAAGAGCGGGAATTTCGGAAGAACTGCCTGATACCGGCTCCCTTCACCTCATCCGTCCGCTATCCAAAACTGGAGCCGACATCATCGCCCGGCTTGAGCGAAAGACTAGCTCCAATTCGCCGGCGCATGCAACCGCCGAAGCGCCCTGCCGTTGCTCATGAACAGGTGGCAATCCGCGGGAGCAGCAGCAAGACGAAGCTTCCCCGCCCTCTTGAGCGGCTCTTTTGGCGCCTTTGCGACGACAGCTTCGTTTCCGGCGTTGCCGTAGATGTAGGTAACGCTGCCGAGATGCTCGACGAAATCGACATCGAGCTCGATGGCGATATCCTGCTGCGTCTGCGAGGACGCGGAGAAATCGTCGGGCCGAATTCCGAGCGTGATCGCCTTGCCGACCAATTCTTTGTCTGGTTGGACCGGGACGCAGACGCTGGTGCCGGCCTGAAGGCGCACGTCCATACCTCCCTGGTGCGCCGCCTCGACCTCGCCACCCAGGAAGTTCATTTTGGGCGAACCAATGAACCCTGCCACGAAGCGCGATGCCGGATTGTGGTAGAGGTCGTGCGGGCTGCCGACTTGCTCGATATTTCCGTCCTTGAGCACGACGATCTTGTCCGCCATGGTCATCGCCTCGACCTGGTCGTGTGTTACATAGATCATCGTGTTGCCGAGCTGCTTATGAAGCTTGGCAATCTGAACCCTCATCTGCACCCGCAATTCCGTGTCCAGGTTGGAGAGGGGCTCATCGAACAGGAACACCTTTGGTTCGCGCATGATTGCGCGCCCGATTGCGACGCGCTGCCGTTGTCCCCCTGAGAGTTGTCGGGGCTTGCGGTCCAGCAGATGATCCACCTGCAAGAGCGAAGCAGTCTCCCCTATCCTGGTGGCGATCTCGCCCCTCGCAGCCTTGGCCATACGCAGCGGGAAGGCAAGGTTCTCTCTCACGGTCATATGCGGATAGAGAGCGTAGCTTTGAAATACCATTCCGATGTTGCGGTCCGCCGCGTCGATATCGTTGACGAGCTCATTATCGATCAGGAGCCGCCCGCCGCTGATGGGCTCCAGCCCCCCTATCATGCGCAACAAAGTGGACTTGCCCGACCCAGATGGACCGACGAAGGCAACGAACTCGCCGTGATCTATTTTCAGGTCAATGTTGCGCAGGACTTCTATCGTTCCATACACCTTCCTAACGCCTTGCAGGCGCACATCGGCCATCATACCCTCCTCTGTCGTGACGGCCCCGAGAGAGTAGCGGTCACATCGATCTCGCCCAAGCTCGACACGATGAAATCGGGCGGTTTCAAAGACGGGTCCTCTCGGGCCGGCACACCGGTCGTGACAAGCACGCTCGGTAGACCTGCCCTCTTTCCGGCCTGAATATCGGTCTGAATTTGATCGCCGATTAGAATAGTCGAATCGCGAGCGGTACCAAGCCGAGAAAGTGCCGTTTCGATCATATGCGGTTCGGGCTTACCGGCGATCAACGGTCTCACTTGCGTGGCAGCAGCAATAGCTGCGATCGCTGCACCAGCTCCTGGTTCGAATCCGCTCGCCGTCGGCAGCAGAAGATCCGGATTGGTGCCGATAAAAGCGGCTCCATTCAGGATCGCGTCAACCGCGATCCGCATCTTCTCGTGCGTGATCTCGCGATCGAGCCCCATCACTACGGCTTCGGGTGTTCGCTCGGTGACCTCGAGTCCTGCGCCAACCAAGGCCTTCACGAGGGAGGGAGCACCGATAACATAGACGCGTCTCAATTCTGGGTATTTCGCACGGATGAGCTCCGCGGCCGTGACAGCGCTTGTAACCACCTGCTCGGGCGCAATTGCAAGACCGTGTCCTTCCAGCTTGCGGACGACGTCCTCTGGCGTGTGCGTCGAATTGTTCGTCACGAAACAAAATCGCAGGCCGGCTGTCTGCCACCGAGCGAATGCTCCTATCGCATCTGCGATCGCTGCGTGCCCGCGATAGACCACCCCGTCCAGATCCGAGATGATGCCTTGGATTGGTGGCCAGCTGAGGTGAGAGCCTGCGCTAGCCATTCATCAGCATCCCGCCGTTCACATGAACGATCTGCCCGGTCATGTAGGAGGCTGCGGGACTTGCGAGGAAGACCGCAAGCCCAGCGATATCCTCGGGCAATCCGACCCGCCCCAAAGGAATTCGGCCACTATGCCGTGCCTCGGTCTCCTCCCGCGGACGGCCGTGCATGGGCGTATCGATGATGCCGGGCGCGATTGCGTTGACGTTGATGTTGAGAGGAGCGCATTCGTAGGCGAGGAGCTTGGTTACGTCGTGAACGATCGCCTTCGACAAGCAATAGTCGGCTCCGCCGGCCTGATAGTTGAAAACGGCGCCTTGCGAGGACAGTGAGGAGCCGACATTGACTATGCGACCGCCTTTGCTGTTCATAAAACGCTCGATGACCAGCTTCGAGCAGCGCAGCACGGCGACCGAGTTGATCTGTATGGTGCGCTCTATCTTGTCAGCATTGCCGCTGAGAAGCGGCTGGGCCGATTTTATGCCGGCGTTGTTGATCAACACGTCAAGCCTGCCGAACAGCCTGGCGATCTCGTCGAGAACCCTTGCAACGTCTTCCTCGCGCGCCACATCCATCGCCATTGGCAGTATGCCGTTCCCGTGAGGTAACCTCGTCAGAATGTCCCGGAGGTTCTCCAGGTTCGCGTCTGTCGCGAGGACGTTTGCTCCGCCTTGGCGGAAGGCATTGGCAATGGAGGAGCCTATGCCGCCGCCGGCCCCGGTGACGAGCACGGTCCTGTCTGCAACTGAGAACTGTTCGGTCATTACAACTCCAAGATCGTTTGGGATTTCAGGAACTCGTCGACGGCCTCGCCGGTCGGCATGGAGCTTTGGGCGCCGCGTCGTGTCACGCACAATGCGGCCACTGCCAGCGCCCTTTTGACGGCTTCTCGCAACGGCAGCCGCTGGGCGAGTGACGCTGCGAAGCCCCCATTGAACGCATCGCCCGCAGCGGTCGTGTCAACGACCTTCACGGGAAATGCCCGCAGGGCAAAAGCCCGCTCCGCATCGGCGTAAAAGGCCCCCTGCGCGCCGAGAGTAATCAGCGCTGCGTTTGGACCGAGGTCGAGTAGTTTTCCGGCGGCGTGAGCGGCACTCTCAAAGTCGTGCACCTCGACCCCGGTTAACTCAAAAGCTTCGGTCTGGTTCGGAGTGACGAAATTGACGTTTCTCCATGCCGCTGATGAAAGCCCGGCTCTAACGGGCGCTGGATTGAAAATGAGTTCAAATCCCTTTGCCCGTTTCATCTCAAAGAGGCGATTAAGAGCGGGAATCGGCATGCCCATCTCGGCAACAACGATCGCGTCGTGCTCAATGAATTCCGCGGCTCTATCGATCATGGCAGGGGTGACGTTCAGATTAGCGCCGGGATCTATGACGATCATGTTGGAGCCATCGTCACCGACCAGAACGAGAGCTGATCCCGATATTTCTCCTGGGCACACTTCGATAGCGTCAGCGCGAACGCCCGCATCCCGCAGGGACAGCGACAGCGATCGACCGGCATCATCGTCTCCGAGCCGCGTGTAAAAGTGTGGGCGCAGTCCAAGCCGAGCAGCAGCAACAGCCTGGTTGGCGCCCTTGCCTCCGGGGTTGCGGTTCAAGGCTCCCATGAGGCTTTCGCCCGGTGTCGGAAGCCGCTCGACATTGAAGCAGAGATCAAGATTGGTCGTTCCGAAGAACATCAATGGCCTGGGGCTCATTTCACGGCACCGAAGGTAAGACCACGTTCAAGATGACGCTGGCCGAGGACGATCAGAACGACGGGAATGACCATGGTCACCACAAGTCCGGCGGCCATGACGGGGTAGAATTGGACGCCCGGATTGAGCAGCTTGAGAAGAGCTACCGTCACCGGCGCCCTGGTCGAGCTCAAGATCAGACCGAGCGCGAAGTTGTGCCATGCGAGCAGAAAAATGAGCAATGAGGCGCCTATCAGACCCGGCTTTAAGAGCGGCAGCACGATGTGCAGCACGATGCGGAACGGCTTTGCACCATCCATGGCGGCCGCTTCCTCGATGTCCTTCGGGATGTCTTCGATATAGGAGCGGCTCAGCCAGACGATCATCGGCAGGGTGACGACCTGGTAAACCCAGATCATCCCGAAATAGGTATCGTACAGCCCAATTCTCTGGAAAACGCTAAAGAGCGGGATGACGACCAGCAACGCCGGAGCAAAGCGGAAGCCCAGGATAAAGAAAGCGATATCTTCCTTGAAAGGTACGTCGCGCCTCGCCAGCACGTATCCGGCGGGCACTCCGACGAGCACAGAGATCGTAACGGCGCCAAACGCAATCACTACGCTGTTCGCGATCGGTGTCAGGAAATCAACCTTGATGGTACCGTAACTGGCCGCGCCGGCCTGGGCGACGTCAAAGAGGACGCGAAAGTTCTCCAGCGTTGGCGTGAATATGAACGTCGGCGGCCACGTCATGACCTCGGACTGCTGTTTGAGCGACATCATCACGATCCAGACGAGGGGAAACGTCAGGATCAGCGCGCAAGCAGCGACCAGGACATTCAGCATCAGACTGGTAGAGGTTGATCGTCTCAAACGCATTGGCGACCTCGTTCAGCTTACACGCTGCCGAACGAAGCGCCACAGCTTGACCATGGCAAACGCTCCGACGAGCACTATCAACCAATTGATTACCATGAGCGCGGCACCGCGCCCAAAGGCAAGATTCTGGAAGGCGACAATGTAGGCGCGTACCGAAAGCACGGCGGTGCTATCGCCCGGCCCTCCTTGCGTGGTCCCAAAAATGATGTCGAACTGGTTGAGGGATTCGATCAGCCGAAATACCGCGGCAATCAGAATATATGGAGCGACGAGCGGTAACTCGATATACCGGAAGGTTGCCCAACCTTTCGCGCCGTTGACCCGAGCGGCCTCCCTCACCTCGTCGTTGATGCCCTGTAGACCGGCAAAGATGATCAGTGCGAAGAAAGGCGTGTAGGTCCACACGTCGATGAGAACCAGGGAGAACATCGCCGTCGTTGGATCCGAAATCCATGCAAAGCGGCTGATCCCAACAAGCGAGAGCAAATAATTCAGAATCCCGTTTTGCGGGTCCATCATCGTCGTCCACATGAGAGCAACGCTCATCGGCGGAAGGACGAGTGGCAGCAGAATGACAGGCCGCATCAAACGTGCAAGGAACACCTCCGTGGCGAATAGCTTTGCAAGCGCAAGTCCAAATATGGCTTCTACTAGTACAGCCAATCCCGCGTAGCTGAGGGTCGCGCGAACGCTGCTCCAGAAATCTTCAGTCTTGATCAGGGCTGCATAGTTGTTGAACCCAACTAAGTGGACCAGCGGTCGTCCAAACCGGAAATCTGTAAGAGACTGAAAGATTCCGTAGAAGAGCAGGAAAAGAAAGCCGAGCAGGACGACGATAGCGGGTACGACCGCGGCAATGCTCCACCAGTCGAGACGCCACTCGCCGGCACTTTTCACCGGCTCGTCCTTCGACGAGGCAAGTTGACCGGCCGTAGGCTGTAGCGTCACGGTCCCGTTAATCCCTCGAGGATCCATCACTCTAACTCTAGGATGCGAGGCGGCTGCAACTGACCTTGCCGCCCCTTTTCGGCTTCACATTGACGAGCGGATTCCCGAGGCGAGATCGGTCAGCGTCGTTTTCACATCGGCGCCATTGACCATCTTCTGCATGGCGACGGCCCAGGCGTTCATTGCTTCGGCGAATCCGACCCGCGGCGTGAAAGCGAGCGCTGCTCTGTCCTGCACGCTCTTGAACGTATCGACAAAGTTATTGAATTCGGGCTTTGCCGCATATTCCAGCCAAGCCTTGTCGCTCCATGTGGAGGCGCGCGGAGAGTTGACGAGCTTGCCGGCGACCGCGCCGTTCAACTCTACCTGCTTCGACGTTGCCCACTGGATGAACAGCCAGGCGGCACCCTTCTTCTGGGAGGCAGCATTCATCGCCAAAGACCAGATCCAGATGTTCGATTCGAAGTTCTTGCTGTTCGGAGCGTGCAATGGAGGTGCGAATGCGATCTTGCCCGAAGCGGGCTTGCCAGCCACGTTGTTCCAGAACCCGAACATATTGGAATCAATTGCCATCGCCGTACGTCCGGAGCTGATGCCATCGACCACCTGGTACCAGTTGTCGTTGGCGAAGGATGGAGCCGCACACTTCTTGATCATGTCCACATAGTCTTTGTGGAAGGCGATCGACTCGGGCGAGTCGAGACCCGTTTCCAGCTTTCCGTCCTTGAGGATAAAATCGTGGACTCCGTAGGACTTGGCGATCGAGATTGCGGCTGTGTGGATGCTGCTCCAAAAGCGCACGCCGCGTACGCCCAATGGCGTGATGGCAGGATTGGACGCCTTGAGCTTCTCGCAAGCGGCCGACATCTCAGGCGGCGTTGTCGGAACCTTGATCCCGTATTTGTCCAAGATGTCCTTGCGGTAAAATAGCTGGATGTTCTCGAATCCATGCGGGATGCCCCATACCTGACCGCCTCCCGGCTCGATCTGGCCTTCCTTCACTTTCCAGGTGAGTGCATTCCGCAGTGCAGGGAAGAAATCCTTGTAGTCGTAGCTGGACGCCGTTAGTTTTGGATCGTTCAGATAGCGATCGAGCGGCTCAAGCAACTGCCCTGGTGCGAGATCCCAGGCGGGCTGAATCCCCGTCCCCACAACATCCCAGCTCGGCGACTTGGTGCTCAGTTGAATGGTGAGCTTATTCCAGTACGCATCATCCGGATAAAGCTCCGGTGTCACCTTGATGCCCGTCAGCTTTTCGAATTCGGGCAACTGGGCCGCGACCGCATCCGCATATGGATGGATGTCGTATGCCCAAACAATCGATGTACCTTCGAACTGCCGCCAATTGAGGTCGTCGGCTTTGGTTGGGCTGAGTGTTCCGACCGCTCCGACCAAAAGCGTCGAGCAGATGAGAGCGTTTCTGGCAAAATTCGCCGAATGGTCGCGAAGAGCGGCGAGCTTCCTTGGCATCAATCCCTCCTCTGGGCTCTTTGGCCCGGAAATCCACGTGCCCCTTCGGTTCCAGGCCGCGGCAGGGGAAGGCTAGCCATCATTGTTTCGTCCGAGCGTCCCTTTCACTCAAAGGTTTGGGTAAGATTGAGTAAGATCAAAAGATTGGCCTCACTAAAAAGCAGCCGCCGATTGGGACAAAGGCAGACACCCGCCAGCTTCAGATAGTTGGAAGAACGGAAGAGCCCCGATAATTCAAGATCTTCCTTTGCTTTTGGCTCATAAACTGTCAGTGACTCGCCGCCCTCGGCCTTCAGCCGCGCGCTCTCGCTGGACAGCAGTTTGGCAAGCGACTGGCCTGAGGCAGGCTCGCGAAGGATGGCGTCACCAAAATGAATATTCCCGACCGGTTCTACCCCTTTCATCGATTGAAACATGCTTCCGATCAATTCGGAAGGACATGCCAGTGCCAAGTTGAATTTGCGATTGACCCAACTCCGATTTGGAATGGTAGCATTTGACTGAACCACGCGAGTTCGGGTTGCTCTTCGAGAGTGGCGGTGGAATTTCGCGATCTACGCTGGGCAATCACCGTTTCTCAGCATCGAAGCCTGCGCCAAGCCGAGGGCACTCCGAATCCAACAGTGGACGCTGAGTCGCTGATTGCGCAACTTCGAACACAAGGTGGGTAGCACCCTCTTGGAGCGCACCAACGGCGGCACGGGACCAATTATCCAAAGTCAGGAATTCCTCAATGCTGCCCGGTGTATCGTCGACGATCCGGAGCACTGACGGCTCGCCTCAATATCCATTCGCGCAGCGAGAACGGCCGATTGATCACCGGCGTTCACACTTCCCTCTTGGCCGGCAATCTGCGGGCCACGCTCCTCGAGCACCGGCGGCGCTAATTTCGATTCTCATCTAGTCGCCCGAGCGAGAGTCCAACTGATCTCCGATCTCATCAGTCCTGCAATTGATATTGCTTTCGTAGCAGAGCCCAATCCAATCGGTCTGGAGCGAACGCGTTGTCCCCGCTGTCCCGAGAACCATCCATTTAGGGCGCACAATGTGGTTCATTGGGGGGAGTTGAGGATTGAGACGCTCTTGTTGCCACGGCACGGAGCGGGATCGGAATTCTATAAGCTGCTCATCAGCAAACTGGGGAGTACCGATGCATGCCTGGGGCTGCGCGATGATGTGGCGCTCGACCGGCTGCTCACGTTGGTTGGCGCAGGCTGGGGTGCCCTGCTGGCTTTGGGAGGTGCGACCGCCGCTGCCTATCCAGGTGTCTCCTTCCGACAGGCCCATCATGCCGGGCTGCTGCCGGTTGGATAGACACCGAGATTAGGTGTGTCTGAAGCCGGAGATGGGCGGTGAAAAGACGGAAGTTTCAATCGTGAGTTCAAGATCGAGGCGGTGAAGCTGGTCAGGGAGCGTGGGTGTTTCGGTGGCGCAGGCTGAGCGCGACCTGGATGTTCATGAGAGCGTTCTGCGCGAGCGGGTGAAGGCGTTGGGCTCCGATCCAGTGCAGGCCTTTCCCGGCCACGGGCAGATGAAGCCGGCAGCAGGAGATCGATCGGTTGCGCCGTGAGGTCGCCAAATTGAAGGCCAAGCGGGATATCCTAAAAAAGGCCCGCGGCCTTCTCGCGGAGGAAGCGACATGAAGTTCGTTTTCATCGCAAAGCACCGGGCGGTCTGGCCGGTGGAACGGCTACGCGATGCGCTGAGGGTTTCGCGCTCGGGCTTCCATGCCTGGCTGAACCGCTCTCCCAGCGCCACATCCCGCGGCGACGAAGAGCTCGGCGCCAGGCGGTCAGTTCGCGCAACGATCCAGCGACGGCTGCCCGCAGAGCGGCTTCAACCGGTCTGCCTGGTCACGCCCAACACGAGCGATCGGCGCCTCGCCAAGTCGTGTCGTAGGTACGCACGTTCGCCACCTTACGTTCCCACTTGGCGAGATGCGCCTCGAATGCCTCCTAGCCCGCGAAGGAACGCCCGCGAGCGCGTTCTTCTTCAAGTCGCCGATGCCATTCTCCGTCTTGCCTTCGTGTACGCCCGACACGGCGCACAGGCGCGAGGACAGAAGCCCAATGCTTCGCGAGCGCGATGAACTTGCGGCTAAACTGAATCGACTCTTCGCGGCTCGAAACGCACCGACATGCAGCCGCCGCGAATGCCCAGGCGTCGCCAGATACGAATGCCTTGATCTACACCTCCCCGATCTCGACTAGACGCTCGCCGACGTCCATCTGCCGCTGCCCGTCTCGAAACCGCGTCGTCGCCAGCGCTTCGGCCTTCAGCACCTAACGATAGGGCTGCACGGCAGGGTTGCCACGTTCGCGGGCTGACAGCCACGCCTTTTCCGACCAACAGGTCCTGGCGCACCAGATCCGCATCGCCGCCGTGCCGAATGAACCTCTTGCGCAGCCTACCCTCGAGTCCATGGAGCCATTTCCGGCGCTCAGGCGACCGCCGCCCGCCGCCACGTAGTCCTTCACCGTAATGCCCGTCGCCCAGCTGTGGCGCAATCCGCTTCAGACCCCACCCGCACGCCACTTGGCGCAACATCTCCACCACATCATTCGATGTCTTCATCAGCTCCCCCGGTGGATCAATCCGAGACGAGCCTTCCGGTCGTTCGTTCTCGTTCCTTCGCTCTCTCCCGCGCTATCCAAGCAGGGGCAATTTCTCGTGATGCCGAGGGCCAGTTTTCCAGGGCCCGCGACGCGCTTCCCATGATCAGCCTACGGTCGCTCTCGATAGTCGACCGTTGCGTTCTCCAGCTTCTACTTGAGAGGGCACATCGGATGCCGGCGGCGGTCTCGCGCCTTGCGTGCCAGAACGTTCCCTCTCGATAAACGTATTGCAAACTCTCGCCGAAAACATACGCCCAGATGTCAGAACTCTTACAAACTGTCTGTGACCACTCGATGCAGCCGTGAAATCGCAAACAATTCTCCAACTCGACTGGCCTCAATTTTGCTCTGCACCTCGCGCGGCACCTACTAATCGGCTCTTTGCGATGAGATCAGCGTCCCCTAACGGTGGAACAGATGTGAACTTGGGGTTTCGAGCGTTGATGGAAGTCCCCGCGAGCAGTGCCTTGGGCGGTGACTACGTACCCGCATACTTCCGAAGCGGCTCTGATCACTTCAAAATCATGGAGGCACTATGCGCATCTGCGGTATCAAGCTGACGCATGACGGAGCTGTCGCTCTCGTCGAGGACGAACGGCTTATCTTTTGTATCGAGCAGGAAAAGCGTAACAACAACCCTCGGTATCAAACGATCGACAATCTCGATGCAATCGTCCTTGCCTTGGCGGAACACGGCCTGCATCCAGGGAAAGTTGATCAGTTCGTCGTCGACGGCTGGGTAGGCAAGCGCGAGTCGCAATTCCGGGTCCTCAGCGGGACAGCACCCATCGCCCTCAAAGGCGGTCCCTATGTTGAAAAGGACGCAGTGAGCGTCCTTGCTTCACATGAGGGCTTTGGTCTTAGACTCGACGGCGCGGACTATCCATACATAAGTTTTCCACATGTGACGAGCCACGTGGCCGCCGCATATTGCACCAGCCCCTTTGCCAAAGCTGGGCAGCCCGCTTTCTGCCTTTTATGGGATGGCGGCACATTTCCACGTCTCTATCACGTAGAACGCAGGAGCGCTCGATTCGTCGAATGTCTTTTCCCTATGATCGGGCACGTCTATGCCGCTGCGGGCCTTCACTTTGGACCATACAAGCAGGTGAAGCGCGCCAACTGGGACTTGGGTGATCCCGGCAAGCTAGACCCCGGCGGTGCGGGCAAACTCAATTTAGGTGTTGCCGGGAAACTGATGGCCTATATCGCGCTCGGGTCTGTTAATGAAGACATTGTCGCGGTCTTTCAAGATCTCTATCATAAGGTCTTCGCGGCTGAGACGAACCTTGCCAGCTACCGCACGGACGTTCCGAGCATGGAGTCCGCACTTGCGACCACGCATGAGTTCTTTGATGCTAGCGCGCGTCGCTTGGAGACTTCGTCCCCCGAGGATGTGCTCGCATCCTTTCATTGCTTCCTCGAACGTCTGCTCGTCCAGGAGATGTCGAATGCAATACAGCGCCATTCGGACTTTTCAGCACGCAATCTGTGCATTACTGGTGGCTGCGGTCTCAATATCAAATGGAATAGCGCGTTACGAGCGGCAGGCCTGTTCGATGCTATCTGGGTGCCCCCGTTCCCAAATGACAGCGGCTCCGCAATCGGTGCGGCTTGCTGTGCGATGGTGGCGGATAAAGGTTTCGCGCCCTTAGATTGGTCGGTGTATAGTGGGCCGGCCTTGGAACATTGTGATGTACCACCAGAATGGAGGTCCACGCCGTGCAGCTTGCATGAACTTGCTACCATCCTCGCGAGCAACAAGCCGGTGGTTTTTCTTTCCGGCCGCGCCGAGCTCGGACCTCGCGCATTGGGCAGCCGAAGCATTCTCGCATCCCCAACATCATCGAGAATGAAAGATCATCTCAACGACATCAAACTTCGCGAACACTTCAGACCAGTGGCGCCGATCTGCTTGGAGGATCGTGCGCCCGATATCTTTGATCCTGGAACGCGGGACCCTTACATGCTTTTTGATCACGAGACGAGAGCAGAGTGGCGAGACAGAATCCCGGCCATTGTACATCTCGACGGCTCTGCGCGGCTACAGACAATTTGCAGAACCTCTCAGCACAAAGTCGCCGAGCTTCTAATCGAATACGAAAAGCTGACTGGCATTCCGCTGCTTTGCAATACAAGCGCCAACCACCATGGACGTGGATTCTTCCCAAGTGTCGCAGCGGCTTGCGAGTGGGGGCGCGTTGATCACGTATGGTGCGATGGTACGATGTGGACGAAAGCCCCGTAGGCGAGTCACTCGGAGCTAACAAGGTTGTTCACGCCAAACGGTTTGACTTACGGACGCATGAAGTCTTACTACGCGGATTGTTGTTAGAGCTGGCTCCGGAAATCTGGACAGGGCGGTAAGTGGAGTTTCTGCCTGACGGCGGGCAAGATTGTCCCGCGAATCAGGAGAGACGATGAGCAGACGAGCCCGCCGGCAACACGCACCGGCAT
>Ga0214545_1000518_pt1 | contig 61872 bp, 19 predicted proteins | sample CNSS4metaG_FD_160064 | JGI IMG/M metagenome (GOLD analysis project Ga0214545, IMG submission 160064) | Root nodule microbial communities from cowpea collected in UCLA plant growth center, Los Angeles, California, USA - CNSS4 | ecosystem: Host-associated > Plants > Roots > Nodule | place: USA... | reverse complement strand
ATATATTACAATATTTTTTTTCTAATATATACATCAAATCATTTCACCTAAATACTTAAATTATTTTATTTTTTACATTTTTTACCTTTGTAATTTTTTACACTTGTAAAAAATAAAATAACTTGAATATTTAGGTGTAATGATTTGATGTATAAATTCAAAACATTTATTTTAACATATAAGTTATAATTAAACTTAGTTACTAATTTGGTCTCAAATATGAAAGGACGAAATTGGATCATTTTAAAAAATAGGGTACTAAATTGAACTAAAAATTTAAATAGAGGACTAAATTGAAAACAACTATTACCATTGTCACGTGTCATAATTGTAAGTTGTCACATGGCACGATGGTAAACTAACACGTGGCAGTTTTTAAATTTTTTGAATAAAAATTTAAATTTAAAAAAAATTAAAAATTTCATGGCTTGACACGTGTCCTGTACGGACACGGTGTTAACTCCAACTTAACGGAGAGGATCAAATATAATCTTTTTAGATAATTGGTGTACTAAATTGAACAAACCAAAAATATGGGGACCAAATTGAACTTAACCAAAAAATTGGGGTACCAAATTAGTAATTATAACTAATATTTATTAAAGTAATTTTCTATAATTATAAAATTTATAAAAGTTTTGTTCATAATAATAGAATGTGTACTAGAATGACCAATCTAATAATTTTTTGGTAATAATTACATATAACTAATAATAAATTATATTTATGACATAAAGATATAAAAAAAATTAGTGGGTAAAGTAGTTGCTCAAGTCAAAACAGAGAAGTTACTCTTAATCTTATTTTTCTTTGAGTGAAATCATTCAAGCGAAAGTGAACAGTTGTTCTCACTTTAATTTTGTTTGAGTGAAAAGAAAAAAAAAAATTTAATTGATTCAATGTGAAAGATAAATTTTAAATATGATATTGAATTTAGTATTTAATTGAGATGTATGATTGTTTAAATGAAATATGTATTATGAGAAAGGTTGTTGATAAGAGTAAGAAATACATATATTTTGTAGTCATAAATTTGAATGATTTCTTCACCTTTAACCACCTTCTTCTACATTCCTCCACCTCCTTTCACATCCATCTACCTTTTTCCCTCTTCTTTCTTCTCCATGATCCACATTTCACCATCCTTTTTCTCCTTTTTCCTCTCTTTCCATCATCATTTTCTCCTTTCTTCCTCTCTTCTTCGCCATCCACCTTCCACCACCATTTTCCCCTTTCTTTATTTCTTCTTCACCATTCTTTTTTTTTTCTTTTCTCCCACCTAGAGTCAAATTGAATTAATAAAATAGAATAATATATGTGATTTAACAAATCAAAACCACAAATTCATATCAAAATCCTTATTTTACATGGTTACACATAATATGTATATTTTAATATATCATTGACATAAAACATATTCATCTCTAATATATGTATAATGTATAATATTGGTATTTGAATATCTTCATTCACACTTATATAACAATTACTATGTTATATGATAATAAATGTTCATCATACACTCATATCACATATACATTCTATAATACAAAAAAGAATGATTTTTATAATCATGAATAATATAAACATTAGAAATGCATATTTTAAATCAATATAGTAAAAATACTATAGAAAATTTACCTTAAATTAAATTATAATAAAATAAATTAAAAACTTCAACACATAGAGATATCTTCTGCCATTTTATAAAAAGAAAGAAAAATTAACACTCTCATCACCAGTTAGGTGATCAATGTTTCCCTATGATGCATGGATACGATACGTGTATCAGATACAACACATATCTGATACCACAATACGTTTATTTTAAAAATAATAGGATATGATACGTGATAGATACGTGATATATAAATATTGAAAATTGTACAATAACTCTTAAAAACATAATAAATATATCATTGTTAGTAGCTAATGTTAGTGGACAATTTAGAAACCAATTATTTTGGTAGTCAAAACATTGGTAGATAATGTTAGTAACTAATTTAGAAACCAATTCATAATAAAAACTATTTTAATTATCAATGTAGAGATCAATTATAATTGTTTGAAACTATTTTAGTTGTCAATGATTTTTAGTTTTTAAATAGGTACCTAAATTGGTCACTGTATAATGACTAAATATTTGTTGTCACTAAAATTTGTCATTATTCAAAAATTTTCTTGTAGTATACTACGACTTTATAAATTAGATACTTCATTATTAAGTATCGATAAAGTATCCTAAAGTATCGGACACGGATACGTGACTTAAGTGGAAGTATCTGTGCATCATAGATGCTTCCATTCAGTTTAGCAAAGAAAACAACAATAACATCAAACAACATGTATATAGCCATAATCAAAATCACCATCTCCGTAAGCAAGATGTGTTTCAATGTTTTTTCGTAGCTTAGTTGGTTAGAGTTTTTATTTTGAATACAAATGAAAATGTTATAGTTGGCTTTCATAGCTCAATTGGTTAGAGCACCCGTTTAGTAAGCGGGAGGTCTTCAGTTCAACTTTCAATGAAAGCATTATGTATATTTTTAAATTTATATATATAATCTATTGTTTGAAGAATTTAACTTTGTATTTTGTATTTTTTATTCAGAAGGTAAAAATAAAAATGATAAAAACACTGAAACAAATCATCTTTGTCTTTTTTATAGAGTTGATTATTTTACAGTTGTCAAAATGGGTTATCTGATTTGGTCCTGCCCAACCCATCACAGATTAGTCAATTAGTGAGTCAATTCAACTTGATTCACTTATTGGTGACTTCAAGAAATTTGAGTCTGGCCTAACTTACCACTAGTTGGTAGATTTAACGGGTTGACTCATTTAATTAAAAAGAAAAAAATTTCTTCAATCTAACATTTTTTTAATATGTAACCAAAATCCAAAAAGTCAAAAACTATTTTAAAAATTTGTTTTTTCTCATTTTAGAGAATAAATAAATCATTCATGCCAAAACAAGAATGTCATACTAATAATTATACCTCACTACCTTAGGAAAAAAATGACCAATGAGAGACAGAGGTAGAAAATTAATGAAGTGTCATGGGTGTGGGCCTTTCCCCACAGTTCAAAAAAAAAATAGTTTACTTGTGTTTTGGCTTGGACTGTTGATAAGTATCTATTAACAGTTACTTCTCACGTGCCTCTATAGCATCTCATATCTGCTTCAGTTTCAGCTGTGCGTGATGGCGCATCCAGCCTCTTCTCCGGTTGTGATCACTATCGACGACCTCACCTTGATCTCGTCTACCAGGATCTGTACTTGATTCCTTCATTGGTCGCTTCTACCTTCAATATGTTTGGCTCATCTGTAAGACCCGTGAAATTTAATTAATTAAATAATTAATTAATTAATAAATGCAGGTAGTGGGAGCCTTTATGACATTAATTATTAATTAATATGACGTGAAAAAATACTAGCTCAAATGGCCAAGAGTACTTGGTTGTGTGAGGGGACTTGGGTTCAAGTTCTATGTATGCCATTTATATGTTAATTAAATTATTATTATTTTAATAATGTGCTAGATCATGAGGAGTGATAATATAATTATAGAATTATATGAATTATCATAAAACATGAATTGGTTAAATGGTTGTTCATTGAATTAGGCATGGGCATGGTTATAGGTTCAAACCTTGGTAGATCAAAATTAAGCTTTATTTTTGCTAAACTTATTTTTGGCAAGGATGAGAAGGGTTGGGAACCCTAGCAGCCAAAGGGGCTGGAAAAACAACCAATGATGGACCTTGAATGGAAATTACACCTTTTTTAATGTCATTTTCGTTTTGGAGTCATTAATCTTAATTAACACACAATTAAGTGACCATTTGAGAAAGAAAGGGAGAGTTGTGAGTCTGACATTGTTCTGCACGTTAGAGAAAGTGAATTCAGAGTGAAATTGGTGTTATGAGTGAAGCATAGAGGCTAAATTGGAGAGAACTAAGGCAAGCTATTGGGAGCAAGGAAGAATCAAAGATTTATCAAGTTTAAGCAAGGATTTCTAGGTTAGGGGAGCTAGACTCCATCATTTCATTTCGTGCCTTTATTTTTATTAATGATTGAGCAAATAAAAGCATGAACTGTAGTAATTCTGCAAAATTGCATGTTTTTGGAAATTTCCAGAAATCGCCTGGCAGGCCTTCAAAGCCGCCAAGCGACGCATCCCATTTCCTCTGCATTTTTGGATTCCCGAGAGGAACCACGTGGCGACACAGACTAGGTTTTGGCTCGATTCTTGGGTTTTCTATGTTCTGGGTGATTTTTAATTGGTGGAAAGGGTGTTAGATCAGTAATTGACTGAATGTACGTGATTAATTTTGAAATCATGAAGTAATAAGGGAAAAATTGAATGGTCATGGCATATTCCCATTCTAGGGTTGAACATTTGGGGATTTTGAGTTTTGGATTAAATTTTATGAGTAAAGGTAATATAATTTAGGGTATTGGAAGTATAAGGTAATAATAGGACCTATAAGTGTATGATAAAAGTGTATTGGATGTAAGACTGGAGAGACGGTGCGAAATAGGGAAGTGGAATTGTCGTAGGTTCAGGGTAGAATTCTGGGTTTCCTAGAATTGATGCACCGCCTAGCGGCAGGCTAGGTGCCGCCAGGCGCCAGCGTAGAGATAAGGCATAATGCGTGGCTCTTGGTGTAGTAGTGAAATTGGAGTTTTGTGGTAGAAAAATGTAATTTGAACACCAACTTGGGGTCATTGGACAGGGGCAAGAGATAGGTCCTTAATGATTTAGTAGTATGAATCAATTTGGGGGTTAATTGGGAATACAAGAAACATGGAAATATCAACCTTGCAGTAAGGTATCATTAAATTAAGTTCCTGCTGAATTGTATAACATAATACAATTTCGAATTTGAGTGTCAATGAAGATGCACGAGTTGAATTGCGAGGTGGGATTGCATAAGTGAACGAATTGTTATAATACTAATGTAAGGTATAATTGGTAGGTTGCCTTTAAGAGAGCAGGTCGTGTTGTTATTGGACAATGTGACAACTCAGTTAGGTTGTCACTGTGGCCTAAAGTGAATAATATGGGTTGCACTTTATGGGTTATACATTTAATGGGTTCTAAGTAATTGGTATGCTCAAAGAAATAAATTTACCAAGAGTATGTTTATGATAGTAAGACATAAGAAATGAGAATTCATGACCAAAGAATGGAAATTATGTGACTGGTAATTATGCGATGCATCGTGGAAGGGTTGAGAATGGACTAGAATCACATATGAGAGGCCAAACCAATACAATTTGATGTACTGTTGTAGCGCCTGGCGGTGAAAAATGGATCGCGAGGCGATAGCTACACTTACAGTAGCTCTGGGCACGCATGGCGCTTGGCGGTAGAGATCGTTCTGTCAGGCGATAGTTGTAGGGGCAGTGAGTGCAAAGGCACTTGGCGTCTGGCAGTACGTGTCCCCCACCAGGTGGTCTGGCAACAAGTTTCGCTTAGCGGCTCTGGAGCAGCGCCAGGCGAAAACACAATGGTAGCAACTTTGTTGCTTTGGATGTGCGTGATCTACAATGCCTTGGTGATATCTCGAAGTTCGACTTGTTGGTGTTCCTTGAGGTTTGGCTCAGAACGTATCCCTCGAGTTGTGGCTCGGGATAGGGGTTAAGCATGTAAGATCCGCGGAATTTAATTAATTAAATAAATAAATAATTAATAAATGTGGGTAGTAGAAGCCTTTATGACATTAAATTCTGATTGTATGATGTGGAAAAGTACTAGCTCAAGTGGTTGAGAGTACTTAATTGTATGAGAGGACTTGGGTTCAAGTCCTATGTATGCCAATTGTGTGCTATTTAATTATTATTGTTTTAATAATATGTTTGATCATGTTTTGTATGACATAATGCTTGAAGTGTATTAGTTAGCAAGAAACATAAATTGGCTTGATGGTTTAGCATTGACTTGGCATTGGAATGGTGATGGGTTCAAACCTTGGTGAACCCAAACTAAAATTTTATTTTTTGGTATTTTGGGTTTTGGCTTGGATTTGAAAGGTTGAGGAAACCCTAGATGCATGGGCAGAGAAACTAACCATAAAGAATCAATGAATGATAATAAACATCGCCATTAAACCAGAAATTCGTTTTTTTTATCATCTAGATTTAAGGCATCTTTAAAAGGCCAATGTGAGGTAAGAAGAAGGGTTTTGGCAAGCTGTAAGTGTAGTTAGAAATCAGAACACAAAAATTGGAGAGTGGTGAGGTTTTGAGTGCAGAATAGTGGCTGATTGGAGGAAGAACTAAGAGGACTTGGGTGAGCAAAGAAGAACCTTAGGGGAATTCTCAAACTTTTAGCAAGGAAACCATGTTAGGGGAGTTTCCCACGTTAATTTTATGTCCTTGCATGAAATGTATGATAAATGTATGATAAAAATGCATGAACCCTCACTGTATTATGATTTTTCTGAGTTCTGGAAATTTTTCAGAAACCGCCCGACGGCTATACATAGCCGCCAGGCAGCTTATACCATTTTGTGCTTGTTTCTGGTTTCGTGGGGGAACCGCCTGGCGGTGAGGCCCTGTACCGCCAGGCGACGTAGGCTGATAACCCGTTTCTGGGTTTCTCTGATGAACTGCCTGGCGGTGATGAATTTCCGCCAGGCGACGCGAGTCTTGGATCGATTTTGTGATTTTGTGCATTCTGGAAGAATTCTAATCGGGAAAGAATCAAGGGTTAGTGGTTACAAGATGATTGATGTGGGATTTTGTTGATTTCCAGTATTAAAGATGATTATAATTGATGGAACAGTGTTAAGGTTGGAAAGAATGGGGACTTTTGCTATTAGACCAATTGGTGCTGGAATCTTATGAAGGAATGGTAAGGGTTGAGTGGGGGATTGAACATGTGGTTGTATACGAGTGTGTTGGAGTATGAACTAAAGGGAAATTGGACAGGAAACGCAGAAAAGGGAATGAGGGAAGTTGTTAAAGGGTGTGACGGAACCTGGAATTTTCTAGGACTGGTGCATCACCTGGGGGGCCATAGGGTACCGCCAGGCGACAACAAGACAATCAGAGGCATTCGGGGACGCGCTGGGTTCGGGTTGGGAGCTGTGATGACTGAACATGAAATGATGTGGAACAATTAAGTGAGAATGTCTCTCTTGGACCTATCTGGAGTTGGTTAATAAATTAAGGAGGATAGGGAATGGAAGTTCATGAGTGGGTGGCGAATCTGGGAATAGGTTGTATTAAGACTGAAGTATAAGGCATAATTGAGGTTAGTAGGTATTGATCATAAACCTAGCCAGAGGCTAGGATGGTTGACTTGGAGGAACTAATAACATGTGCATAAGGAACACAAGTATATTACAAGACATAATTTCTGACTATTGTGTAGGTATGATTGGATTAAGTGTGAATACCAACAAGTAATAGAGACACTAGTCATAAGCTAGTATGAGATGCAGGTATTGTGAGGTTAATGAGGAGAAACTGATATTAAGTAAAACAATCATTGGTATCATGGGATACGGGAAGAGACTAGTAGGGGAAATTGTAATTTGTAGGTATGCGACTGTATAATAGAGTTATACAAAATAGTGAAGTGCAGAAAAAAAAAATCAGTATCACCCGCTGTACTGGTATGGTGTTTGGCGGTGTGGTTCAGGCGCCAGGCGGTATCGATGATCCAGAGAGCAACGTTCACACATGGCGCCTGGCGGCAGAGGGCTTCCCGCCAGGCGATAACAACAACATCAGTGGGGTCTGGTATGAATTATGTCTGGCGGTGAAGAGGGATCTGCTAGGCGGTTACGGCGGAATCAATGAGGTTTTAGCTCGGATACGCCTGACTGTGTGAACTGTCCCGCCAGGCGGTATCTTCAATTATTGGTGGTTTTGAGGCGCTTGGCGCTTGACGGTACGTGTCCCCCGCCAAGCGGTTTGAAAGCCACTAGAGCCTAGCGGTACGTGTCCCCCACTGGGCGATTTGGCTGCTGTAAGTCCTAGTTGTTGGATTTTGCAGGCGTGATCTACAAGGCTTTTGGTGATGCTTCAAAGGTGGGATTGTTAGGTTCGTTGAGTTGAGCTCGGAACGTATCCCTTGAGTTGAGCTCGGGATAGGGGTTAAGCACGTAGCATTCCTCGAGTTGAGCTCAGAATGGCATCCCTCGAGTTGAGCTCGCGATGGCGGATGAACACGAGGAACCCTTGAGTTGAGCTCGGGTTGGCGAGTGTTGCCAGTGTGAGTGTGCTGATTGTGGCTAGTACGAATGGGTCCAGATGGATTGCCCTCCTCAGTAGATAACTGACGAGTTTGGTATTCTTGGGACGATGTGGACTATGTTCGTATTTGGGAGCTTCACCTGGCGTTACGGTGTATGATCCGTAACAATGGTTCCCGTACGTGCTCTATCGGTTGTGGCCGATAGGTATGGCAGCAAGTCACCTTGGGGTAATCACTAAAAGAGGTAGAACACGAATAACTTGGTTGTGGCCAGGTGATGAAAATTAAAAGAATGGAAACTCTCTGGGATGATTGTGTTGTTTATGTATATATGTTGTATATGCGTATACAAATATTATATGCTTTAATTGTTAAGCTCACCCTATCTGCTTGTATTTGGCGATGATCGTGTACGCGGTACACATGAGCAGATGTTGTTGATGCAGGTGGTGCTGGTGAGGCTTAACCGCGAAGCAGGGATATCATGGGATTTTTATATTTATGTTTTGTACCTTTGATTTGAAATAAATTGTAAAGGCCCATGGCCTAGGTTGACTAGCCTTTCAGTTTTTTAATTGAGGATTATGGATGCTTTATTAAAATAATAAAGTTTTAAATTTCCTGTGTTTTGGGAAATGAGGTTTTATTCATAAATGCAATGTCTTTATAATTTTATATTTTCTTTATTTTATTAAAATCCGTAATATCCTGACGGGATGTTACAAAGCACGTGACATTCCTTGAGTGTTGGCTCGGAATGACATCTCTTGAGTTGTGGCTTGGGATGGCGGATGAACACGAGGAACTCTTGAGTTGTGGCTCGGGTTGGTGAGTGTTGCCGGTATGAGTGTGCGCGTTGTGGCGTGTACAGATAGGTCCAATTAGATTACCCTTTCAGTATTAAGTGACGAGTTTGGTAGTCTTGGGACGTTACGAATGTTATTCGTATTAGGAACACCACCTGGTGTTACGAGGTGTGGTCCGTAGCATGATTTCTCATACGTGCTCTACTAGTTGTGGATGGTAGGTGTGGCAGCAAGACATCTTGAGATACTCATCATAAGATGTAGAACACGGTTGACATGGTGGTGGCTATGTGGTATGGAACCAAAGGATGAAATTCTTTGGGTGATTGTGATATTTATATATGTATGCATGTGCAATTATTTTAATTGTTAGCTCACCCTATTTGCTTGTGTTTGGCGATGATTATGTATAATAAGACAAATTTATCTACAAAATAAATAAAAATTATTTATAATAAAATTATAAAATTTATTTATGTTTATTTTTATACTTATAATAGTAATAGTAAATTTTATTATTTTTTTATTGTGATAAAGAAAAAGGTGGACACATATGAACATCAAGTATTTCATAAATTTCATTTATACAATTTTTTTATAATAATAAAAAAATAAAAAGATAAAAGATCATCATTAAAATTTATATTGAAACAATAATTAAATATTTTTATTATAATTACGAAGTACTTAAAGGATAATTAATATTTACTAAAGTAAATTTTATAAATTAAAAATTGATAAAAGTTTTGTTTATAATTATAAAATTGGTAATAGAATGCACAATCTAATAAATTTTCGATAACAGTTAAAGATAAGTAATCATAAATTATATTTATGCATAAAAATATATAAAAAATTAGTAGGTAACGTAGTTGTTTAAGGAAAAACAAATAAGCTATTCTTGATCCTATTTTTCTTAATTGAAAGATTTTTCACACAAGCGAAACTAGTAGGGATTAGGGATGACAACAGGGCGGGGACGAGTTTCGCTATCTCATTCCCGTAGAAAAAAATCATCCACATTCTCATACTCAAATCTAATGTGTATCAAACTTTTTTCTCATCCCATCTTTATAACATCTCAACCGGATATTACTAATTTAAATAAAATAAAATAAAATAAAAATACAAACTCGCATTTATTATTATTGTCTTTCCCAAAACCGCAAGAAAATTTTAAACATTTATTAAACTCATCCAATTAAACCACAATGTTCCAATAATCCATACTAATTCATATTCTAGTAAAAATACGGTTTGCAAAAATCTAAAAATAAAATGATAGTAAACTTCCATAAAAAGCTTTCCCAAGTAGCTCTTCTCCGGCTCTATGTCTCACCAGCATTAGCTGGAACATCATCTGCTCTTGTGTGACAAGTCACACGATCATCACCAAACACACACAGAAAGGGTGAGCTCATAACAATACAAATATACAACTAATAAAAATAAAGATTCACCCCAAACTACTTTATTTCATCTAAATTGCTTAATCTTAACAATCGATACCCAATGATTTCAGATCATCGTCTCATTCTACAAATGAAACTACTAATCCATTTACCAATACAATTACTTGCCATGGACCCAGGATATATCATGCTTCCACGAACCTACCCGCTCGTGGTCCAACCTCTACGAACCTCCCTGCTTGTTGTACAACTCTACGGAACTCCCCGCTCGTAGTCCAACACACGTGATCCAACAACTGCGAACCTCCCCGCTCAAAGCAACCCTCAAGTGTGAGCATGGAACATACGAACCTCCCCGCTCGTATCCTCACACAAAAGCATCATAATATGAACCTCCCTATTATATTATCATGTGTTCATCACCAGCCATGAACCTACTCGTTCATGACACTGTCCAACATCTCCTGATCCAAGTCCACCTCTCAACACATCAAAATGAAATTAAGAAAAACACATTGCACTATACAAGGTACATACTCAAGCTAGTCTTAGGGATTCCAATGCTTCCACAAACCTGCCCGCTCATGGTCCAATTCTACGAACCTCCCTGCTCGTAGTCCAACTCTACGGACCTCCTCGCCCTAGTCCAACACGCATGATTCATCCAACTACGAACCTCTCCGCTCGTAGGAACTCGCAAGTGTGAGCACGAAACATACGAACCTCCCCACTCGTATCCTCACACAAGAGTATCACTAATATGAACTTCCCTGCTCATATTAACCACGCGTTCCATCACCAATCATGAACCTACCCGCTCGTGATACGATCAAGCATATCCCAAACTAGGACTAACACAACAAGCCATGCAAGACATATCACAAACACACCATGCCACTGCACCATCGCCTAGCGTAGCCTAAGCACCGCCAAGCAAAATGGTAGTGTAGATCACTTGATGGTTCCACATCACTGTCGGGCACCACAACACACAGGACTTCATTGTTTCCTACTATTGCCTGATGGTTCACTATGCACCGCCAGGTGCTACACCAGTAATGTGACACTACTGGTTTTTAGGTACTCTAAGACAATTCCTAGAATCCAATTCTCAACCATCCAAAAATCAAAATACACATTCGTATACTTCACATACTTCAAATTACATCATCACAGCTCATACGCATCATTCAAGTATCAGCACACACGCATTCATAATTTGAAATCATGTCTACACTTAAGCTTAGCCAAGAATACACTATGCATATAGGAATTTATAATACAGCCACCAATCATGCACATACTCAAACAAGGTCCCAAACAGTACCTACAAAAGTCCCTTTAAATCCAATGATTCACACCAAAAACCAATATTTTGCATTATACATGATCATGTATCCATACATAGGCTCCCAAAAATAATATCCTCAACCACTAACGCAAACAATATTCATATACTAAAAAAATTTGTATAGATATAGTATAATAATACTAAAACTCAATTACTTATATACATATAAACTCAAAATCATAATGTATTAATGCCTTAAACTCAATTTCTTATAATATTGTTATTCGAGACCAAGACGTGAGAAAATAGCACCAACCTAGCAACGTTAAAACATTTTTTTTTCTAAAACTCCCTTGAGACATAATTATGATGCACCTTATGTAAGCTATATAGTAAAACATTACCCCCACTAAGCATTCTATTAACCTCTCAAATAACTTTGATACATAACATAGCAATAAAAATAATACATTAAAGCAGTAATGCCAAAAACACAAATTGTTGTAATTGGTTAAAATCATTTGGTTTTTTTTTCATGATTAATAATTTTACTATTTTGAAACCCAAAGTTAAAAAGTATACAACCCTCGTAGTCCAGATATATACCACATGTAATCCTTCAACCCTTGAAAATATTCATACATCCAAATCATCGAAGACACGTTCCAACCTCTACAATATTTTCCTACCATTTAACTGAATAATTGAATTGATAAATTCAAGCCGACCATCGGTTATTATTATTTCAGTCTATGTATTAACAACTCCTTTAACGAGTTTCTCAATATAACCTAATCACAATATTGGAATATGGCTGCGCGATTAAAGAAATTTGATTTCCAAAATTTCACCATAAAACTATGCAAACAGTATAAATTGTACTAAGGATAAACATAAAGATATGATAGCTCCCCCTTACCTGGTTTCCTTGCTTCCAATTGCCAAAACTTGTAATCCTTGTTGGTAACAACGTACCCCTTATTGACTCTTTCTACTGGTCTTCCTGACTCCTTCTACTGCTTCAGTGTCAATAGTCAAGGGTTGAACACATAACCTTACATTTACCAAGCTAATGCACAACCAATTCATATTTCAAGATAAATCATGTACTTCTAGTATTATATTATCACTCCTTATGGTCCTGCATATTATTAAAATAATAAAACAATTAAATTCACACACTATTGGCATGCACAAGATTCAAATCCAAGTCTCCTCGTAATAACTAAGTATTCTAAGCCATTTAAGCTAGAATTATTCTTTGTTTTCTCTCTCCACATTAATTAACTTACGGATTCCCGCCCTCACATTTATTAAATAAATATTTATTTATTGATTTATTTTTCCCATGTCTTACACTCCCCACCGAATAACAGGTATAATCTCGTACCCACACCTGTACCTGTTTTCTTACTACTTCAATATTAATTTTAATTAATTTTTATAAAATAATAAAAGAAATTACTATAAAGAAAATATAATATTATCACATATTTAATATTAGGAGGATGGTTGTTTCTTTTATATCAAATACTTTAAAATAAATTATAATTGTTTACATTTTAGATTAGAATAAAAAATAAAATTTCATGAGAACCAAAACTTTTATATTGCAAACTGCAAACATTAATGAAACCTAGTTGATAAAATTTTAAAAAAAATATTAAATATATAAAAGGAAAACAAATATTCAAATTAAAATATATTTTAAATGTTTGTTTACTTCAGCTTTTTAAATTCTAATGAATCTCTCTTTTATACACTAATAAAAAATTATAATACATCTCTTGATCAAAATGATGCAAAGAACAAATAATAAAATAATAATAAAATTTTGACATAGATCTTGTATATTTTGAGCTCCAATATATGTTGGATGGTGATAAAATAATATTCATGACAATTACATTAAATTTTTATATTGTAGTAAATAAAAGTTATTTATACAATTATAGTGAAAAAATTACAGTATGATTGATAATGAGTTAGAAAATAAAAAATAATTAGATAAAATATATCGAAATAGTATTCTACATGATGAAAATAAACAACAAATAAAAATATTAAAAAATTAACTAATGTGTGTCATAGAAACAATTTGAGATACTATTGAAAAAAACCGCACAAAGAAAAACAAATGCATAATGTATAATTAAGGGTATGATAAGATGAAAAATACCTTAGAGATCTAAGAAAAATTTTCAAATATCAACATATATACTCAATGGTTGAGAAATAACAAAAATTGTTTTAGCTAAACAAAAGAGTTCTTCAAATGAAACAATAATAAAGTAAGGAAGATAATTTTTTTATGTTACCAAGTAAATTAAAGGTTTATGATGTTTAACACTTAAATATAGAGTGTTAAACGTTCTCATGTGAATGTAAAATATACAATAAATAAAAGTATTAAAAAAATTAGAAACATTCAAATGTGAGACATAAAAAAATATTAAATTGACATACATCATTTGAATATAATTGCATAAAGGTTATGATAAGATGAAAAATATATTAGAGATGCAAATGAATTTTATGTCAAACCAAACAATTAGAAGAAATAAAAAATAGAAAGTGCGTGTATATATATATATATATATATATATATATATATATATATATATATATATATATATATATATATAAGTTTACTTAATTGACTAATAATTTAAACTAGGACGGGTATTTTGGCGAGTATGAGGACAAGGCAGATACGTACATTCCCATACCCAGTTGAAAAAGTTGGGAATTCTCCATACCCATACCCAGTCAAGGTGGAGATTTCCCAACAAAACGGGAACAGGTTTGGGCAATACCCACGAGGACGGGTTTATTTGTCATCCCTAGAAACTATAGCAATTACTCTCATCTTATTTTTGTTTAAGTGAAAAGAAAAAAAAAACTTATTTGTTTAATTGATTCAATATAAATGTGAAAAAAAATTAAGTAAATTATTAAATTTGTGCTATGTGAAAAAATAATTATAAAGCATTAATAAATGACATCGTCTGTGGGGATCAAATCCACGACCACGTGGTTAAAAGCCACGCACTCTACCACTAAGCTAAGACAACATTTTTCATTTAATAAAATTGAAATCACTACATTTTTAGTTAAAATTAAAACATCATATTCGCTCACCTTAGTTACAACTACCCATCACTCAGATATGATTGCAATATAGAAAATTGTAATTTTAAAATTAAAGTTTACTTCCAGAATAATTGTTTTAGAAAGTTGGAATAAATGTTTAAAATGTTAAAATCTTTAAAATATATGGTGATTGGTTCAAAATTTATGTATTTTTAATTGACTCTTTTTTATTTTATTTTAATAAATTTATTTAGATTTAATATTGTATTAATGTACACACTTGTATTGAATGAATATTACTTCTGTTCAACATTTAATACAAATAATTAAATACTAATTATTTTTTCTAAATTTTGAATTGCAGTTTTAAATACTTATTCTTTCAAAGCATTTTGTAGTATTTGTGCATTATAGTCATATTTTAGGGTTAGTCTTCCTTCCTCTACCTCATTCACCATTCCTTGGCTCAACTCACCATGGCTAACCTATTGACAAAAGAAGAATATAGACATCTTGCATCAATAAGGAGTTTTGATGATGATGATGATGATGATGATGATGATGATGACTTATGGAGAAATGTGGAAAACTTAATGATGATTCATTGGGAAATGTTAAAGACCTAAAGAATGCATGGAGCTTAGATTCAAGAGACACATTGAAGACTTAAGAGTTTAGTTGTTTAAGTCTTATAATATGTGTATGTTATTTAAAATAGTTAAATTAGTAGCTCAAGATTCAAAAGGCAGAATGCAAGTGGCAAATAATTGAGAGAAGGTTTTATTTTTACAAAACGCACTGTGATAATCAATTATCACTTATGATAATCAATTATCACTTATGATAATCAATTATCATAAGTATTTTATTAATTTTCATAATTGACTCTGGAATAATCAATTATCTCATAGGACAATATATTATAAGCGTGAAACAATATTTTTCAGAAACTACTCTGGAATAATCGATTATCATAAGTGATAATCGATTATCTCTAGCTATTATGACTTAACTTTTCATATTTTTAACCCAATTTTGAAATATGCTTCTATAAATAAAGTGGTAAGTTTTCATTTGCAAAAATACAGAAGTGGGAGAACTCTGAGTACTTGAGAATTCTCTGTGGAATGCTTTGGAAACCTAGTATGGGTAGAGCGATAAGTTTCATCAAGTGAGATCTTAAGTGATTGAGTGTTGTTGTTATTGCCAGGAGAAGTCATTCATACTTTGTGGGATTCAAAGGAGGTGTTCATTCCTTGTGTGATTTAAGGAAGGTGTTTATTCATCTCTTTTAAGATAGGTGTCTTCATCTCTTGTGTTATTCAAAGGAGGTGTTCGTCCCTTGTGGATTTCAAGGGAGGTGTCTTCATCTCTTGTGGCTTCAAGAGAGGTGTTTTCTAAACCCTAAACTTTCGTATTTGTGGTTTATTTTAGTGATTGAGTTAATTTCGTTTTTTAAAGATTAACAACTAGATGTAGGGTATTTTGATCTGAACCAGTATAAATACTTTGTGCAATTTTCTCTTCCTTACTCTCTTTATTTTATTGTGGTTATTAAAATAAAGAAAAGATTGTTAATTAAACTTTGATATTAAAAGGGAAAATTTTTTTAAAGCACATTTTTTTATTAAGAACTCAATTCACCCTCCCTCTTGGTTTTTGTTGACATGCGAATCATTTCGTTGCACGATTCTAACATAGCCAAATTATCCAAAATGAAATAAATCTTTTTCGTCAAGATTCTCTTCTACGATGGCCATTGATGATGATAATGGAGCAGGTGGAGCAGGAACTTGAGAAATAGATCACAGAAGTCAAGAGGACCCTAATGCAACCTGGAGAGCTTAGCCTTCTAGGCCATGATGATTGGTGTTTTTAATGTTTTTCATTGTTTTAGTTTTTGTTAGTTGTTTTAGTTTTTACTTTCAGTTCTTTATTTTATGGTGGAACTATTGCTTTGATATTAGAACAATTTTTCTTTTGCTCCAAATTTTGTTGGCTAGCCTTGTTTTGGATGCCTTTCATTTTGTCTTTGGCATTTGGAGCTTTAATTTCTTTCCATGGTAGCCTTGCATGATCTTGAGGAATTTACATGCAAATTTAAGTGTGAGACATGTGGATGTGGTTGCATTTCGATTAATTCCTTGACTTGTGTTTGAGTATGACCAATAGATTGAATATTTGAGAGTTGTGAGAATGTGTTTGGGGTGAATGTGAGAAAGTTGTTGTTGCTATGAATTTGATTTTTGTATGATTCTTGCGAATGCATACACACACTTGATCATAAATGAGAAAGGCACTTATTTGTTCTGATGAAATGAAGCTACTTGGCCAAATAGCTACCCTTGATGCATGAATTTGAATCTTATGTGAACTTTTTTAGCCTTCATGAATTGTTTTGTGATCCTTGAGCCTGTAAAAGAAAAATACATTATTCAGGAAGAATTGGTTGAGAATTTTCATTGGTAATGATTGAATATCTCTCAAAAATTCTAAAAATAAAAAAAATTAAAAAAGAAGAGAGATAAAGTCAATGCAAAAAGTGGTGTCTTTGAATCCATGAAAAGCCATGTTTCTTCTAGCCAAGCCAAGCTACAACCTTTAAAGACTTTTTGATCTAAATCAAGTTGTGTGAAATGTGTTTGAGATGATGTGCAAAATTTGATGAAGTAGTTTTATGACATGCTAAGTTTGAGTTGTGTTTGATAAACACTTTTGAGCTTAGTGAAACACTGACATGGTGTGAGCTTTAATGATTCTCTTTTCTGGTTATCATATCTCATTATAGGCTTAAGGATTTATGTTGACAGAAGCACCATGCCATGCCATTTTAATTCTTTGAAATGCATGCGACTTTTCTCTATTTTGTGACAAGGATATTTTGATTTGATATCTTATGCCTTTCCATTTATTTTGATTATGCTGGCCTTATTTTCCCTTTTTGTTTTGTTAGCTTTGCTTTTCATGAGGACATGAAAGAGTTCAAGTTTGGGGAGTTGATAAGTGTAATAATTACCTATTATTCACACTTATTAGAACCTCTTATTTGTCTCTTTACCATGTGTTTTATGTTATTTCCATGAAAGGATGTATGACATTGTAATTATTCTTCAAAGTCAGATTTAGTTTCTTGTTTGTGAATTTTTGTAGGAGAAAGGGAAGATTGGAGAAGAATTGTTAGTAGTTACCTAGAGTCGCTCGTCCAGCCGTTGAAAGCTCTAGCCTAGCAAGGAAGACGTGACTACCCAACGAGACTACCTAGCCAACGTGTCAAGAAAGCTAGAGCTCACATAGCGAGAGGATCTTATGGCCCAATAAGAAATCACTTTTTGGAAAGAACAATAGAAGTGTCGAGACTTGAAGAAAATAATACTTTTTTGTGGGGGGAACGTTGTTAAGACTCAAGACACGGGTTGAGGCACTTTAGGGCAAAAAGGATCCATCTTTCATCATCCATTCCACCATTTCAAGCTCCCTTTATGTTCTATATGTATAGGAGTAGTTAAACTTCATTTCATTAGGGTTGGATGTAATGTACATAAACTCATAGTAGTTTATTCTTTGTAATAGAATATCTTTCATTACTTTTGTGTTCTATCTTCATTATTTATGTGCATGATGGAATATTTACACATTTTTTGTGGTATATATTCATTGGAAAGTGTTTTGAAACCTTGACATGGATAAAACAACAAAGAGGTTTGGCTCTAGACATAGACTTAAGATCTTGGTCATTCTAGACATATTTTCTTAATGTGTATCTTGTGTTTAAATATCTAAGGGATTAGTATTTTTCACATAAAGGTTTAGAACTTGCCTCTAATGGGTAGGTCTTGAATACCTTTGATGTTAATGCTTAAGTATGTTAGAGATATATTGTTTAGATGATTGCATAGAGTTTTGGTCATGAAATTCATCCCCAATGAGTCTTTCCCTGACTATTTTATAACATTCACGCTTAGTAATGTTATATGCTTTCACTTATTTTGAATCAATTAGTGTTTATATTCATTGCTCAAACTAGTAAAATAATCATAGTTAGCTAAACAAAGGCAAATCCCTTGGGAAAATGATACTTGGACTTACCATTTTTACTACTTGTAGGATTTGGTATACTTGCCAAAGAGTTAATAATGAGCTAAGGGAAGTTTTAATAAAATCCATAGAGAAAACATTATTGCCTGCTATAGCAACCTAAATCGCGATGAGATGGCTAACTCAAAAAAAATAAAAGTATTTTAAAATAAAATACCTTTTTTGGAGTCGCCACCATAGTTTATTATGAAAAAACTATGGAAACCTATAAAATAAAACGCAGGGTTTTCGAAAAACGAATTTCAAGTCTGGTAATCAGTTGTGCTGTAGAGAAGGTATTAGCACCCTACAATGTCCGCCCAAAGGCGATACCTTTACCTAGACATACAAAGATAATGTGATTTTCAAGATGTTTAATTTTCCTCAAAAATAATAAGAAAATAATATAGAAAAGAAACAATTTTTTTGTGTGGATCCAATAAGGATAATTCCTTGCTCTTACGTATCTTTAAAAGTAATAGAGAATTAAGGTTACGTAACTCGTTGGCATTTTATATTTTTGAAAACTATATATTTTTTAGAAATTTTTTAAGAGAAGAAAAGGTGTTGAGCACCAGGACGATGCAAAAGGTCACACAAGTACTCAGACATTTATTATGGATGTCAGACAATGCGGAGGACCATACAAACACCCAAAAACTTATCTTTAAAAAATTTGGATAAAAGAATTGGATACTAGACGATGCAGACGACCATACAAGTATCCAAAACATTTATTGGGGATGTCAGACGACGACCATGCAAACATCAAAAACTTATTTTTGAATATTTTGATAAAAGAGTTTGATACCAGACGATGCGAGTGATCATACGAGTATCCAAAATATTTATTGAGAGATGTCAGACGACGTGGACAACCATACAAACATCCAAAACCTTATTTTTAAAATATATTTGGATAACAAGGTTAGATACGAGACGATGCGGATGACCATACATATATCTAACAATGAGTGAAAAAGGTAACAAAATAGAACCTAATAAGTGTTTGCAACTAAAGCTCGTTCTTTTAATGTATCAAATTAAATAAAGAATAAACACCAAGGCCCACTTCGAATTCAATTATTGCTTGATACTTCACACAAGTAATAATTATAATGTGGACCCCATACAAGTTCTCCATAAGTATTAATATATAAAAAATTGTGGACAACACCAATAATTAAGGATGACAAATAAACTTGTCCCCGTGGATATTGCCTGAATTCATTCCCGTTTTGACGGGGAATTCCCGCATTGACTGGGTATGGGGAATACCCCACTTTTTCAATTGGGTATAGGGATGAGGATGTACATATCAACCCTTGTCCCCGTTTAACTTATTAAAATACTCATTGTCTATTAAGTAACCTTATATCCATTTATGTATATATATATATATATATATATATATATATATATATATATATATATATATATATATATATATATATATATTTGTCATGAAATTCATTCTTATCTCCAATATATTTCTCGTTTTATCCCAACCTTTATGCAATTATGTTCAAATGATATATGTCAATTAAATATTTTTTATGTCTCACATTTGAATATTTTTACTTTTTTTAATATTTTTGTTTATTGTATATTTTCTTTTCACATGAAAATGTTTAACACAATCAATTTAAGTGTTTCATAGTATAAACCTTTCATTTATTAGGTAACATAAAAAATTATCATCTTTATTCTATTATTATTAATTTTTGTTTCATTTGAAGAACTATTTTATTTCGATAAAACCATTTTCGTTATATATCAATAATAACCTAAGTTGATATTTGAAAACTTTTCTTAGATCTCTAAGGTATTTCTCATCTTATCATACTCTTAATTATACATTTGTTTTCCTTTGTGCATCTACCATAGGGACTAGACTGGCCGCTAATCGAAAAGGTCGTTAACCCAACTAGCCGCCAACCCGAGAAGTCGATAACTCAAATGGCTGCTAAAATCAAAATACCATGGGTAACATAGCCAAATACATAGCGGTATAACGAATAACAAGGCACCCGACCTTTAATTGTACCACGTACGCATAAGATCGCATATATAGTGGCAAAACTAGTCAACTATCCGGCTCCATCAGCTAAAGAAGAGATATGTATACTAACTAAGACATATTCGTGAATGACAAGTATGCAGGTAGGAAAATATGTTATGCTAGTATGTTAGCGAACCTACTATACATTAGGAAAAAACTAACTAAACATTGTCAAAGAATATTAGGCTTGCAGTGCATGCCCAATTGAGCTTAATTAGGCCCAATAAAGTTGGGTCAAAGGCACTTTGTAACGTCTCTACTGGAAATTACTTAATAAAATAAATAAATAAATAAAAATTGAAATTCAAACGTCGTGATTTTATTATTCCCAAACGTGGGAAAATTTAAAACATTATTTAATATGCCAAAATTCAATTAAAGCTAATTAATAATCTTATTACAATTTCCAAAATCCGACAAAATAATGAAAGCATAACAAAATCCCTAGCTCAAGTCCCCCAACTAGCCTTCTTTCCGTCGCTTATACATCAACGGCATCACCTATAATATCATCTGCTCCCGTATGATAAATCACACGACCATCGCCAAACACAAACATATAGGGTGAGCTTATAAACAAAAAAACATATATGTTAATAGAATCAAATACATACACCCATCTGATTCATCCTAGCTAGTTCTTGGCCAAGACCTTAATACCCCAAGGCTTTTCAACCTTCAATTCACACAAATAGTTAACCTTGGATTCAAGATTTATGATGTTCACAAGAACCTGCCCGCTCGTGGTCCTACCTCTACGAACCTCCCCGCTCGTAGTCCTGCTCTACGAACCTCCCCGCTCGTAGTCCTGCTCTACGGACCTACCCGCCTGTAGTCCAACACTCGTGATCCACCAGCTATGTACCTCCTGTACGCAGCATCTCTCAAGTGTGAGCACAGAACATACAAACCTACCCGCTCGTTGTAAGACCCGAGAAATTTAATTCATTAAATAAATAATTAATTAATAAATGCGGGTAGCGGGAACCTTGAGGATATTAAATGTTAATTGGTATGACGTGGAAAAGTACTAGCTCAAGTGGTTGAGAGTACTTAGTTGTGTTGAGAGGACTTGGGTTTGAGTCTTATGTATGCCAATTATGTGTTTTTATTTATATTATTTTGATAATGTGATGGATCATGATGAGTGATCACTTAATCTTAGGATTGTATGAATTAGTAGAAATACAAAGGCACGGATGAAGGCTCAACTGTTAGGGGTGTAGCTAGCAAGGGGAAACGTTCAGGATGGTGAGGAGTTCTTTCTCGAAGGTGTTAAAGGGGAGTCTTAACCCTAATTTTTCAAACAAAGTTATGTACATATAGGTGAACTTCTGTGGGGGTAATGGAAACAGGGTACCATCTCTACAAATGGGTTCATCATTATCGCAAGTAGTAATGGCAACATCAGTTTTGTTGCTTTTACATAAAGTTTGATGGCGTCTAAACGCCCTAATCCTTGTTAGGGTAGTCATGGAGGATGTTTCTCTCCGTAAAGCGAAAGGAGCCCAAGAATATAGGGAGTCATAATAAGTACTCATGGTATACAATATTACAGATGGCACCAGAATAAGTTAAACACAAACAGGGGAAGAAAATGGCAATCACAGTGATAGGCAATTAGTAGAGGCAAAACAACCAACATAAGGCAATCAATAATGGTGAAACAGAAGAAGTAAAAGGATCAAAATAAAATAAGGGAAGGAAGAGAAAAATACCCGGGGAAGGAAATGTCGTGGTGGAAATGGAAGCAGTGAAGGAAGTAGAAGAATCGTGGAAAGAGTGGGAATGTGAATGGTTGTTAGGGTTGTACGTTTGAAGAGATAAAGAGGGAAGGGAGTTGCGCTGATTGTGATTTGAAAAGGAAGTGTATGATGACTTACACATGGCAGGGAGTGGTTGAGAAGCAATGATGATATTGTGGGGAGTGTTGAAAGGCAGTTATTGACAAGACAACTTATGGGCTCCTCATTTCTAAGAAGAGGAAGCTCAGAAGTTGGAGAGCTGTGTACCTGTCTAGCAGGAGAATTTCATTATTTTGTTGAATTGTAGGAGATCGGTGTGATGGCGAGATGATATATGCAGAAGGTGATCGGTGTGATATACGCAGGAGGAGATCAGTGTGATAACGAGGTGATATACGTAGAGGGAGATCAGTGTGATGGCGAGGTGATATACGTAGATGGAGATCAGTGTGATGGCGAGGTGATATATGTAGAAGGGGATCAATATAAATTTGAGTTTCTTGCAAAGGTTGAAAATAGGGTTTTGAGGCAGTTACTATCCAATATTCAAGGAGCTTGATTTTCGGGGGATTCGGGAAATATCTCTAAGTGCATATGCAAGTAGTTATTTTGAGGGAGTTTTTTGTTATTATTTTGGGGATATTTGGGATTATCTTTGAGAAAGATAATTTTTCTTGTTATTTTGTATTATCTACAAAATTCAATATTTGTAATTGATTACTCTATAAATAAGAATGTTACTCCCATGGTCAAGGGACAAATTTATTTTGGCCTAAGTGAGTTATTAACTAAGGTTAAAATACTTCTTTCTTTTTGTTTCGATTAAAAGTTATTTTGCACCTTTTTCTGGACCGGAACAAAAATAAATTACAAAAAATAATTCGTAAGTGAGTCAACCCATTAATCCACCAACTGTGATAGGTCGAACTAGGTTGTAATATTTCTAGCTCACAGAAAAGTGAGTCAGGTTGAGCTGATCCTTTTTAGATTTAACCTGTGATGAGCCAACTCGTATGAGTCAGATTGATTACTTTATCTTACATAGCTCCTTGAAATTGAATTATTGAATTAAGAAGTAAAAAAACTACAAAGATTACATGTATGATTTATGAAGGTTACACATATGATTTATAACTACTAGTAAAATTATATTAGTGTTCTTACCGGAAGGGTTGTCTGCAAATGGAAGGATCCAAGTAATGGTCCGAGTGTCTGAACGGGAGGAGGCTTCATTTGCAAAAGACTCTCTAATGTCTAAGTAAGAGGACTTAATAGGTTTGCTAGAAAATAATGTATATCTTTAACTGAGTGGAGCAAGTTATATATATAGTGTTATTAAACTTGGAAGTGGTTGATTGATATTAAACCAAAATATTTCACTCAATATATAGAATTGTTGAGATCGTGCTGTCGAGATTAGTAAATACATAGCGGGTGCGCTGAATGTATCGGGTCTTATTGGACCGTGCCCTCAACTAGACCAAGTAAGTATAATTAAACAAAATAAATGTAAAATAAATACTTTTATTAACTTTTGCTATTTAAAAATACTCAAGAATAATCAATATTTATTTCCAATAATTTTCTATAAACTATAAAATTAATAAAATAAGTCGTGTTTGTAAGAATAAAATTGGTAATATAATGGATGATCAAATCGACTTTGGATAATAATTATAAATAGCTAATAACAAATCATGTCATGACACAAAAATCTAAAAGAAAATAGTAAATATCAGTTTGAAAAATATATTTTTCTAGAAAATATTTTATTTTCTTCTTTTACATTAATTAAACAAATTCATCAAGTTAAATATAAGAAAAACCTAAAATATACTCTCCATTCTTCATCTTCCAGCTACAGAGTGAACAACTTCACTGTGTGCGCCTTTCAACACCTCCCTTGTCCTCATCGTCCGCTCCGCTTCAGAATGAACAACGCGACACGCAACGAAGCGGAGCGTCTCCTTGGGATCGCGGAGAAGCTTCTCCAGAACCGTGATTTGATGGGTTCGCGCGAGTTCGCCATTCTCGCGCAGGAAACTGAGCCTCTTCTCGAAGGTTCCGACCAGATCCTCGCCATCGTCGACGTGCTCCTCGCCGCCGACAAGCGCGTCAACAACCACCCAGACTGGTACGCCATCCTTCAGGTCGATCGGCGGTCCGACGACCTTGACCTCATAAAGAAACAGTACCGCCGCCTTGCGCTCCTCCTCCACCCCGACAAGTCCCGCTTCGCCTACGCTGACCACGCCTTCAAGCTCGTCGCCGACGCGTGGGCTCTATTTGCCGATCCCGTGAAGAAGGCAGTGTACGACAAAGAGCTCTCGTTCTACTCCCGCGTCGATTTGTCTGTCCCCGGATGGGTCCAGCAGGAAAAGCTCTCAGTCCGCAGGCCTGGGCCTGGGCCTGGGCCCGAACCCGGACCAAGCACCCGCAACAGTGCCTCGGCCCGCGACCAGATTCACGCTGATGAAAGTTCTCGCAGGAGAAACTCAACATTCTGGACCGCGTGTCCCTACTGTTACCGTTTGTATGAATACCCTAGGGTTTACGAGGGTAATTGTCTACGGTGCCAGAATTGCGATAGATCCTTCCATGGCGTGGCGGTTCCGACGCTGCCGCCGCTGGTCCCCGGCCAGGACGCGTATTATTGCTGCTGGGGCTTCTTCCCCATGGGATTTGTAATGGGTAACTTTGGTTCTCCGGAGAAAGAGGCGGAGGTGACAGTGCCTGCACCGCAACCCCCTCCTCCGCCTCCGCCCGCGTCTCAACCGGCTTCTTCTCTGCCGAATTGGATGCCCGTACCGGCGAATAACGGTGCGCAGGCGACGCCGGTGCCAGCGAGGGTGACTAGGTCGGCGGCGACGGTGGCCGCGAGAGCGCCGAACGGGACTGGGCCGAAGAAGAGGGGGAGACCAAGGAAGTATCCGTTGCAGTCGTGAGAAGTGTTTTGGAAGTGAATGTGAATGAAGATTTGTAGGTACTGTGTTATTTAGCTGTTTTTTTTTTTTTTTTTTAGATTTGGTTAATTGGTTTTCATCTCTTGAATTGGAGTATTTTCTTTGGCTCTGTAGTTTTTGCTATAGGGTTTATTGTTGAATGCCTTGTTGGGGAGATTGTTGGGGAGTAGAACGATGTGGCCAGTTATCTTTAGTTGAAAGTAGATTCAGAAGGCCTTAAGGCCCTTAACTTGATTCAGTTGTTTTGAAGAGAACTGAAAATATTTGGGTTCTCCTAACTGTGGGAAAGCTTACACCTTCAATGCCATGAACATGGTTTTGAATTGTGGTTGGTTGTTGTTGTTGCGGTTATATTGCGAGTTCTTATGAATGATCTGATGTGATCGTAGTTGAGGTTTTGTAGCAGAGCTTTATACTACTGTTGTTTTTTGCTAGAGGGTTGTTCAATGTATTATAGAGTAAGGAATGCTCTTGGTAACTGGTAATCAGAACATGCACATTCTTGATGACTTGTCTATGTTAGAATTCTTAACTTGAGATGGGTTGTTTACTGGGGGAGGGTGATCCCTGAAACAGTGGTAAAGTTGTGACTTGGTGACTGGTTAATCATGTTGGATTCAAATCATGGATTCAAATGTTAGGAACCTTCTCATTCTGGGGTACCCTGTTTTTCTTAACCTGAGATGGGTGGAAAACTCTAATATCTATCACACACTGATGCTTAAATACCATTTTTATAGAGTTGATTTTGGATGGTTGATTTGAATTGATGAATGTGGCATGCATGCGTGTTTGAAGTAATCTCTGTGATTTTGACTTTACACTGAATGTGTGTGGAGGCATGTGAATTGATCCTGTGAGTTAACCACCAAATAAACAGTGCTGAGAATGCTCTAAAATGTTCAAAAGGGTATGAATATCCCTTAATAACAAGGTCACTACCCTAGAATAAGTCTTTAGTTGAGTTGCCTTCTGCCAATTGCAAGGCCTTCTCCTTGTTTGGCTGTGTGATTTTGCTCCTAAAGACTTCCTTTTACCATTGTAAAATCATATAACTGCACATCAATGGCTAATTGGATCTGGATTCGCCACTGTCATCATTTTTTCTATTCATGAATCATGATGACTCTTTTTTACGATAATGAACTGCTTTGTAAACTTGTCAATGTCTTTGAAATTACTGAGTTGGAATATAGCTTAAGAGTGTGTTAAGGTAGAGAATTTTCCATAATTTTTTTTATTGTAAATTTGAAATGTGTTACGATATATATTTTGATTGAATAAGAAATTAAAAAAAAAAACATTGGAATTATAAATTTTGGTTGCAGAATTGTAATATTGAGATATTATTGGGGTAATTAATACTTGGCTATCAAAGATTTTTCTATTGATTTTAATTAGAGTTGTTTTTTTATTTGAATCGTTAGGATTATTTTTGTTGGTTATTTTAGACTATTATTTTGCATTGACATCCTTTCGATTGAAGTCTTTCTTTGTTTATGTTAATAGAGATTGGTTTTTCATAAGAGGTATTTTTTTATTTAAATTGTTAGGATTATTTTTGTTGGATTTTTTTAGACTATTATCATTTTGCACTTACATCTTTTCAATTGAAGTCTTTCTCTGTTTATGTTGATAGACATTAGTTTTTCTCGTTCAATGGAAAAGCATCTTGTGTTTGGATGAAGTATTTCAACAATTTTAGGAAATTGAAATACATTGTATTTGAAATTCTTGTAATTGAATTTTCTTCAATTGAAGTCTCTCTCTGTTTATGTTAATAGACATTAATAAACATTAGTTTTTCTCGTTCAATGGAAAAGCATAAGCATCTTGTGTTTGGATGAAGTATTTCAACAATTCTAAGAAATTAAAATACATTGTATTTGAAATTCTTGCAATTGAATTTTCTTCATTTGCTAAATAATCTGTTTGGATAAAGTAATTGAAATATTTTACATTTCAATATCTTATTTGGATAAAATAATTGAATTTTTGTTGAGATAAAATTTTATTTTAGTAATATTTATTTAAGAAATTTTAAAATTAAATTTAATAAATATTACTGTCAACTTAAAATATTTAAATTCAGTCAAATTTTGATCGAGTTGACTCTACCAAATTCGATTGTATTTTGGTCAATGTAAAGTCGGTTCAATTTGGCCAAATTTGGTTGGAGCTAACTCGGTATATTCAACGAAATTTCAGTCGATGCAGACTCAACTAAATTTTTCCAAATTTTGGTGTAGGTCAACTTGGCCAAATTTGGATGGCCTGACCCGTTTGGGTTGTCGGGGTCGTTTGGTTCTTCAGCCCCCAGTCCATTGGACCTGTCCAAATTGTCTTGATTGTCGAGCCCGCTTGACTTCTTTGGGTTGTTGGGCTTGTCTGGCTCGTGTAGTCATCAAGTTCGTCCAACCTGTTTGTGTCGTCGCGCTTGTTTGGATCGTTTGACCTACCTGATCTGTTTTGGTAGTCGAGTCTTTTCGGCCTACCTTGATCGCCGGTTGACCTAATCTGTCTATGTCATCGGACCTACCTGGTCCGTCTTGATCGTTTAGCTTACTTGGCCCGACCTATCTAGGTCATTTAGGTTGTTTAGGTCCAATTGACACTTCTAATCTTGAAGAGTGAAGAATTTTACAAATTGGAAAATTTTAATTTCATTTCTTTTTTAATGAATTTCAAATTCTACTATTTTTGTGATTTGAAATACCTTCTTAAAATTTCTCAATTTCAATTTCTTTTTAATTTTCTCATTCAAACATATCTTTTTACTTCAAAGAAATTCAAATTTTATAAATAATGAATTACTCTCATGCTTCATTCAAACATACTAACATACTATCTATATAACTATGATTGTCTATTTTTTTTTTCGAACTTGAGAAATTTGTTATTCGTAAGTAAACACAAAAAAAAACTTCCAATCAACAACATTTATAATATTGATCTATAGAGTAAAAAATTGTGATCAATATTAATAAAATCTTATCTTGATCGACATATATAAAGAAACTTTTTTATAAATATTAATGGAAATATTAATGAACATTGATCGAAGAACAGATTAAGTAAGATTGACTAAACAATATTATTAGTACTGATGTTTTAAAATTGTTAATTATTTTATATTTAATTTTTTTTTCATTGGTGGTAATTAATATATTTTATGAAAAAAGCATTTATTAAATTTAATTGTCTTATCTGCATAAAATACTTGAAAAATAAAATAATCTAAAATACAATCGGTTTAAACTTAATATATTTAAATGAGTTATAGATTGAGAACTTTTTTTTATCAAACTCTTAAGTTACACTGATAATAATAAGCTAACACGCTTTCCCTTGTACTATTAATTGTTAATTATTTCCATTTCTGAACATTTCAGTTTATTATGATGTACTTTGCGCCCTTTTCGAAAACATTTGCTTCATTGTAATTGTACTGAAGATGATTCTTCAAACTAATATTTAGATGCAGAATTGGAATGATAGTATAGCTAGGTTGCACTATATGCTCATCTGTTTATGTCTCATTTAATAAACAAACATGTTTAATTAAATGAAACATATAAGATAATATAAAGAGTAAAGTTGTAGAGTATCATGTCACTCCTTACATATATTCAAGGTACTTAGAATGAAATACTAAGACACAACACGAAAGGAGAAAACCACACATAGAACATACAAACAAACGGAAAGAGTAAGCCAGAGAAAAGATGTTTTTATCATGCAATTGAACATACAATTTAAGAAGTCAAACGTACATAAATCCACTAAGCATATAATGACCGACAAACAACGACTCAAGACACGATTATCCGGATACATATAATCAGTCGGATTCACTGGATGTTTGCACTTGTGGTGGCCTCTACTGTTTTGCAGAGCCAATTGCCAATGGGTTTCACCCTACCGCTCACAAGGTTAGCCTTCAAACATCTAAGGCCATTATCCTGCCAAAGACTAGGGCCTCCTACTACTCTCACCACTCGAGTCAGTACGCTCTACGTGAGACTAACTAACTCTTTAGAATGTCAGGATGTAATCCTTACCAAATTATATAATGAGGCACCACCACGAACCTTCGTGGAATTATGTCCTAATCATGAGGCACCACCATGAGCTCCTACTAACAGGGGTCATGGAACTACATCCTGACCATGAGGCATCACCACGAAACCATCATGAAATTACGTCCTGACCAATGAGGTACCACCATGAGATCTCACCTAGAGATTCATGGAATTATGTCCTAAACCACACTAAAATCATGTCGCACCAACCAACATAAAATTATCATGCATACCAATTACATACCAACTTTTATAACCAACCATCAATTCATGTTCCATACCAAGATCATACCAAACTCATCATCTTCAGCCCATAAACTATTCAATACATGCAAAATCACTCAATTCATGCTTTAACATAGTAATCCAACCAAACATGTGACAATAATCTAAGAACAGAGGGGAAAGCAGCACCTGAGCACATTCTCGCCTAGTTCTCGCTCAGGATAAAAGGCATCACTCATGCGAGATGTTTCTTTTCGCTCAGGCGAGCTCCTTCCGCCTAGGCGAGAGCTCAAAAAGTGGGAACAATGGCTTTCTGCGATTTCTCGCTTAGGCGAGACCTCCTCGCCTGAGCGAGACTACACCTCGCTTGAGCAACAGCTCGAGCAGAAAACCTGGGCGAGCCTTTGTTAGTCTCGCCTAGGCGAGACACGCTCCCTTGGGCGAGAAAACCAGTGCTCACCATTGTTCACTCGTGCAACAACCAAGCATTCAAGACCCAATCGACATTTATCAATATTCCAAGCAATCACAACAGCATCCAAGCATTTTAAACACGAAAACGAAGCTACAACAGGCATATATGACTTAAAAACGTGGAACCCTAACTTCTCTTACCTGGAAAATGTTAGCAGAATATCCCGACACCTACGCAAATGAGTACGACAGCTCCCAGAGCAGATTCGCGAGCTGGGAACACTAGCATAGATGGAATACGGTTTAGTATGGTGAACCCTAACTATGACCACGAAAAACCAAACCATAGAGGAAAAGTATGAGTTGGGAACCAACTTACGTGGAAGAGAACGAGGTTGGACTTGCTTGACACGGAGTGGCGACAAACCCTAGCAAAGCTTCTGTTGAGGGAACAAGGAGAGAGTAAGGACACTGAGAGGCTTAGGCTGATTTAGGAGTTTTGGACACCCTATGGGCCAGCCTTAGACCCAAGTTACTAAGATAGGCGCTTAAACTCTATGACAGAATTAAAGTGGGCCTTACAGTGTTTGTATCCTTCATGATGATTGTGAAAACATCTTTAAGCAAAGCAAATAGAAATGATTTTTTTTCTGAATTAGATAGAAAAAGAAGTAAGAACTTAAGAAGTAGAATCATAAAAAAACGTTAAACCCTATACGCTTAACCCTTAAAATGAAAAAAAAAACGCTTAGTTTTTACTTTTTGAAACCCTAGTAGACTCACTTTATGACTCACCTCATGTAGATATCTGCTATCTGATTTTAAAAATTGCTTATACTTCACTAATAACAAAATGTGTCAACTGAAATGAAAATCAAAATTTTGGGTTGAATTGAAATTGGTATTTGTTTAAACCAGATATGATGTTTTCCCGTTAGTTTCAGAAATAAATTATGATGCATTTTATTTATTTTGAATTTTCGTTGAGTAAATTTTATTTTATTTTATAAGGAATTGTACCTCATTATCAGAAATGGTTAAAAATATGTAGAAGTCTGATTTTATTTTATTTTATTTTACATTTAAATTTTTGTGAGTAAGTTTGATGAGTGATATTGCAATCCAACCCAAAATGGAGCGCAAAAATCCAAATGGGCTTCCATGAGGTACAGTTGTTAATAGAAATGACAAATAAATTCGTTCTCGTGGATATTGTATGAACCTGTCTCCGTTTTGACGGGAAATCCTTGCATTAGCTGGGTATGAGGAATTCTCGACTTTTTCAACTGGGTATAGGGATGAGTATGAGGATGTACATATTCTCCACCAAAATTTACTACAATATAAAAATATAATGTAATTGTCATGAATATTTTTTTATCATCATCCAACATATATTGGAGTTCAAAAGATACAAGATCTATGTCAAAATTTTATTATTATGTTTATTATTTGTTCTTTGCGTTATTTTGATCAAATGATATATTATAATTTTTATTACTATATAAAAGAGAAATTCATTAGAATTTAAAAAATTGAAGTAAACAAACATTTAAAATATATTTTAATTTGAATATTTGTTTTCCTTTTATATTTTTTTACAAATATTTTTAAATTTTATCAACTAAGTTTCATTAATATTTGCAAATTTGATAATATTTAATATTTGATAATATTATGTTTCTTTTACTGTAATTTTTTATTATTTTATAAAAATTAATTAAAATTAATATTGAAGTAGTAAGAGAACGGGTATGAGTATGAGTACGAGATTATACCCGTTACCCGTTAGATTTGGGTATGGGAATGAAGATGAATTTTTTCTATGGAGATGGATATGGGATAGCAAAACCCGTCTTGTTATCATCCCTAATTGTAAATTGAGCTTATTCACCGGTAAAACTAATAAAATAATTATTAACTTATTTGTTTAATTTATAAATTAATTTCATAAGTATGTGAATAAATAATTTAAAATTTTTTCTTTCAAAATTTAGAAACAACTAAAATACATTAATTTTATAAGTATTTGAAAAAATAATTTAAAATTATTTCTTTCAAAATTTAGAAACTACTCTTAACTTATATATTGTAATTTTTTCAACTTTTTTCAATTATAAGCTCTTATATTTTAATATGTTTTTTATTAATTTAATTTTCTTGTATCCTTTTATCGCTTATAGTGAATACAATGGAAACTATAAAAATGAAATTCAATGTAAAATTCAATGTCATTAAAAAATAGAAAATAAATTAATTTTGAAATTAAATTTGATTATTATTTATTAGAATAACCAATTTAAACAAAACAACTAAACCAAATTAAAAAATGATATAAAGCTTCAAAAAATGAAAAGATAACAAGAAGTTTAATTTATAATTGACTTATAATATTTTTTTACCTATAAAACACAAAATTATATTTATATGATAAAATTCAGGTAGTTTTATTTATTTATGCACTCTACATATATAAACTAACTTACAAATTACTTAAAGATAATTAATATGTTTTAAAGTATTGTTTTATAAATTATAAATTGATAAAAGTTTTGTTTATAATAATAAAATTGGTAATAGAATGAACAATCTGACAAACTTTCGATAATAATTATAGATAACTAGTAATAAATTATATTTATGTAATTTTTTTTAAATTAGTAGGTTGAGTAGTTGTTCAAGCAAAAACAGATAAATTACTTATGATCCTACTTTTATTTAAGTGAAAGATTTTTTAGTCAAACAAAAATAAAGCAGTTGCTCTCGTCTTTTTTTTTTTTTGTTTAACTGAAAAGAATAAAAGTTATTATTTTAATTGATTAAATATACATGTGAAACATAAATTTTAAGTAGGATATTGAATTTAATATTACATTGAGATATATGGTTGTTTAAATGAAATATGTGCTAAGAGGAAGGTGGTTGATATAAATAAGAAATGCATGTATTTTGTAGTTATAAATTTGGAATGATTTTTTCACCTCTCACCACCTTGCTCTACATTCCTCCACACACCTCCTTCTACATTTTTTTCCTCTTCTTTCTTCTCCATCATCCACCTTTAACCATTTCTTTCTCTTTCTTTCCCTCTTTTCCACCATCATTTCTTCCTTTCTTCTTCTTCTTTCTTTTTTTTTTCACCATCCACCTTCCACCACATTTGTTTCCTTTCTTAATTTCTTCTTCACCATCTTTTTCTTACCTAGAGTGACGACTGATGTGTGTGTGAAATAGAAAATAGGTAGAGATAGATGTTTATTTTGTAAATTCTATTGAACCACAATATGTGTGGCAAGCTAAACAAAAAAGAAAATAATAATTTGAATGTTGATAAAAGGGATGATAGCTAAAAAAAACTATTATTTTCTTTCTTTCCTCTCATCCTAGAGTCAATTATGTGACTCAATATATGTGTGGCAAACTAAACAAAAAAGAAAAAAAAAATTAGAACTTGAATATCCATAAAGAAGATCATAATTAAACAAAGAAGGTGCACCTAAACCCATACGTGGTTAAAAGCCACGCGCTCTAGCACCTAGTTAAAACAACATGTTATGTTTATCAAAATTGAAATCAATACATTTTTAAATAAAATTGATTTTAAACAAATTAAGCTTCAATAAGACAATAAAATAAACACGATCTATGAGAATCAAATTCATTATACGTGTTAAAACATCACATCCGCTCATCTTAATTACCTTACCCATTACTCACATCAAATATGACGATTGCGATATGAAAAAGTGATAATTTTAAAAATAAAGTTTACTTTTATAATAATTGTTTTATATAGTTGTAATAAGGGTTTAAAATGTTAAAATCTTTAAAATATAATGTGACTAAAATATTTTATAATCACATAATTAAACTTAATGCAAGAGTTGATTAATTCAAAATGTACGAATGTTTAATTGATTTTTTTAAATACTAAATACTAAATATTTAATATTTTATAATCCACTTTAATATTTAATATTTAAGGAAAATAATTAAATACTAAATATTTTTTTCTAGGTATTGAATTGCGGTTTTATAATTGACTTATAGTATTTTTTTACCCAAAAACACAAAAATGTATTTATATGATAAAATTCAGGTAGTTTTATTTATTTATGCACTCTACATATATATAAACTAGCTTATTAACTAGATATACTAAATACTTCTAATTAATCAATAAGTTATTTTATCACTTCATAACTTATAAGCTAAGAACTCACCCGTTAGTAGTTAACTTATAATCTATTAGCTAACTTATTAATTACTTATGGCAAGCATACTAATTTGCAATTTACTACTTATAATTGATTGATACATCATATAGAAAATTCATGTAACACTTAAAATAATTATAACTTCAATTACTAAATATTTATCTTTTTTTTTTCACGCTTCACTCCTAAACTTGCATTAATATCTACTTATGTAGTATACCACATCATACAGAACATTGTTGATTCGAGGTGGTTCACCGGTCATTAGCGCGTGGTGGTTATGTCCATGCGAAGAAAAAAGTAGTACAAGGTTAGTTTTTTTTTTCTATTAAATTTATATACTTTTTATTTTCATTAGATTATTTTATTAAAAATTTGTATAAAAATATAAATTAAATATTTAAAATTAATATTTAAATTTATATCAATATAAAATTTAAATTGGCATGAAATTACTATAACTAAGATTAGCGTTGAAGTAAATAAGTTATAGTTAAATTGTTTATATCATATTAAGCTTAGATTGAAATTAGTATTATAAATGAGACTAAAACTTTATGTAATACGAAAATTAAATTAAATGTTTGAGTTATAGTTATTTATATGTAATTAAATTAATATACATCAAATAGAATTGAAATTTTAAGAATGATAAATTAAAGTTAATTCTATTTAAATTAAGCCTAGGTCAATTGTATGTAAAATAACTCCTATATTTTTCATTGAACATAAAAGTAAAACAATACATCATGAATCAAAAGTATTGCTTAAACAATACATCTATACTTTAGGAACTATCTATAAATTATATTTATGACATAAGATAAAGTTGTTGTACTTAAGTTTTGAAAAAGAATAAGAATGACACCATCTGTGGGGATTGAACCCATGACCACATGGTTAAAAGCCATGCACTTTACCACTGAGCTAAGATGGCAAGTTACATTTAATAAAATCGAAGACATTACATGTTTAGTTAAAATTGGCTTTAAACTAATTAATAATAAAAAAAAATAGACCCTTGTAGAGATCAAAACCATGACCACATTAAAACATCACATTCGCCCACCTTAGTTACAGTTACCCATCACTCTCGTATGATTGTAAAATAAAGTTAGATTTAATTTTGTATTAAAGTACATAATTGTATTGAATGAATATTAGTTCTTGTTCTTACAACGAAGATCGATCCTATGTGTAAGACCTAGGAAAAATAAATAAATAAATAAATATTTATTTAATAAATGTGATGACGAAAATCTCTAAGTTAATTGTTAATTAATGTGGAGAGAGAAGATAAGGAATAGTACTAACTCAAGTAGTTGAACGTTTATTTAAGTGATGCAAGTTAGTGTTTTATTTATTTTAAATTTTAATACTATATTTAATGTTGCAGATATGTGTATATAATTAAGTGGTGAGTATTGTAATATGAGAAAGTAATTGGCCTGGTGGTTGGAGAGTGTGTTTGAGGTGTGAAGGTGCGTGGATTCAAACCTGGTAGGGATAATATTGTTTGTGTTACGTAGGAGATAGTGAGGGCCATGTTAAGTATTTACATTAAAAGGGGTTAGGGTTTTGAAAAAACGACACACACATGAGAGTTAGAGAACGAGAGTTGGAGGCTACAAAAGAGAGAAATGTTGAGTCAAAGAAGCAATCTAGGTAGGGGGAAGCCAACCTTTTGTGTGTTTATTTTCTTGTATGTATGGCCACTTAATTGTCTTAATGAAGCTTCACCTTATTTCTTTTCTCTCTTTATACTTGTGTTGTTTTATGATTCTTGAACATGAACGTGGAGTTGGTACTATAGTCTGCAATGCATGAATTCTTTGGGCCTTTTGTTTGAACGTGGGTTTAGTTTTCTTTCGCGTTGGCTATGCGATACCTACGAGTCTACATGAAAGATTTGTGGGTGTTGGCTTTACTTTAATTGCTGAAACCTGAACCTCAACGTGAGGCTTATAAGATTTTCTGGAGTTTGCTTGTTGGGTATATTTCCATGCGTGCAGGGGTTGTTTGGTTGCAACTTTGTGTTTCCATTGGTAGGGCAAATTTGTTTGTTTTCGTGGTCTTGAGGGAGAATTATGGGCGGCATGGTTTGTTTTTAGTCATTATGTTACGGTGCAGTGGCATACCATAGACAACAACTTTTCCCTTTATTTGATCTTCTTATGTGATGAGTGGGTTTTTCGAACCCTAAATCCCCAATACCATGGGCTATCTTTTAAGCCACGACGAATATGCTTCAGCACGATAATAAATCCAGTCCAAGCGGAGCTCTTGGCGTCGATCCGGTTCACGCCTATAGTGGTGGTGGTTCGTGACGGCGACTTATTCTAGCCTAGTTTTCCGCATGAGGGTGGGTTCCTCTGCTGGTTTTGTGGACTCGCGAGGGTGCTCTATGGTGTTGTGTTTGCAATTCAAACAGGTGTAGGTGGTGTTGTGTTCGATGTTCGTGGTGGGTTATTGCAGTAGTGACAGATTTGGTGTGCACTGTTCCTCACGGTTCAGATGCTAGACTCGAGATGATAGGGCACAAGGAGGAACAATGGTGGTCTGCGAGCACTATCGATGGAGGCTCCCCCTTCGTCTTTCAAGGCAGAATCACAGTGGGTTTTCTCACCATGATGGTTCTCGACGACGGTGGGTTGAAGTCGATCTCTTACTGGCTCTTGTCGCATTTATATTGTGTTGCAGTGGATATGTGTTCATGGTGGTGGCACGCACAGGAGGTGGTTTTGCAGCTGGTTCGCTTCAGGGCAGTGGTGATTTGAAATCACGAGACTCGTGGTGATGGTTCTGATCCGAAGTCAGATTCTACACCTATGGGGTTGCCTGCGACAATGATTGCATCAGAGACGCAACAATGGTTTTATTAAAGCACAAGTTGCTTCTGGGTTTATTTTCCACGAGCCTTTGTGTACCCATTGTGTACCCATTTGATAGTTGTTCATTGTTTAATTGTTTATCTTTAGTGTGTTTTCATCTGTTGGGCTTTATTGGGCCACTGTTCCAAATTTGGGTTAATTTCACATTATTTGGCCTAATTTTTGTTTATAATTATTTTTAGGAATTTGGGTGAAGCAATTTTGGAGCTTGGACATTAATATTCAGTTGAAGAGAGTTGCCACATCATTTCCACATCATTTCCACGTCATTTCCACGTCATCTAAGTGAATGGGCCAACATTTGAGACCCAGTAGTGGCATTTTTGTAATTATGAGTGGCAGAATGACATTTTTGTAAATAGTAGTGGCAAAATTGATTTGACCATGAGATTTTAGGTCATTTAGCATGGCAGCCACATCTCTTCTTCTCCAGCCTCCATTTTCATGTTTTCAAGCTTTGATGGGTGTCCATGGAGGTTCTCTTTTCGTTTTTCACGTTTTTGCACTAGTTTTATCCTTTTTATGAGCATTTGACAGCACCCAATGTGGGTTTTACGTTTTGAATTCAATTGCTAGCTTGGGCATCTCATTTTATGGATTGTATTGACTTGGAACAACACCCATTAATGGAGTTTTTGGTTTTTAAGCCACAACAACGTTTTTTGTTCAATTAAAGCTTTAAAATTTCTCTTTTGCTCTTGAATTTGCGTTTGAATTTGCATTTGAACAATTCGTAGGTTAGGGTTTGATGTTCTGTTTTGGTGAATTTCGTTTTGAAGTGTTTTATTGCCCAATTTTCATGTCTAGCTAAATTCGTGTATTGACTCCTTGATGAAAAATGCAATGAAGCCTTGAGGTTGTGCTTGTTTTATGAAATATGCCATGTCTCTTTGTTCTGAATTCGGGGAATGCATGTGGTTCATCTGTTTATACTTAATTTACAGATTAATTGCATATATTTGGGTTAGGTTATGTTCATGCTTAATGTATGTAGCTTGACTGTCACGAATTTAAGGATGTATGCATTGCTTAGTTGTATAATGAAGTTGGATTGTAACTTTTGCTTAGTGGGTTATTATCTAGTGGATTGAGAGAAGGTAAAGGTGTTAATTTGGTGGCCTATGATAAGTGAAATTGTGTTTGAATCAAGGATGTCAATAAGTTTTAATCATTGTCGCATTTAATTGAATATGTTGATTAGCATTGTGAATCTGCCAACCCCCCCCCCTTGTGTTATAGTGTTGTGTTTGTCTGGAAATTGAAGCTTTGAACAAGGACATTGGTCGTTGGGAGACGATTTGGTTCAACTTTCACATACTATATTTTATCTGTTTTAATTTGGTGGGGTACGACCTCTATCAATGGTTGCTGAAATTGTTTGGTACAAGGTTGATTCTCAGGTTCTTCACGTGTTTGGAAAAAAAGAATGTTTTTTCAAGCTAGTACCAAATTGGTTCACGCCCAAACACAATTGATTGACTGTCAGGGTATTAAAAATTGAAGGGTTTTTCTTCAATTTTTATTCACACGTAAAGAAGTGCATGGGTGGGGACTACATGTAAATACAAATTCTCTTTCCTTGCTTGCATTATTTTTTCATGTAAATGCATGAGGTCTAAGTTTCTGGTTTTCCTTTCTTTTAGATTTTTAGTGGTGCATGATAGTGGGGTCGTTTTGCATTGACACTTTCTATTGGTTGATGGGTACAAGGTTTCTATACTTTTCTTATCCATGAGTCCCACTTTTGCTTTAAAGGTGAAAGATTACGTGAGAAGGATGGGAGCATGAAAGGGTGCATGTGTGTTGGAGGTTTTCCTAGTTTAGGATAGTTTTAGTCTCTTTATGGTTTCTTTTCACAAGTTAGTAAATTGGTAGGAAGCCTATATATGGCCCACATGGAAATGAAGTTTCTCTTTCCTTATTTATGTTTGGTACAAATCACATTAAATTAACGTTTTCTTTTGGTTTGCAATAAGCCTAGTCCTTTTTCTTTCTTGCTTGCATGGTTTCTTTGTCAAATATATATGTATATATTTTAATGTTGGTGGTGTGGGTAGCTCTTTAGTTTATTAAAACAACAATGACTATTTAAACTTTTATCTTGTATTTAAGAGAAATTGGATAGTGGATAGATGTGACTTATTTGAAAAGTATTATTTTACCAAGAATCTTTTGTATATCATTGTTTACGTTAGCTTACCCCTATTTGTTTGTTTGTGTGTTTGTTGTGTGTGCGATGATCGTATGACGTGTGTGTTATACAGGAGTATTTTATAATGCAAAAGATTCAGACAAGAAGTAGATCGTTGAGAGGATGAGATGAACTCGAAAGTTTATTATAATTTGTTTAGTTGTTTTAAATAAAATACTGAAGACTATGTAATTTTCTTTTCGCAATTAATGTTTGAATTATAATTTTTTTATTTTAAATCATTTTTTTTTTGTTTTTTTAAGTACATTTTCAATGATAGTGTTTTTCCACCAAATGCGTTCAATTTTCTAACGTTCCGTGACATCCCAAAGTTAGGGTGTTCCATTTTGGTATCAGAGTCTGGTTTTCGAAAAAAATTTGGGATTGTGGGGTGTGAGCTCATCTAGTTGATGTTTTGTGACTCTAAATTGTATTGTGATTGTACTTAATTGAACGAGTTAATTAATAATATGAAAGAGAGATGGCACGTGCACCATGAAATCCGGCAAGTTCTGCTGACGAGATCGCTCATGTAATAACAACCGTAGGCAGTACAAGCACCAACGCAACATAATAGTATGAATGATTTTATGTGACACAACCCGTCAAAGTTCAATGGGAAAGCCACTCCAGATGAGGCTCAAAAGCTGGAGTATTTTATGTTTTTGCTGATTGCCACTCACCAACGTCGTCGTCTACTGTAGAGATTGTAGTCGAGAACGATGATTCAAAAATGCATTTTTGCCATTTTATGTTTTTGCTGATTGCCACTCACCAACGTCGTCGTCTGCTGTAGAGATTGTAGTCGAGGACGATGATTCAAAAATGCATTTTTGCCTTTTCAGTTTAAGGTATTAGATTTGTTGTTCTAGAACCAATCTAATATAACCTCTTTCTACTTAATAATAAAAAGGTATTAGATTTGTTGTTCTAGAACCAATCTAATATAACCTCTTTCTACTTAATAATAAAAATTAACACCATCTGTGGGGATCGAACCCACGACCACGTGGTTAAAAGCCACGCGCTCTACCACTGAGCTAAGATGGCAAGTTATATTTAATAAAATTGAAATTACTACATTTTTAGGTATAATTGTCTTTCAACTATTTATTTTAATTCTTTATTATTGAAAAAATAATCATGACCCACGGATTAAATAATGAAAGTTAGTTTCTGTTGGATAATTTATCAAACATATACTTGTAAGAAAAAAAAATATACATTAAATTTGTATTAATAGATTGGTTGGTTGTGTTGATACACTAGTGAATAAATTTTTGAGGAATTAAAAGAAAATAAATATTGTAATGGTAATAGATAGTTGTGATGGATTTTTTTTTAGAAGATTAATTATAGAGAGATTTATTCCAAATCTGAAATTACCTAAGAAATTACCTAATTGAAATTACCTAAGAAATTGACCACTATAAGAAATTGCTAAAAAGAATTTGAAAATGAAACAAAATTTATTGATGAATTTTAAAATTTTAATTACCAACTAAAGTATTTGTCATAATGGATCTGTTGCTAACATTTATCAATAAAAAATAGACTTTTATTACAAATAGAAAATTTTGCCTATAATGGATTTGTCGATAAAATGAACGTCAAAGTTCTTAACTTTGGACTTTGACTATTTCATGGTAAAATTCAATAGTAAATTCGTCGATAATTGAGTTATTTAAAATTTGTCAGTTATTCTATTAGTAAAATGGAGATATGTGAGATATTTGTTATAATTAATTGGAGATATGTGAGAAGAAGTAAAGAAAAAGAGAAGATAAAGAAAGATGAGCAAGAAGAGTTAGAGGCAGTGACGATGGAGGCCACAAATGGTGGAACCAAATGAGGAGGAAGATCAATAAGATGAGGAGGATGAGAAGAAAAAGAAGAAAGAAGAATAGGATGAAAAATAAGAAAAAGAGATGGAAGAGAAGAAGAGGAAGAACAAAAAACCAAATCGTGATATCTACTACCAAATAATTATTAACGACCAAAATTCATTAGTAATTACCTGCCGGTAATTATTAATAAATTTTAGTGAGTGGAGGATTGATGACATGGCAAGTTTCAATTGGTTATTTTAGTGAGTGGAGGATTGAGGACGTGGCAAGCTATAATTGGTTATTTTAGTGAGTGGAGGATGGTCACGTGGCATAATCTGGTTGAGTGGAGTTTAAGTGGGAGGATGGGTGCAAATTAGTAAAAAGTAGGGGTGCAGAACAGATTTAGATGACCCACTTGCAGGAGGGGTGTGTAAAATAATAAACTTGAGGTGCATTTAGCTCCTGAAATATTCCTTTCCAGAATTAAATGCCCAATTGCAAAAGGAGTGTGTAAAAATGAAAACTGGAGGTGTATTTAGCTCCTGAATTATTCCTCTCCACAATTATGATTTTGGACTTATTTTGTAACTTGAAATATTCCAAATTCACACAATTAAGGACCTAAATTAAATTACAGTTGCATTATTAAATGTTAAGAATATCCAATAAGATTTTATACAACTAAAAATCAATTCTTAAATGCAAATATGATATTAAATCCTCAAAATTTAAACATTTAATGATTGCAGAAGTTTGAACTCATCACACCCGTCAGACGGTCTAGAAATGAGTTTCGCATGGTGCCTCGTGAGCAGTGTCAGGCGGTATTGCTGCAGTCTAGGATATCTTAAAGGTCGGCTTGCTGGTTTTCCTTTGAGTTGTGGCTCGGGTTAAAAATGCATTTTTGCCTTTTCAGTTTAAGGTATTAGATTTGTTGTTCTAGAACCAATCTAATATAACCTCTTTCTACTTAATAATAAAAATTAACGCCATCTGTGGGGATCGAACCCACGACCACGTGGTTAAAAGCCACGCGCTCTACCACTGAGCTAAGATGGCAAGTTATATTTAATAAAATTGAAATTACTACATTTTTAGGTATAATTGTCTTTCAACTATTTATTTTAATTCTTTATTATTGAAAAAAATAATCATGACCCACAATGAATTAAATAATGAAAGTTAGTTTCTGTTGGATAATTTATCAAACATATACTTGCAAGAAAAAAAATATACATTAAATTTATATTAATAGATTGGTTGGTCATGTTGATACACTAGTGAATAATATTTTACAGAATTAAAAGAAAATAAATATTGTAATGGTAATAAAGAGTTGTGATCGATTTTTTTGTAGAAGATTAATTATAGAGAGATTTATTCACAGTGTGACCTAAGTGAAATTACCTAAGAAATTGACCACTACAAGAAATTGCTAAAAAGAATTTGAAAATGAAACAAAATTTATCGATGAATTTTAAAATTTTAATTACCAACTAAAGTATTTGTCATAATGGATTTGTTGATAACATTTGTCAATAAAAATTAGACTTTTATTACAAATAAAAAAATTTGCCTATAATGAATTTGTCGATAAAATGAACATCAAAGTTCTTAACTTTGGACTTTGACTATTTTATGGTAAAATTCATTGGTAAATCTGTCGTTAATTACTTTTGTTTTAAATGTTAGTAATTGAAATTTTTTTGATAAATTCGTCGATAATTGAGTTATTTAAAATTTGTCAGTAATTCTATCAGTAAAATGGAGATATGTGAAATATTTGTTATAATTAATTTGATATATGTGAGAAGAAGAAAAGAAAAAGAGAAAATGAAGAAAGAGGAGCAAGAAGAGCCGGAGACAGTGACTATAGAGGCCACAAATGGCATAACCAAATAAGGAGGAAGAAGAACAATAAGATGAGGAGGATGAGGAGAAAAAGAAGAAAGAAGAATAGGACGAAAAATAAGAAAAAGAGGTGGAAGAGAAGAAGAGGAAGAACAAAAAACCAAATCGTAATATCTATTGCCAAATAATTATTAATGACCAAAATTCATTAGTAATTACATGTGGATAATTATTGATAGATTTCAGTCATCAGTAATTATTGATGAATTTTTCTATATTTATCAAAAAAATTTAAAAACGAGCCAATCAAATTTTTTTTATAGTGTGATACCATATCTTACACAAAACTTTAAAATATTTATATTTTGTTTAATGTTCCAATTTATAATTTATGTGCAATTTAAAGTGACTTAAATATCTTAAAAAAAAATTGGCATGGGAAGAATGGGTGGGGAAGCATGCAGCCTTTTTGGGACAAAGAATGAGACCATCCGTAGGGTTTGATACTGTGAGAAATTCTTTGCCCTAACAGTCAAACCCAATTTGCTGTATCACTCACTTTTTGTCTCACCTTTTCCCCCTTCTAATTCATCCTTATTTTCCCTTCTTTTACTTTATCAATTTTTGAAACCTTATTGGGATTTGGAAGCAAAACCTTTTGATCCAGTTCACTCTTTCTTTCGGTGGTCCACTTCCATTGCATCATTAATTGCGTGGCCATGGCAGAATCTTGCAAAGAATAAAACAAACTCTACTTTCCTCGATAAATTATTTTGTCTTCTCATTCATTCTTTTTTATCATTAAACTATAATCTCTTAAGTATACAGTTCTTACCTTCACTTTCTAAATATTTTAGATAATAAACTTTAATACATTAAGTGAATAATGTATTTTTAGCAAAATATATGAGAAAATGTGTATCATGTTTTATTTACTCGTATATTGAAAAAATATCAATGAGATGAGAGCACTATTAATGTAAATAGTTTTGAGAATGAAGAGAAGAGCTCAATAACAATGGAATGAAGGAGAGAAACACGTAATTTTTGGAAGAAAGAAACGAGGGTGAAACAACTCCAAAAACATTTATATTTTCGTGTAGTTTGTGAATAACATATTCTGCCGTAATGTGTTCCGACAATGTTTATTGAAAATCTCTTTTCTTCCCTCTCTACTCCTTTTGTCTCTTTTGCTATTTATTTATTTCTTAGTATTATGTACAAATCAAAAAGATTAAAACTTTTCAAATGCATTATTTAAAGTAACTAGGATGTTTATATTCTTAATTAGTTAAGTGATCATACTCTTAATTAGTGATCAATTGGTGTCCAATATATTTGAAGGTAACTAAATAGAGATTAAAATTTTGGTGATTTTGTAGCGACCGATTTAGAAATTGGTGACTAACTATTTTGTAGCTAGGATTTTCGTTATCGTTTATTGCTAATGGTTATAAATGGTTATAAGTGTTTGCAATCAATTTTATTCATTTGACAATCGATTTCGTAAATGGTTGAAATACTTATTTGTAATAGTAGTTTCATCTTCTAATATGGAGTAAAAACAAGCCTATGCAATAGATAAATCTTACCATGAAACCTAGGAAACATATGTACTCATCTTGCTATATTCTACCAGAAGAAAAAACATAAGCATGAATGTGTTGTGTAAAATCGACCAATCATACTTGTATACTTTTGTTTCTTTAAATTAAATGCATATTTTTAAGCGTCATATATGATTAGTTAATGATAGACAGAAACAAGAAGAAGTGAATAAGAAAAGGGAAAAATAGATTAGGGACCAAGAGGAAAACCTGTCATATGAAAATTTAATACTAAAAACAAAAGTTATAGAAAATTTGTTGAAGGTATATGACCTAAAACCCTTAATAGCATTGGCTTGACCCTTTTGTTTTACTATTGAAAAGGGGATGTGGAATAGGTGGGGGCCAAGCATATAAAAGGTTAAATAAATGAGCAGTGCATGGAAGAAGAGGTGGGGTCGAATTAATAAGCTTTAGCCATTGGAGACACAGATCGAATGGAACAGTGAGCCTGGGAGACATGCTCATTGCATCATGGACATGTCAAAATCATACTATATATCAATCCAAACTATACCACTGTTACCACAACAAATAGAAAATATATATGCACTTCATATTTTGCCATCAATAATATATATATTTCACTGGTTTTCAAAGGAGTAATGATATTCTCAAATGACATTTGAAAAATAAAAAATAGGAAAGATAGTAATAGTTCAATTCCTCGAGTCTTTTTCGTAATAAGAATGATGAGATTTTTTTCTGTTGGAAATTTTATACGGATAAGAGATTATATAAAATTATAATATGTAAGTGCAAATTTTGATTTATAAATTAAGTTTAAGGTTAAATATGTTTTTAGTATCTAAATTTTGATGTAAAATTAAAATTCATATTTGTTTTAAATTTTGGTATATTTTGATTTTCAAACTTTTAAAAATGAATTAATATAGTTCTTTTAATCAAATCACATTAATTTTGTTGGGCTTGCTAAATGACGTTCCTAACTAACATTGAAGTGAAAACATGTAAAATGGTGTAAGCAATTCAAATGTTAATCTAAAATAGGTTTGACATGTTAAAGAAATTTAATATAGTTGGATTAAAAGGATTATATACACTCATTTTTTAAATTTGAGAACCAATTTTAAAATTTGGAACAAAAACGAATTCAAATTTTGTGTGAAAGTTTAACAACTGAAATATATTTAACCTTTACTTTTATAAAATTGAAATAAGCTTAGAGTTCACCTCTTGATACTTTTCAACAATATTCATGAAACAAAATTTCGGTCTTTAAATAATTTAAAAATAAATGTGAAAGTAAATTAAATATAACATAATCAAATTACTAATAACGTTTTCTTTTATTGTCTAATTAACGAAGGAAAATATATATTTTTTTAACCTTGTTTTTAGTTCTTATGACTTTCAAATGGATAAATTCAGCCTTCAAGCCTTCTACTTTCTAAAATTGAATATAACAAGTGATATTATAAATTATCCCTTTTTGTACATTTAATATAAACACTTGGTGGTGACATTTTATTGTTATAAAAGCAATAAAAAGGATTAAATGTATATAATCATTTAAAAATTAAACAGAAATGAATCATTTTTCAAATAGAGTGATGAAAAACATGTTTTAGGAAATAAAACATATTATATAAGTGATTAATAAATTAGGTGAGGATATATAGCTTAGGTGTGTATGATGTGGCTTCTGCAGGCTGCTGGTTGGGGGATGCCATCTAAAGTCTCATCTGCTCCTTGCAGCCGGAGCACTGACATCGGATGTTGATCTTTCCTTCTTCATTGTTACCCTTGCTGGGGCCCACCCGACATATTCACATGCATTATGTTACTGATACATACATACATAATTCATATTCATATTCTTTTTATACATTTACTGTCACAAAAAAGTAACCTAAACTGCTACACTAGCTACAAGGAAGGAATGTAGTAAGTAAGGTAAACCAATAGGTGGAGAAAGAAAGAATATATATATATATATGCATGTCAGTGAATAATGGACTCTCTCAATAATTAATCTGTCCATCCAACTTTATCTATTCTCTACTCTCACCTAATTAGAGCATCAGGGAAGGTATACATTAATGGCAAAACTCACAACATTTTTGGAACCATAGTTTTTTTTTTCTGTTATTTTCTATTAGTTTAATATAACAAGAATGATGTTGGAGTTATGTCAAGTGAGGTTTAATTCAGAATGTTTATATTAATTTTCTGTAACTTATATTTGAAGAGTGTTAAGTAAACACATTAAGATGGAAAAAAGAGAAATACTTGGGTGCATGACTGTGATATTCAAATATAAACCCTGATGTGTATACTAGGTTTTTTAAAGTGATTATTGTAAAGATTATGTTAACCAGGATTTATGAATTAATGTTAGGAGAGAGAAAAAGAAAAAGGGGGTGTGTGTGAAAGGGAAACGTTGAGTATATGAACGATAGTGCACAAACAGTATAGAGAATACAGAGAATACAGAAGAAGTGATCGAATCCAAGAAGTAAAAGAGGTTGTTGTCGGGTAAGCACATCGCTGTCTGGTTTTGATTCCGTTCAGAAGTTGGTGTCGGCGCCGGCTGCAGTAGTATACGTATGAGAGTATTAAAACAGTTGTTTTCCCCTTTGAAAATGATTGCATACTCTTCTTTTCCTTTTTCCACCAAACACCACCATTATTTCCACCCTTCAACCCTCACCAACATATTACCACATTTTTCTCCTCTCACTATCTCTTTCTCCACTTTTTTTCCAACATTAGTAGTAATCAACTCTTCTACTTCTTCTTATTATTCCCTAACCCTTTGCTATTTTCCACATGCATCATTAACTTATATCGTCCCACATTATATACATAAACTTTTAAGACACATATTTCATTTCAACAGAGAAAAAATTTGATCTTTTTTTACCGTATAAACATATTAGGATGCAGAAGGCGTGAAAGCACAGGCTAGGACGAAAACTACAGTGAAATTGATTTGAAAGGGATAATAAGGCATAGAAAAAGCCAGGAGTTTTGAAAATTCATTGTCTGCAAACAGGAAAATATAAAAAAATAAAAGAAAATAGAAAGGGTATAAGTGATTTAATTTCTGAAGAAAGTGTCTCCCGTTGTAGACAAATGTACAGGCACTAATTTATTCTCTGGTCTCTCAAAGGTCACAATCTTTCTCACTTCTCATTCCCATTCCTTCTTCTACCTCGGGCAACACAACACACCCTATTTTATTTTATTTATTTATTATTTATTTGTTTGTTTTTTAGCAACACAATAAAAATGTACCATTGTGTTCCACAACAGTTCAAACTTTACTCCCTCGATCCTCACCCAACTGTCTCTCATGTACACAATACGTACACACTAATTTCTACCTAAAAAGCTGCCCAACAATACACCGTATACCTAAGCCACCACAACGACAACGGACACTTCACACATCATCGTTACATCACCCTCTCCCCACTCCTTAAACCTCTTCATTCTCCACACACACCAACAACATTCATTGTAACACACGAAAAAACATGCTTCCCTTTCGGAGATTCTACGGGTTCCAGAGTTGGCTAGACCACGACTCTACGCACGTTCCCAACTCGATGATTAAAAGGGCAGTGGAGTTCGACGGCGCCAGATCAAAAGCGGAACGTAAATCAACGGAAGCGTGCAAGAGTCACAGGGAAGCCGAGAGGAGACGCAGACAGAGAATCAACTCTCACCTCTCCACCTTACGTTCGCTCCTTCCTAACGCCGCCAAGGTTATCCACAAAATGAAAAACATGTTCATTAATTATTATACAACTCACTTACTCACATGTTTCTCCATCACAATTTCCAAAAGAAATTTTTTAGAAAATTACATTAATTAATTTGTATAAGTTTTTTTTATATATCTTATTATCATTCTTTGTGTAGAACTCTTATTTTAACTTATGGGAAAATTTATGTATATATATTTTTTATCATAAATAAATGCACTTCTGGAAAAAATGTTCAGTTGGTGTGAATTTAGTTTCTGCATGGTAGGAGGGTAATAATGTAGTAAATTCTAACTTTTTTAGTCGGATAAAGCGTCATTGCTGGCGGAAGTTGTTGAGCACGTGAAACGGTTAAGGAAGCAGGCCGATGAAGTGGCGTGCGGGGACGGCGGCGAACCGGGTTTGGTTCCGTCTGAGGCGTGGCCGCTTCCCGGGGATTGCGACGAGGCGACGGTGAGTTGGTGCGAGGGGGAGGCGAATAGGGTGAAGGCGACGGTGTGCTGTGAGGACCGGGCCGGTCTGAACCGAGACGTGACACGGGCAATCCGGTCGGTTCGGGCAAAGCCGGTTCGCGCGGAAATGATGACGGTTGGGGGAAGGACGAAGAGTGTGGTGGTGGTGGAGTGGGGTGAAGAGGAGGTGGAGGTTGGGGCGCTGGAACGGGCTTTGAAGGCCGTGGTGGAGAATCGGGCTTTGGTGGGCTTAGGAATGGGCCCTGTTGTTTTGGGCCAGAAACGGGGTAGAGATTGTTGCGGTTCGCCTAGTTCTTGTTGAGACGAATGGGACACTCAGCTAGCGCTTAATTAGTTTTGTTTTACTTTTTTTATTTGGTATAAAAAATATTTAGATTTTAGTTATTTTTCTGATTGGAGATGCCGTTTTTATTTTATATAGGTAGATGATGCTTTGGTCTGTATTAGAATCTATAATTTATACTAATAATAATATAAATTATAATACTAATAGAATGAATAACATGGTAGTGTAAAGAAAGTACTATTAACATCAATGATTAATCTGAATTTATGTGGGCTTCCTATACAATGTAAGTTAACTACACTTACCACTCTCTCTCTCTCTCTCGGCTTTTTTTACCAGAAAATTTACCAATAAATGAAGATTTTTTAATTATGACTTTTAATAAATGATTGTTTAACTTTGGAGTTTAATTTAGTTGGAGTCTCATAATTCATAATAATGATTTTAAATGGATAGTCTTTAGAGAGAAAGTAAGAAATCTCCTTATTAGGGTTTGGTAAATGTTTTTGAAATTTAAAAGGATGTGTGTGTAATGTAAAAAAATGGCAATGTAGTGCTTTTACTTCTAGAACAAAACATATGATTCTGTAGAACTTGTTGCCTCCCTTTGCTAAGGAGGAAATGTTTGTCTTCCTATGACAGAGACAATGCATGTGTCCATGTTAGATGGTTTGATTAAACATTAAGTCATTAAATACTTCCTAAACATCATGCAAACTTAAATCACTTGTCTTTGGTTATATATATAATTTTCTTACGTCAACTTAGCAAAATTCTCACAAAAAGGTTCATTAGAACTGAAAATAATATAATTTTCAAAAATCAAAACTAAATGAAAGTTAGACTTGAAATATTTGTAAAACTATGTAATATCTATATTTTCTCTTGTAAAATTGTTTTATAATAAAAATTAATTGAGTTTTCACACCAAGTTGTAGAACTTGTTTTAAACTATAGAAAATATTGTTATATGATTAAACACATTTAAAAAATGTAACGTTCTCGAATCTAGAGTGTTGTTTTACATAAACTTCTTCCTTAATGAAATTATTGAAAAGAATGTTACTTATATCCATATAATATAGGTTCATATTAATATGATTAACAAATGAGAGAAAAATACATATAGCCTAGAATTTTGTGAATGGTGCATCAGGATCTATGTAGCCCATTCCTTTTTGCTATGAATACCTTGACCACTAGTCTAACATTTTTTCTTATACATGTTTCATCTAACTTTGCTCTAACAATAGTCTTATCTTTAGGCAGACATGCAAGTTTCTAGATGTAGTTAAAGGGGAACTATTTAAGTTCTTCTTGCATGGTTTGTACAAATTTTGTCATCTAGTGTTTTGTTGGCTTCATTTGAGATATGCAAACATAACTTCCTTAAAAGTTTAATTGTATCCTTATTCTTAGATTGCTAAGGATAACTTCAAATAAGTGATCTTTTAGGAGTTGTGCATTGTTTAATAGGTATGACACTAGTATGGTTACAAAATGTTTTAACAGAACTTGTTGGATGATACAATAATGCAATAAAGAAATAATAGAAAGATAATAAAGATTTTTTCTTTTAAATATGATTTTTGTCCTTAAACTTTTACACAAAGTTAGAATTTGTCATTTTCTTAAACTTTAATATATTTTGATTTCCAAATTTTGAAAAGAAATAAATATAATCTTTTTAACTCAATTGCGTTACATTTGTTTTTACATGTGACATTTGAGTTGTTCAAACCATTTGACACATTTTAATTCAAATCTCAACTTAGAATATTGTTTAGATGACTATATTCATTCATTTTTAAATTTGAAAAATTAAAATGTATCAAAGTTTAAGACATGAACAAATTCTAATTTGTTTACATATTTAACCATTTTTATTATACTAATTCATTTAAACAAAATTTCTATAATTATACAAATTACATAACTATTTTTACGGTGACTTCCAACTTACATAAATATATACTGTTCAGTGTTATTCTTATCTCCTACTGATATAAATAACTCAATTTTCTTTATTACAATAGACTTTTACACATAAAATTCCTAACTTTTACACATAAAATTAAAATTTAAAAAAAATCCTATTCAATTATAAAAAATAAAAATAACATTTTAGCACAATAATACAATAGACTCTCGTTCAATTTTATTTTGCCTTTGAACAACAATTCAATTTAGTTACATAATAAGGTCAAACCTAAATTAAAAAGTAATTAAAAATTTATTATCTTAAGAACAATTACTTAAATCTTAAAAAAAAATTAAGAAATTAAACATTATATTATTAAAGATATAAATATTAAAAAATCTTTTGTCTTTTGTTTTTCAATTTAGTCTTCTTAGGTTTGAATTTGATTTTTTTTAAATAGCTTTTTAAGCTTTCTTTTTATTTAAATTGGCGATAACAATATTGAGAAGCAATATATATATATATATATATATATTTATTGTACCGTCCTGGTCGTTCAAGATTCAACCCGATTCACGAAAGTCTGAGTTTAGGAATTTAGGCCTAATTGATATTTTACTAAGATATTTTTTATATGAGATATTTTGGGTTAGTCGGTTATGATATTTGTAACTGTTTTGCCTATAAATAAGAGATTAACCCTTAGGGTCAGGGGGACAATTTTCTGGCTTCAGTATGCTCTTTACTGTACGTTAAGTCAGGAAGATTCTTATAACTTCTATCTTCGGTAAAATTATTAAACTTTTTGCCGGAACAATACATAAAATATTGCTCTTGCTAGACACCTAATCGATTTGAAATCGGACGGACGTCGGCAAGAACATTTGGCGTCCACCGTGGGGCCTCGGTAAAACAGATTCCCAGGCCCTATCAACAGAGAAAATGACCACACGATGATGAGAAACCCTCCGAGGCGGGAAATCACGCTCGAGAGGACGTTTCACCCGAACCCATCACCAGGAAATGCTGCAACGCCGTCAATAATGAAAGCGGATTTGCATCACCTCCCCACACTGTCGTTCAACGGCCGCTATCGTTGATAGTGTTTTGTCCACCACAAAACGCGCCAGTGAACCCGAAATCGCGACTCCAAAATGCAAACCGATCACAAGCATGCAGACCATAAACTTTCCCCAACACCGTCCAATCTGTGCTGGCCATCCTTATTCAACTGCTTTTGAGACCTATCATCGTCAACACGAACCAATAGATTGTGTTCGGATGGATGAAAAGCTGAATCAGGAATTCGTGCAATCCACCAAATCCCTAAAACATTGTAGGGTTCGTGTCCATGGTTGCGGAAATTAGGGGAAGCTACAATGAATACAACCACAAAAATCTCTGTCTGTGGCAGCTCAGCGACTACAACAGAATAATCTTCATCGATTTTGAGATCATCCTCCTTCGGAACAGCGAGGACCTTCAAACAGCACTTTCGGCGTATCGTGTATTTCGCACAATGAGACTAGAGGTTTCTGATAGAGGTGTTAGTGGAGTCGAAAGTGTCATTAGACGTGTGGAGTGAGAAACCGAAAATTCTGGAAACTGCGACCACGATCTGAACAGTACCGCGCATTAAGGAAGGTTCATTTTCTTATGCTTTAATATTAAAGGCTTAAATAGTCATGTGGTCCTAGTTTTGGTCGACTTTTTTCACTTTGGTCCTACTTTTGAAATTGTTTTCAGTTTGGTCCTACTTTTTGTTATATTTTTTCAATCAAGTCCTTTTTGCTAACACCATTAAAATAGTTAACGGATGTGAACAGTAACCGCCACGTGTCATTTTGTGATTTTTTTGATTTTTTTTAATATTTTTTTAATATTTTTTAATTTTTTTTAAAATTTTTTTAAATTTTTTTTTTAATTTAAAAAAAAATGTACACGTGTCAAGCCCATATCATGCCACGTGTCATTTTTGTGATTTTTTATTTTTTTTAATTTTAAAAAAATCCACGTGTCAAGCTAATATCATGCCACGTGTCAGAGTTAGTTTTTTATATTCAATTTGGTCCCAATATTCGTTAATTATTTTCAATTTGGTCCTAATTTTTTTTTAAAATTTAACATTTTTGTTCCTCTTCAAATTGAGACAAAATTTAATTTGTATATATTAAAATGCATATTTTTGTTAAATATTTTTAATTTAGAATTAGCGTTAGTTTAAAATTAAAACGAAGAAAAGTAATAACACCATTAATTTAAAATTTTAAGAGGTTAAAAATATTTAATTTTAAACCAACTCTAATTTTAAATTAAAAATATTTAATAAAAATATGTAGTTTAATAAGAATATTCATATAACTGCAATTAAGCCACATTTATATACAAATTATATTTTGTCTTTGGAGAGGAAAAAAAATACTAAACTAAAAAAAAAACTAGGACTAACTTGAAAATAAATAACGAATATTAGGACCAAATTGAATATAAAAATATGATTCTGACACGTGGCATGATATTAGCTTGACATGTGGATTTTCTTTTAATTAAAAAAAAATTAAAAAAAATTTAAAAAAATTTAAAAAAAATTTAAAAAAAATTTAAAAAATTAAAAATAAATTAAAAAAATAAAAAAAAAATCACAAAAATCACAAAATGACACGTGGCAGTTACTGTTCACATCCGTTAACGATTTAGACGGAGTTAACGGAAAGGAGTTGATTGAAAAAATATAACGAAAAGTATGACCAAATTCAAAACAATTTCAAAAGTAGGACCAAAGTGAAAAAAGTCGACCAAAACTATGACCAAATGACTATTTAAGCCAAATAAATAATATTACGAACATTATTTTCATGCTGTCTCGCATCTATGTATGTATGAATAACACTTGTATGTATAAATAGTAAAATATTATTTCGGTGTCCACCGTAATTGGGCACCCAAATATAGAGATGTCAAAATGAGTTTCAATCCGTGAGTCAACTCAGTTCCTTACGGGTTCGAGTCGGGTTGGATTGAGAAAAATTTAACTTTTTCAAAAGTGGGTTGAACTCAACCCGATTCACTTAACCCACAAACATCTTTTTACAATTTTTTTTCAATTTTTTTAAATTTTCTTTTAATTTTTTTAATAATTATTTACTACTCCTATTATATTTGTTCACAATTTCATATTTTTAAATGCTAGAATGTTGTTTAATTATATTTGAATAGTTTGAATATTTAATTAATTTGATTGTCAAGTTATATATGTTAATACTTTAATCTTTAACTATAATCTTTATAATAAATTACTAGTAATCATCTTATAAACAACTTTGTTATAAATTAGTATGAAAAAAAATTATAGTTTTTTTATTTATATTTTGTTGAATAACATGATAGAAAATTTGTAATATTAGTCATACTTTCTTAGACTATATAGATACTTTTTTGGAAATAATTCTTCCTATATTGGTGGTGAGAATAATCACAACATTGGTTCTTGATTTAACTATAATTGTCATCTCATAGGTTACTTAAAATTTTATTTAAATATTTGAATACTAAAAAACAAAAAAATAAGTTTTTTAGGTGGGTTGGTGAACCAATCCACTTAACCCACTAACCTGTGGTGGGTTGAGTCGAGTTACAAAATTTCTGGCTTACCATAAAGTGAACCGAGTTGGGTTCACTCATTTTCAACCCGGCTCGTGGTGAACCAGCCCGTGTGAGCCGGGTTGGCTCACTTTTAACATGTTTATCCAAATATAATTTCATTTTTTTTTTCTCAAAATACTACATAGATTATGAAAATAACTTTGTGTTTGAATTATATGATGAATTTGAAAATAAAAATCGGGGAAATTGAGGTTGTTTAAATTAAGAAAAAATAATAAAAAATTAAAAATTAAAATAAAAGTTAGTGAATCATCTCATATGTTCAATAAATTAAAAATTACTATAAATTTGTAATACATTCAGATATTATATTTTAATACATAAATATTATTTTATATAATTACTATTCACTTTCTTCCAAAAAAAAGTTAAGATGTTAATTCTATCTTGATTGTAGCGCAAATTTTCATTGGTTTGTGCAGAGTACATCCAGACTCTTCTTTTTCATGAAACAAACGGACTATCACTGAAGTAAGTAGATATTTTTTATAACATAGGTATTAATAATTAATACTAAAATCAAATAACAATTCACATATATATCATCTCAAATATGTAATTAAAAATTCATATAAGTTTTATCTTTTTTTCAATAACCATTTTCGTATAACAAAATTCACTTAAACAAAATTCCAACTCAATAAAATATGCAACCTAATATTCATCTAACATTTATAATAAACATTCAAATACAATTCATCAAATAATAATAAAAAAAAAGCTTCAACAAAATTATGCTCATCTAAACGAAAATTAGACAGACACTAAGTTGAATTATGGTGTTATTTTCACTGAAGTGCAAATAGAACTAAAAGTAAGGTAATTTTCAACTCTATATATGTTTTCCTAAGCAAGCAATCTCTTGCTTTAGCGAAAAATAGGACAAAGATTAAGGTTTGGGTCTCTGTTTTATTTTCGTTGAGTAAATATCCTTCACTTGATTGAAAATATAGAAAAATTAACTTTAAGGATTGTTTCAAAAGTATTTCAATAATATAATTTTGAAAGATCCAATTGAGTAATGCAAACCATGATTTACTCAAACATCATTTTTGGTCTCTTAACTAAAAAATGGATGTTTAAGTTAGTCAAATTCATATTTTATCATAAAAAATGTTATATAAATATACTCTACTTGTGTAAACTATATTCAAAACTCTCTTTTAAGAAAAAGTTATAGAATGATTTGGTCATTAGATTAATATATCCACAAGAGTACCCAATTTAAACATGTTAAACAATAATTTGTTAAACAAAACTTGATTAAGGTTACGAAATTTTAACCAACCACAATCTCAGCATAAAATTCATGATATCGTTACCACATCACTTTCATATTCAAATCTATTGTCCTAAAGTTTTATTAAAAAACATAAATAGTTCTATTTGCCTGCGATAATTATTCTCAAGGCAGAAATTTTCAAAAAACAAACTTAAATTATCACTTTTATTAACTGATATCATCAAAATTGGTAACAAAATCATGTAAAAGTAATAGAAAAAGAAATATATAAAGTGAACAAAAATTCACTTTGTTTAAAAAATTTATCGAGTAAAAATACTCTATGGTTCCTTAGCTACTAAAGTGCGATTAAATTTTGGAAAAGACAAAGATTTGAATCATAAACTTAGAGAAAAGTTCAAGAAAGAATGAAAGAAGAAATGAAAGGGGTGAGGTTACATTGCAAAGTGAATTTCTCAAAATTGACTCAGTAATGTGATATGTTTTCATTTATATGGTGCAATTTGACATTATCTATAGTAAATGCAAAAGTTTTTCGAGTTAAAGAAAAAGTGAGTAAAAACATTTTAAAAGTTTGCAAAGATGTAATTGATGTGAGTAAACAAATACAAATACAAACAATCACAAATATGTCATTAGTTTTATTGATTTTTCTGTTAAAGGGTAGACGTAAGTTATATTATAAATTATATTTGGAATAATAAATAATTATGAAGGTTTCAAAGAAAAAAAAATATTTGAAGATAATAATAGAGTGCAGAAAGGAAATTGATTTCAATCAATAATAATAAACGTGGTATCTCAAACCAAACCAACCAAATGTTCTTTCTTTTATCATATTTTTTCATAGATCAAGCACACTTTAAAAAGCTTCATAACTTATTTGTCTAAATGAATACTTGATAACATTTTTTAGCTCTCTGCATACTTCTAAAATTCTAAACGATATTTCAATTCACCAGTCCCTTTAAAACTTTATTGTATGTAAGAAACCAAAGCCGGTGTGAAAGACAAAATCAAGACACTTATGATAAATCATCAAAATGATATTTACCAAACACTAATAAATCAGAGGGTTAAACATGTTTTTGATCTCTTAACTTTCAGTAAAAATTGAAATTAGTTCATATTCAAAATTTTGTCCTAATTTAGTCCCCTAATCTTATAAATGTTTTAATTTAGTCATTTTAATCAATTTTTTAAAATTATTGAACGTTTTAAACATGTTTCATGAGAGCATTTGAGTGTTTATCCCGTTTGGAATATTTTCGCTTCAATATTAGTTAAGAACCTATCTTGAAAGATATTTGAAACGTCAAATAAATTTAACAATTTTTTTGTTAAAATAACTAAATTCAAACATTTATAAAGTTAAAGGATTAAATTATAGCAAAGTTTCAAAGAGATATTAATTTCAATATTTACTGAAAGTTAAAAAACCAAAAACATATTTAACCCTAATTATAAAATCATATATAAGGTGTGATGCAATTGGAATAATATTTTGGATCGGGAACGAAAATATTGCTTTCCGACAAATATTTTTGTGTGTTACTTTTAGATAAATTAATTAACACATAGTCAACTTAATAGAAAAACTCATACATTTTTATCATTTTTTAAAATTTCCCTTTACTTTTATATCTTTCTGGATTATTTGTGTGAAAATTATGATGTTAGTCCTAATTCATTTTAGTGATTCTACGGAATTATACTTAGAATTTCTATATCCACTAAAAAATAAGAAAATAAGTAAGATGAAACTGTTATTATTTTTTTTTTAATCCAAAAATTTAAATTTCTAAGAAGAATTAATAAAAATAAATTATTTGTATAATAAGTAAATTGTAAGTGTTGATGTAATGCAATAATATAATTAAAGTTGGGAAATTTTCTTCAATAAAATGAAAAAAAAAAAGTTTTTGATTCTTACTTAATCTTTCAATCTAAATGACATAATAATACACACTTTTTCTGCCAAATCAAAATATCTGATATAAAAACAAACTTGCCTATCACTTTATTCTACAGAACCAGTATGAAGCTTTTGTGGTCTATATTTAAAGGACCTACATTCTTATAAAAAATACATGCAAAACATTTTAATACCAGGCTCACTAAATAATTTTTAACGTTATTCATTTAATTTTTATATAAATGTTTATATTTATAATTTTCACCATTTTAAAAGAGAACATTTTCACCTTAGGCATTTTATATATAAAAGATGTCGAATTATCCAAAACTTTTATTAATTAGTATATAAAAAGTATACTTCGGTGATTTTTATCAATTTAATCATTCAAATGTAACTTGTGTTCTCTTTACTATTTATGGTAAAAGATAAAAAAAATCATATTTTAGTATATCCAAATTTTGATTTATATAAATTAGTTATTCAACAATATTGATGTATTACTAATTTTTAATATAGGAGTGTTTTGAGAAAAAAAAAATCTAATTATAAAATTTATTAAACAATATTGATGCATTGCTATCGTTTGTTTGTATTCTCATTTAACAAACTATAAATATGATTATTTATTTCAAAATTTTGTTTGTATATTTTTTATTATTAAATACAATATTTAATTATTAATTCTTTAACAGTAATAACTTTATAAGAGTAAAATAATTTTTAACCAAAATAAACTTTTATATTTATAAAGAAAAAAAGAAAGAAAATAAAAATTAATATTAAGTGGAGTAAAAAAAGTTTAAGGTGTCAAGAAAAGTTAAATTTAATGTTATGTTAGTACATTGTACTTTAAATCTGGACCGTAGAATGGGTATAAGAGTTGTAGTTTAATAAAAGGAGAATAAGATGAGTGGTTAACATTTCTCTTGCACAAGATCTGTTTACACATTCATTTCACTTTTTTTTTTTCTTTTATTAATGTTGATAGTATGAAAGTACCTAATCGGTTGTTCTGAGTGTGGCCCTGTCATTATCTGAGAGTTCTTTGTGTCAATAATAATAATAATAATAATAATAATAATAATTATTATTATTATTATTATTATTATTATTATAATTATTATTATTATTATTATTATTATTATTATTATTATTATGTTGAATCTTTTCTTTCTCTGTTCTTAAAATTAAAATAATAGGAGCAAAATTAAAATGAAGCATAAATTGAAATACACGTATTTTTTGGAACACGGATGATAATGGATAACAAACTCTTATTTGAAATATTTAATGTGATTGTTGATTAATTGATGACATGATCAGGTGCATGCATCCATGCATGAATGCTTCATCATTCACTGCCTTCAATCATCAACATAATATTCTATAATTAATAATGTATCCAATAATAGAATAAACATTTTTACACCACTGTTTACCTAAATTTAAAATTTTTATAGTAATTATATTCAAATTATTAAATCTATCAGACCAGGGACAGCAAACAAAAACAGTCTCTAATGTCGTGAAAATTTGTGACCAAAAAAATATTCGAGTTAGACCAATAATATCTTATAACATACACTTAAAGTAGAAAATGGGTACAAGTTGAAACAATAGATCAACTATATTTTACCATGTCACAATGTAATTTCAGACTTTTACTTGAAATGTTAGAATTTTCATCACGTTTATATAGTTTTGAGAGAGTGGTGATGTACATTGTAACACCCTATATTATTAGTATAAAATATCAATTAGTATAAACATTTAAATTATAAATATATCGAACATTAATATAAATTACACCAGACAAATTTAACACAAATTAATTTTAAGAAATCAATAAAATTGCAAACTCACTTATATCAACATCAATTCGTCACATATTCACTAATTCGACTCAAACCTTTCCCCTACCTTAGAGAAATTGTCCTTACTAAAAAAAAGTCTCCTCAAATAGCTTTAACTAAAGACAAAAAAACTCACATTAATAATTTTAACACATATTTAAGGATTGGACAAAAAAATCTAACCTTTAATTCGATTCACTTTTGCTTCTATCCGATCTATTCAAAATTCATTTTATTAAAAATTTTATCCATTTAAAATTCATTTTATTGGATTTAGATTTCAATATGATCTACATTTTATACATATTATCAATTAGATATTTATTCTTTAAATCAAGATATTCAAATATGGATAATAAAAAAATCCAATCTAAATTTTTAATTTAATTTTTTAGTTGGGTTAATGGTCGAGATGGACAATTCAAATTTGCCCGTTTTAGGATAAGTTGGTGCGATCCAAATTTGGTCGCATTTGACGAAGTCAGCCTTGTATGAAATTTGACCATATTCGGCCGAATTCAGTCGAGTCGGTCCCGGTCAAAATTTAGCCCAGTCAGTCATGGACCAAATTTGACCATATTTAAACGAGTTGACCTCGACCCAAATTTGACCATATTGGCTGAGTCGACACTAAACGAAATTTGGTCGTATTTGGCCAGGCCACAACCAAAATTTGGTTGTATTTAGCATAGTTGGCTCTGACTGAAATTCGGTTGAATTCAATCGAGTCGGCCTCGACGAAAATTTAGCTAAGTCGACCCTAGTCCAAATTTTGCAGTATTCATCTTATTCGACCTCAGACAAAATTAGGTCGTTTCGACCAAGCCAATCACAATCAAAATGTCGCAGTATTCAACTAAGTCGGCCTAAGTCGAAATTTGGCTGAGTCGGCCATAACCCAAATGTGGTTGTATTAAGCTAAGTCAGTCCCATACGAAATTTGGTCGTATTCGGCCGAGTCAGTCTTGATTGAAATATGGCCGTATTTAGCCATGTCGGCGCCAACCGAAATTCGGTCGAATCGAGTTGAGTTGGTCTCGATCAAAATTTTGGTTGTATTTAACCTAGTCGTCCCTAACCGAAATTCAATTGTATGATGCCAAATTTGAGTGAGCCAGTCTTGACCAAATTTTGGACATATTTGGCCTAGTCGGTCTTAACCAAAATTCGTTCGAATTTGGCCGAGTCACCCCAACCAAAATTCGTTCACTTTGCTTTTTTTTTTGTAAAAAATGAATTATAGATATTTAAGTTGATCAAGATATTTAGATATGGATTTAAATATTAAATCAAATATATGGATATGGATTTAAAAATAAATCAAATTAGTTATGTTGAAAAAGTGAATTTAGATTGAAAATCTTATCCAATTATTTGGATCTAAAACAAACGTGGATTAGATTATTAAAAATTTGATCTTTTACCACCTTAGGGCATGTTCGTTTGCATGTATTATCTGTAGAGAATGATTTGTGAAGATGAATTTTAAAAAAATTTATGTTCTCATGATACGATTTGAAAAGAAAAGCACGGATGAATTTACGAGATTGTTCTGAAAATTCATCACTTCATTTTACAAGGATTTAAGAAGATAACACATTATTTTACATTTATACCCTCTTTAAATTTTATATAAATATATATTTATTTTAGGCTTAATTACTGTTTTAGTCCTCGAATTTGGTCTAAAGTCTCAAAAAGGTCCTTTAAATATTCAGAGTCTCAATTTAGTCCTCTAATTGTCATAAGTGAATCAATTTGGTCCCCAAAATTAACGCCGTTAAAAATCGTAACAGAACAGTGACAAGGCTTAAT
>Ga0214545_1000517_pt1 | contig 61920 bp, 28 predicted proteins | sample CNSS4metaG_FD_160064 | JGI IMG/M metagenome (GOLD analysis project Ga0214545, IMG submission 160064) | Root nodule microbial communities from cowpea collected in UCLA plant growth center, Los Angeles, California, USA - CNSS4 | ecosystem: Host-associated > Plants > Roots > Nodule | place: USA... | reverse complement strand
CCATTTAGTTTCTCGGACGTAATGCAGGGGCTTCCGGAGAATGAAATAGCACTCCCAGTTCCTCCAGTGGCCATGATATGATCAAGAGAATAAACAAAAACAGTGAAACAGTGACGATTTTCGAATTCAAAAGGGACGATTTCCACAAGAGGTGCTACTGAACTTCACCGGAACAGAGATTTGATGGTCAAAACGGGTAGAGGAGGCTCCGGCGACGGCGACGGAGGTGGCGTGACGACGAACAGGTGACGGGAAGGCGGCGCGGGAAGGCGGCGCGTGGGCGGCACGCGCCTGGCTGCAGCGAACAGAGAAGACGCACGTGGAGGCGTGTGGCGACGGCGCTGCCTGCGACACCGGCGGGGTTGGCTGTCGCACGGAGAGGCGGTTCAGATCCGGTGGTTTCCGGACGGAACTGCGTCGTCGGACGGCGACGGACGGCGGCGGACGGCGGCGGAGGACGCAGACAGTGGCGGACAGTGTTGAGAAGTTGTTTGACAGTGTTGGGTAGTTCAGAAACGAGGTTAACCGAACTTAGACAGCCGCGGACAACGGCGGTGACTAACGGCGATCAACCGCGGACAGCGGTGACGGACCAGATGAGACAGAAACCAGAGCAGGATCGACCCGCTTTGATACCAACTTGAGACTGAGACTTTAAAATATGAGTAGTGGACAACAGTACCACTCTCCTCCTCTTCTATTTATAATGAAGCAAGCAAGTACATATGAAAATATATGAAAAGACTACTCTAAGATACTAGGCATGATTACATGCAATAGTAGATACGGCAGTAGGTAGTTTCCCACACTCAACACCCTACACATAGGGTTAATGATACAATAGGTAATAATTCTAACATTCATTTCCTACCCGTTGCGGGTTTTGTCTGCGGATACCCGCGGGTACGGATTTTTTTGACATCCCTAGTTATGGAAGAAACAAGGTTGTCAAAATAAAACATAATATCCCACATATAATTCTAATGCAAAAGATTTGATAGATATTATGTCTAGAAATGGCATCTGACGGCAATTGGCGGTGGTGGCAACCAGCTTGCAATGGCTGTTGGTGGTAGTAAGTAGCAAGGGCAAAGGGAGGCTGAAGAAGAATAAGAGAGCGATGGTTATTGTGTGTATTAAGTTAAATTAAATTTTACTGGGCTAACTCAAGGGAGGCTAAAGAATAATAAGAGAGAGGGGTGGTTAAAGTTATGTGTATTATAAGTTAAATTAAATTTTATTGGGCCAAACCAAATTTTGAACCATGTGTTTTAAACATTGAGAATACAAATATAATGTTGCTGCCTAGGTGGTGGTAGTAATTGGGTAAAGCTAAAAGAATAATAGAGGAGGGCTTTTGTAAATTACGTTAGATTAAATAATTGTTTTACTGGGGCCTGGCCCAATTTTTGACCTTATTTTTCAAACACTCAAAAAACTCATAACGATAGTTAGGGTTAGTGTGTGCTGCTGCCGATCTCTTCTTTATCCCACGCCACTTCCCTTCCACTTTGCTGCCTTATTTTTTTTCCAAGCTGCAGTTGGCCATTTCTTCTCTTGGTCACTTTTGTTCAAGTTCTTGTCTTCTTTCTCCACCCCGCTTTTTCCACCATTACTGTTCCACCACCGCTAGTCGCCATGTGAAAATAGGCCGCCATGGAAAACCCGTTTCGCCACTGCCTTGTTGCTTGCCAGTCGCCACCACCGCCGCTGCCAGTTGCTACCATTTCTAGATATAATATCAAATCTTTTCCACTAGATATAATATCAAATCTTTTGAGCAACTTGTTTTTGCCATAACCTGATATGGTTTTCGTTATAACTTCATTAAAGATTTTTGGGTCTACGATATTTTTCGTTATCTGATATCAATAACAAGATGTCAATGAGATAGTTACTTTGTTAAGGAGATGTGGAATGTGATAAAGATGAGAATATTGAGGGCCATAATAAGCAAATACAAAATGTCTATATGAAAAGTGGAAACCCATAATGGGGGCCATGAGATATTTCCAATGATTTAGTGAAATGGTTCTGCCTTATTGACAGAGAGTGAGGGAGTGAGTGGGAAATATTTTGGTGTGAAATTTGGGTTGGGTTGGGAAGGCAATTGGATTGTCTCCCTCAATGTATCTCTTTCGTTTTCTTCACAAATTCAGCTCCTAATAAAATCCTTCCCTACTTTTATTCATCTCCGAGTGTTATTATTGTCTCTGTTTCCGTGAACCTATCAATTGGTATTCAGAGCACGGTTCGGGGAGTGCTTGGTCTTCACCCGCAACGCCATGGAAAAACGCATAGATGGGCTTGAACAACAACTGGAGGAGCTAAAAAACTTGATTATTTCTCGCAACTGGTCTCGGTGTAGTAGACCCCACCAACGTCGACCATGCAGAAGAGAAAAAAGGAATGTAGGGATGGATGGAGAGGTTGACAGTGAGGAGACAAACGACCGAACAAGCTACACCTCTCGAAGCATGAGTAGAGTGACTCATCGCAAGACTTTGGGGGTAGGAAACTGCAAATTTTGATATTTAGGGGGGGAAGATGCTTACGGGTAGATCGTTCATTCGAAACGATATTTTAAACTGAATTTAGTGGAAAAGAAGAAAAACTAGATGTCGTCGTTATTGCTTTGGAAGATAGAGTGTTGAACTAGTACCAATGGTAGGAAGAGCAAAATCAAGAACGCAACTGGGAGGAATTCAAAGATGCTTTGATTAGAAGGTTCCAATCAGGGTTGGTGCGAAACCCTTTCAGGCCATAGCTGAGCCTTAAATAAATAATCTCAATTATGAAATATAGGGAGAAATTTGAAAGGGAATCTGCTTCCTTGAAGAAAGAGGAGAGGATTATATTGAAAGGGATATTCCTCAATGGGTTGAAGGAGGAAATCCAAATTGAACTATAACTCCACATGTGGGCATGTTGGTGGAGTTGATGGATAAGGCATTAGAGGAGAAAAGTAATGCTTTGCGGAAAGTAGGGTTGATGAGTTGGGAGAGGAAAATAGGTGAAAAATCTATGGCCAAAACTAATAGAGGCTTCACGAGGTGGGAAAAAGGAGGGAATAGAGAAGGTGAAAGTAGTAAATCGGTGGAGAGTGAAGGGAATGAGAAGAAAGTAGTAGAGGGAGGAAGGCTCTCACAAGCAGAGTTGAGAGAAAGAAGTAGAAAAGGGTTGTGTTTCAAATGTGGAGAGACTTTGGGTCAAGATCATGTGTGCAAATTGAAACACTATAAATTTGTACTAGTAGAACAATCTAAAGGAGAGGAAACTGAGAGCAGTGAAGGAGAGGAGGAAAAAAATTGAAACCCTCCAAGCTAAAGTGTTACAAATCTCACCCCAAAGCAAAGAGGGTCTAACTTCGAATCAATCTTTCAAGGTGAAAGCGAGGCTTGGAGGAATGGAGATTCTAGTACTAGTGGCTTGTAGCATCATCGAACTTCATCTCAAAGAAATTGGTTAACCACCTCAAACTGGAAGTGAATGAGACAACAAAATTTGTGGTTGAAGTAGGCACGAGAGATAAGGTGATTAACAAAGGAATATGCAAACAACTAGAATTGGAGATTAGGGGGTTTCCATAGTGCAAAATTTCTTTTTAATGGAGTTGGGAGGGACAAATATAGTTTTGGGATTGGTTGGCTAGCTTGGGAAATGTGAGAGCTAATTTTAGAAATTTGGTGTGGAAGTGGGAACAACAGAAAGAGAAGAGAATGATAAAAGATGATCCCTCCCTTTGTAAATCGCAAGCTTTGTGGAAAACTATGGTGAAGGCTCTTAATGATAAAGGAGAAGGATTTATGTTGTCTTATCAGAATTTCTCCCCATAGAAGAGGTTGCTTGGATGATTGAAGATAGGAATGATGTTAAGCAATTGGAAGGACCAATTGGCTCAAGCCCAAAACAGCATGAAACAACATGCCGACAAGCATAGGAGACAAGTCATAAGGTGGGAGATATAGTGTACTTGAAGATTCAACCCTACAAATTGAAGAAATTGGCAAATAAGGTTAATTAGAAACTCAACCTTAAATTTTATGGCCCGTATGAAATTACAGAAAAAATTAGGGAGGTGGCATATAGATTGAAACTGGCATAGGGAAGCAAAGTACATCCCGTTTTCCACGTATCTCTACTGAAACCTACGATCACTGCAACAGAAGTCCAGCCATTACCTACTTATGTTAGTGAAGAATTAGAGTTATAGGTGCAACCAGAGAAGGAAGTTTTGGTTAAGTGGAAAAACATTCCAGAATGTGAAAATTCATGGGAGTTCATGTCCAAAATGAAGGAAGCCTTCCCTGATTTTCACATTTTGAGGACAAGGTGATTTTTAAAGGGGAATGTGTTGATAAAGATGAGTATATCGAGGGCCATATAGGCATATACAAAATGTCTATAAGAAAAGGAAGTGGAAACCAATAAGTGGCGACCACAAGATATTTCCAATAATTTAGTGAAACAGTTCTGCCTTGTTGGCAGAGAGTGAGTGAGTGAGTGGGAGGCAAGGTCTGAGAGTGGCAAACCTTTTTATTGTGCGGGGGAGCCATACATGAAGGGGGGGAAATATTTTGGTGAGGAACTTGGGTTAGGCTGGTAAGCCAATTGGATTGTCTCACTTAGTGTATATCTTTCGTTTTCTTTGGAAATTCAGCTCCTAATAAAATCTTTACCTACTTTTGTTCATCTCTGAGTGTTATTATTCTCTCTGTTTTTGTGAACCTATTAGAATGACTTAAATGACACTTTCTCTTTGAAAAAAGATTTTCTTGCTTGCCATGACATTGAGAGCATAATGTTTAGTATGAAATATGGTCCTCTCTGTGAATAAGAATATAAGGAATTTTAAATGGGTTGTGGATTGAATTAAATCATTACCAAAATTTGAAGATGTACAGGGCAAATGCTAATCTTAAGAAATGGACTTTAAGCCTAACTCAATCTTACAAAATCAGCTTTTAAAGTTAGGTTTGTGTTCACTTATATATAGTAATTTGCTTTATCTCTAGTGATGAGTTCTTCAATACACTCCCCTCACGCCGGGACATACATCTCGAGTGTAGTACTAGACATCAGTGGGTAGTCTGATAGTGACTCGATAATGGATGACATGATAAGACTCAACAAAAAGCAAATCTTGCTAGGATAGGTTTTGGATGACTTTGATATCATCTTAGGTAGACTTTAAGTCTAACTGAACCTTACAAAATCGACTTGCAAGATGAGGTTTTCATCCATTTATTTACTTTTAATTTATCTTATTTATAGTCGATGTGAGATCTCTAATTGCTAAAGTCATGGAAAAAGGAAGAATCTTCAAATTTCTTATGGCTTGAACCATGAGTATAATTGAAATAGGGTACAAATCTTAAGAAAAGGAAATTTGCCACCAGTAGAAGTATGTTTTTATTGAAACGAGATCTTAGAAATTATATTTTAAATCCAACTCAACCTTATAAACCAAGTGGTAAGTTGATGTGCACCCATTTATATACTTTAATTGTCATATATCTATTACATGTGTTATCTTTAACACATCCTTCCACATTAAGGAGTAGATATCATAGGTGTGAGACTAAATACTTATGGGTGGTCTTTATAGCGAGTGACACGATAGGTCCAATAGATCTAATGCCAACTTGAGCTATGTAAGGAAACAAAATTGTTTTATTGATTATATTCTCGTCACCTTTATTTATAACAATTAAATTTAAAAGATATTTTCTACTAATCAATACAAACATATTAAGGATATCTTGATAATACACTATTTACAATAAGGGAGAAAAAATTTAGATGGTTGTTATGCTTGATGGAGAAATTTCCAACACAGACTTTGTCATGACAATAAGAAAGGAGGTGAAATATATTCCTAGACAAGTCCCCAAGTGCGATGAGGAATTGGTAATATTGTTATTACCAATGGGATAAGATGCCTAGTAGTGCTTTGGCAATTGACAAATATCATATTTGAACGACTTAGCACTCTTTGGTACACAAATGAGTTCGGTATGACCATTGTTTGGGAACTAACCTATGTTTCTGAAGTAAGAGTTCTCTATGATTAAGCCATATTTGGGAACCAACCTATGTTTCTGATGTTGTTTGTTGGCTTATGACCATTGTTTCATTTTGATCCTTGGAATCAAATAGATACAACTCATTTTTCTCTTTAGCAATTAAAATCATCCTCATGACACAATGACTTGAAAAACACAAGATAAAATGTTACAAGCAGTTTAAATATTTTGTGAGTTTCTTTAGTGATAAATTATTAGGCTAGTGGTTGAACAAAAAAAAATCCTTTAATATAATGGTTCTTAAGTTGTATTCTTGGGTCTGCAAATGGATACACTATCACCATTTGCACCTCCAATAATTGGTCTCTAGTCATGCTGTTAGAATATGTATTAAATATAGGTAGTTGTTGGAATAGGTATTTAATGTAAGTCGTTAGCAATTGTACTTATTGGTTGTTAGCACTAATTATCTAGAGTTGTTAGCATTAATTACCTAGATATTTCATATGTAATTTTCATCTATAAATAACAAAGATAAATTTAGAGATGATCAATCTCTTAAGCTCTTTTTCTCTTTTTTTCAGTTTTAAGGTTGTATTAGAGCGGGTCGATCCCATTTTTCTAGTTTTGCGGTTGCCCACCACCATCCAATATTATTCTCTGCTATTGCTGTTAGCTGTTTGCTAGCCACTGTCTATTGCCCACCATGGCCATTGTCAGCTAGCTATTGTCGTGCCGCTAAGAACCTTTTTGTCAGCGGAACATCTTTACATCTTCTCCACAAAGTTGGCACTGAGTGTGGCGTGTAGGTTGTTGCTGTAATACTTAATGTTGTTGAATTCTTCCTTAAATAAGTCTTACTTTTCTCAAAGTGGATAAAAACATCCTCGATGTTCTTTTTGTAAGAGAATTGGCGGCACTTAGGATAAATTTTGATATTTGGGGTCTAGTTAGGTTTCATCCTTTGGGTTTCTCCTGTTTTGTCACTATTCTTGTACTTGAGTTTACTTAATGAAAAAATCGATCTGAACTTTTGAATATCTTCGTGTCATTCCTTAATGAAATCAAGTACCAATTTGGTTTTTCCATTCTTTTAAACTCACATGGCATTTTACACCAGTCCACATGTCCTCGCACACCTCAACAAAATGGTATAGCAGAGAGAAAGAATAGACACTTAGTTGAAACTACTCATACTTTACTACTTGGTGCTAATGTTCTTGTCCATTACTGGGGTGATGCCATTCTTTCTATCTTATTAATAAAATGTCCTCTTCTTCTTTGGACAATAAGGTTCCATATTCTTCTAACAGGTCTTGCCTGTGGCTTCTGTTGAGCCCTTTGTGTGTCCTACTCCTACCATAGTTCTAATGTCTTTGAAAAATTCAAATTCATCTCCTCCCCTTATCACCTCCCAACAATTGACTCTAGTAATTGGGTGGTCCAATGACCAAAGGTGAGTCCTCTTCATTAGTCCTTCACCATCGTCATCCCATACATCTCTTGATAATGAGGATCTCAATTGGCCTATTTCGATTTGTAAAGGTACTCACTCTACGTGCAATCCTCATGCTATTTACAATTTTCTGAGCTATCATCATTTGGCCCCTAAATTGTTCTTTGATCACCTCTTCCATTACCATTCCTAAAAATGTTAAAGAGGCACTTGGTCATCTTGGATGGTAATAAGTCATGGTTGATGAATTGCAGGCTCTTGAACATAATAGTACATGGAACTCTATAAAAGCTGGACCTAATGGTGAAGTTGACTGCCTAAAAAAGCTCGATTGGTAGCAAAAGGACATACCCGGATCTATGGGCTTCACTAATGTGATATTTTCTCTCTAGTGACCAAAATGACTACTATCAGACTTTCCTATGCCATGGCAAGCATTCATCATTGGCCTCTTCATTAATTAGATATTAAGAATGATTTTCTACTCGGCGATCTTGAGAAAAAAGTTTACATGGAGCAACCTCCTAGGTTTATTGCTAAGTGGGAGTCTAGTTTAGTTTGTAAACTTCGTTGTTCTGTCTATGGTCTCAAGCAATCTACATGTGCTTGATTTGGAAAATTCAGCCATATTGTTCAAAATTTTGGGTTGAAAAGTAGCGAGCCAAATCATTGTATTTTCTATTGTCGCATCTCCCCTAGAAAATGTGTGTACTTAATGATTTATGTCGATGGTATAGTCATTACGGCAAATGATTTTTCATTTTTCAGACAAAGGATTTTGGAAGTTTCAAATATTTTCTGTCATAGAAGTAGCTCAATCAAAGGAAGGAGTTGTAATTTGTCAAAAGAAATAGTCTCTTGATATCCTAAAAGAGACGGGAATGATCGATTGTAGACCAGTAGATTATCTTATGGATCCAAATAAAAAATTAATGGCAAAACAAGGAGAAGCTTTCTCTGAGCCAAAAAGATATAGAAGACTGGTTAGAAAACTTATTTATCTTACTGTTACGAGACCAGATTGATGTTTTGCAATAGGAGTTGTGAGTCAATTCATCTAGATTCCTTGTATTGATCATTGGAATGTTGTCTTTCAAATTCTTAAATATCTTAAAAAAGCTCTAAGAGGAGGATTACTTTATGAAGATAAAGGAAATACCCAAGTCTTTGGATAGTGTGATGCTGATTGGGCTGGGTCTCTTATGGACAAATGCTCTACTTCAAGATGTCGTGTTTTCTTTGTAGGAAATATTATCTTTTGGAAGTGTAAAAAACAAAATGTTGTTGCATGGTCAATTGCTGCAACTGAGTATAGGGCAATGGTATCCCTCACTTGGGAGCTTATATGGGTAAACCCATTCCTCCAAGAATTAGATTTATGTTAGATTAAGCCAATGAAGATGTATTGTGATAACCAAGGTGCTCTCCACATTGCTTCCAATCCAGTGTTCCATGAAAGGACTAAACACATAGAGATTGATTATCATTTTGTTCGAGAAAAGTTGTTGTCCAAGGAAATTTATGCTAATTTTGTTGGATCCAATGATCAACTTGCACGTGTTAAAAAATCCTTTAGGGCATCTTGAATTGAATTTTTTTTTTCCAAGCTTGGTAAATACAATTTGTGTATTATAGCTTGAGGGGGAGTGTTAGAATATGTATTAAATATAGGTAGTTGTTAGAATATGTATTTAATGTTAGTGGTTAGTAGTTGTACCTATGAGTTGTTAGCATTAATTACCTAGAGCTGATAGCATCAATTACCTAGATATAACTAATGTAATTTTCATCTATAAATAACAAATATCAGCTGAGACATAATCAATCAAGAGGAAATGGAGTCATGTGATTTCTTGCTCTTGAATTAAGAATTGAGCACATTGAGCCTTAGGGCCAATAATATTGAATGAACTCTTATCCTTCATGAACAAGGTAACTTAAAGAGAATATATAAGAAAAAGAGGTTAAAATATCTTTAGAATCTTCTTATTTATTTTAGTATATTTTGTTTCCTTATTTTAGAGAGATTAATTGTTTCAAATAGAGTAGCTCTGAGTGATATTTGTGTATTTGTTATCAATAAAATTGGTTTTTTTTTTTTGTTTGCGTAGTTCAAGTCTCTCAGCCTAAGAAGGCTGTGAGATTATTATCTCTAGCATTCTGGAAGAAACATCATTCTTTACTTCTTATCAAGCTTCTTTTTATGGTGTTCAGCCCTTGGTTTCAATGGTCATTACAGGGAGTTGGGGCTCTACTGGTCTCTTTTCTTAATATGTTTATCTTTTTCTTTTTTTTCTGTTTATCCACCTGCTTTATTGATCTAAGAGTCTTTTAATTGTGCGGTTCCTACGTTTTACATGGATGCTCATTCTTGTGATGTCTTGCTTGATTTAAAATGATCGGCATATTCTACTTTTATCATTTGTGGTTGTGTTTTGCAGGTCACATCTTCATTAACTGGATCAATTATTGTTGAAGATGTAATTTATGAAAATGTTGATCGTGAAGTCAATTGTATTTTTCCTTCTAGAGATTTGGTCTTTCGACGCCTTGTTTTTGAGAGAGCTGCAAATTTGGTGCAATCTGAAGCTCTTCTAAAAGATGAACTGCTGCCTACAAAATTGGTTAGTGAGACAGGGAGGAAGAAAAACAATGCATCTTCCAAATCTAGAAAAAGTGGATCTCAGAGACACAATGTTGGTAATTATTTTCCCTTTGACTCTGGTGTATTTAAACTGTTTATTGCTTTTGCAACTCCTCCAAGTGTTGCTCTGACATTATTGATAAAGCCCGAGTTTGTTAATATATGATGCATATCATAAAGTGCCCGATTACTTTATATTTGGGTAGAATTGATTTGAACAATTGAAAATAATTGAGATGTTTGTCCAAAATAATCTTAGCTTCATATTTTACATTGAAATATGTTCATGATGCAAAATTGATTTTCTATGTAAATTTAACGAAGCCCAAGAGGAATGATCTCATTGTAACCCTTTCAATTTGCTATTTTTTTCTTGGTATAATTATTGATTTGGTCTCCCAATTTTGAGTTTGTTCAATTTGGTCCCCGAGTTTTTGAAAGGTTCAATTTGATACCCTTATTTTTTAAAGTGGATCAATTTAATACCTCCTGTTATATTCCAGTTCATGCTGTTTGTATAGTGGTGAGTTGTCACTTTGCAACAAATTAAACAACTAATTTTAATAACATACTGAGTACACTTGATCAAGGAAACATCAACAGAAAGACTAAAATGATGTTAACTACACCCAACAAACAAACTAACCCAATTAACAACTTCACTCACATTTCTATTGCACAGTGACAGTTCACCAATATACAAACGACGTTAATTGAAATATAGTGGGAGGTACTAAACTTAACCACTTTAAAAAATAAGGGTACCAAATTGAACCTTCCAAAAACTCGGAGACCAAATTGAACCAATTCAAAAAATTGGGGGACCAAATCAATAATTATACCTTTTTGCTTCTATAAAAATGTTTTGGATAGTGTTGTGTTATGTATTTAGTTGTGCATACTTCCTTCCTACGCTTCATTTGACAATGATGGTAGGACAAACCTTTTAGTTCTGAATTCAATATCTCTTCCGTAACATTGTGAATCCAATGAGAGGTCTTTTGAAAATTTAACGAAGCCCAAGAGGAGTGATCTCATTGTAACCCTTTCAGTTTGTTATTTTTTTCTTCTATAAAATGTTTTGGATAGTGTTGTGTTATGTATTTAGTTGTGCATACTTCCTTCCTATGCTTCATTTGACACTGTTTGTAGGACAAACCTTTTAGTTCTGAATTTGATATCTCTTCCGTAACATTGTGAATCCAATGAGAGGTCTTTTGAAAATTATGTATTAAATCATCAATACATGTGTTGGTCGAAACACTGATATCATCATTTTGTCTTAGGGCTATTTGGACAATCTTCTCTAGAAAGGCCTTTTAGAAGAGAAAACCATGAATAAAAAGCAATGAAATTGACTTTCCCATAAAGTAAAATGAATATTAATTAATCTGAATCAGAGTGATCTGAATCCCGTGGGACACTTCTCTCTTATGCAACCTAACTTTTTGGCAATGTTTCCTTTGCTGTTTCCAATTATGCTACTTGTGAGCAGTTTGAAGAGAAAGGGGTTAGGTAGAAGACTTTTTCGAAAGATGGTGGATAGGTGGGGCTGATGGGAGGAAAAAGATTAGGGTTTCCTTGCTTTTAGGGTCAGATTAGATGTTGCGTTTTAGGTCAGACTTTGCAGTAGGTATTAGGCCACTATCCAGCCCAAACAATATTAATTAATCATAGATAAGTACACTTTTTTTTCCAGGAGGGTTTTTGTTTTTTTTTTTATATTTTATGCCATTAAAGATTATAAACTCAATATTTAAAACTGTTTAAAAGAATATAAAATATTGGTAAATAATTATATTACATAATATAGATAAATCATTAAATGCTAGTACTTAAAATGTTTGTTTCATGCATGAGGATTTTGGATGAAAATGATGTGTTAAAAATGGTTTAACGAAAGTATTAAAAAAGAGAGGATTCTTACAGTGTCAACACTGTTCCTGTTTTAGCTTGCAATATTTGCTTTGTGTTTCTCTTGCCACTAATTTTTTTCCTGATTTTTCAGGAGCAAGTAACCAGTTGACAGTCTATCATGGCTATGTAGCTAGTTCTTATCATACAGGAATTATTTCTGGATTCACGTTGATATCTTCTTATATGGAAACTGTGGCATCAAGTGGAAAAATGGCAAGTATTTCTGGCTTTTATTCAGGGAAATTGCAATAAAGCAACTTCTAGTTTTGATAAAATATTTCCACTGTTAGACAATTTAATATTTCAACCGGTTAATGATATGTTCAAAGAGTACTTGATGATTATTACAGTAACTATTCTCTAATTATTTATATATTTTTTTTACCAAGAACCTTTTATGGTGCAATCTCTGCTTTATCTTTAATTTTAAAGGAATTTTATAAGAGTAAACCCGCATTCCCTAAATTTTTAGTGTTAATCACTTTGGTGCTGACTATGTAAAAGGCCATTCTGTTTAGGGGCTTTATTTACCACCTTAATGGTTGAAGTGAGTGTCTTTTATGGTTGAAGTGATTTTTGGCGCATATCTGAAGTAGATGGGAATGTATAATGGATAAAGTTATGGAATTGGCTATCCTGATGCTGATTGGGCCGTTTCACTTGTCTGATACAGTATCAAGTTCAGGGAATTTTGTCTTTGTTGGAGTGAAAGTTCATGTATGGAAAGATAAATTAACAAGTGATGCACAAACTATTTCCTAGTTACATTTAATACCGTTGTTTCCAATAATTGGTAATTGTAAATACATGCAAAATTAACTTGTTTCAAATTCTTTGCAAGTTTACATGCTCTAAAACATTCTCTTGTTCATTATTTCTGATATATTCAAGTGTCATATCTCAGGTAAAAGCAGTAATAATAGGTCTTGGAGCAGGTTTACTTCCCATGTTTCTTCATGGTTGTGTCCCCTTTTTAGAAGTTGAGGTAATATGTTTTTCCCAGTTGTGCAGTCAGGGGAAATTATTGGAGTTCAGATCACGTCCTTAATGATTAATTCTTCTAAATGATTAATATCACATGGTTTGATAACAATTTTTATATACAGACTGTGGAGTTAGACCCCGTGATTGTTGATATTGCAAAGGATTACTTCAGTTTTGTGGAGGATGAACGACTAAAGGTAGTTAAGTATGTATTCTTATATTTCTCTTGACCTATTGTGGAACATAAATGTAAATTAGGACTGGGCAAAGTGAAGGCTGATTGCTAACTGACCCACCCCTAGTAATCATGCAATGTTGACTGTTGCAAGTAATTTTGGTTTCATGATTTTTCTTTGTTTTTCTAAAACCAAATGTGAGGGTATGTAAACATGTGCAACTACAGACTGAACAACTTCTGTTTTATTTGTGGGGTCAGGGGACTGTGTCCAGAATTCTAAAACACTATAATTTTAGAATTTTTTGAATTAGTCTCATGATAGGATATCACAATATGGGTTATTGAATCTTGTTACTTCGGTGAATCCAGGTGCACATAGCTGATGGGATCCAATTTGTCCAAGCGATTGACAATTCAGGAGCAGCTCAAATTCATGGAAGTAATGACCGTAGCTACACAGAGTCTCTAAATGAAAGTTCTACCGTGTCTCATGCTGGTGTAGAACTTACAAAAGTTGATATTATTATTGTTGATGTTGACTCTTCGGACCCAAGGTGAACTGAATTATGCATTTTGTTATTACATTAAGATATTAAAGCATGGCCAAGAAAAATGGTATCAGGCCGTCACAGGATTTGAAATAATATCTTTTATGATTTTAAAGAATCCTATTTATTTATTACATATTTTGTACAGCTCGGGATTGGCATGCCCTGCTCCAGATTTTCTGGATGAGTCTTTTCTTGAGACTGTAAAGGATAAGTTGTCGGAGAATGGTCTCTTCGTTGTCAATTTGGTGTCACGGTCCCAAGCCATTAAGGATACGGCTCTATCAAAAATGAAAAAGGTAAACAAATGAGTGCCATGATATTCAGTTTGGATTGAGTTTTTATGTCTGGATCTTTATTTTGTTTGATTAAAGATTTATTATTAGCGTGTTTAACAGCATCTCTTATTTTTTTCCTTTTTTTTTTCCTTTGAACCGATTAAATGCAGTTTTTTTATGCTTTTGGTATTTTGGCAGTGAAACTTATGTTGACCACTTGACCCTTTATAATCGTATAAGGTTTGTCCTTTTCTTGTGAAAAGCAAAATTTATAATGGCCAAAGGTTCCCCAAGGTTGGGTAATATAAGGAGATCGTGAAGTGGCAGTGTGTATAAACATGGAAGTCCCATCTGGCCATGGAAACATTAACATACTTAGAGAGTGGAGCATATGTTTTCCTTTGAAGTTTTTCTATCCAATTATTTAAGATTAAAATGAAGAATATTTAGAGTGAATTTAATAGGGTGTATTTTTCCCTCTCTTAGGTTTTCATATTTATTGTAGTTTGGGATACATTAGATACAATGGATGAGAGAAGAGAAGAGAACTCTAGAAGATACTCCTAGGAACTAGATCTAAAGCGTGCTCCTAGGTACTAGTTCCAACACACAATGCAATAAATCCTTATTTAAGACTATTTATTCTAACACCATTAATGACATAAAATGATGGCAAACACCAAACACTATCAATGTAAATGGTAGCTTCATTGCCACATATTAGTGGAGCATCTTGTGTATCTCCAAATTTAAGAGGTAATTAAGTTTGCCTACTATTGCTGTGGTGACAATCAATCATACCAATTGTTGGAGATCCAACATTGATTAAATGTATGGTCAAATTATAATATATAAGTGGATGCAAGCCATATCTTACAATTGTATGAGATTGAGTTAGGTTTAAAGTCTACTTTCTAAAATGCTATCAAAGATTATTGTTGTGTATTTTGGCAAGGTTTGTTGGACTTGTCATGCTACTTGCCATTGGACCCATTTATTCCCACACTTGAGATGTCCAATCCTTGGTGTGAGGGAGTTTGTTGGAAATCTCATATCAACTAGAGATAAAATAAAGTTATAGTATACAATTAGTGTGCAAATATCACCTTACCAAGTTGGTTTTATTAGATTGAATTAAGCTTAAAGTCTATTTTCTATGATTGTTTCTGACGTATGACTTATTTTTTATTGGGGAATTTCATAGATGCTGAGATAATTTCGTAATTATTTTGAAGAGTTCAATTGGGTATGAGATTTCCTTTGTGAAATGGCAATACTTGTTATTAACGTAAAAATTGTAATCCCAATATATTGTCCTGTTGGCCAAGTCTTCAGATGGAGAATCTCAGCTGTTTGAAAGCTTTCATGCTTATATCTTTTTAATGGTATCATCTGCATCGGTGTAGTTAGTGTCAGGTAAACAATATGACTTGTCCTATTGAAACCTCTGCCAATGGAAATTGCTTTTTGAATCGCTCCAGAGACTGAATTGGGTCCTTTTTGAATCACAATTTAAGCAAACAATATGTTAGATATGGTGACTCTCACGATTCAAGTAGACACTCCAACCCTTTTAGAATAGCTCTAAAATCCCATATCATTTAGAAATCTAGGTCAAGGGTGTTTTACCTACCTTCATCCCTTAATCCTAGAGGGTGCCTTTTCAGAATGAGATATTGACGAACCACCTAGTTCAAGAACAATACTACGGATATGATACGACAACCTTGATAGTGCCAATAGACATGAGGTTGAAAAAGATTGTATATTTTTCATTTATCAATTGTTTCTTTATGCCTTCTATACATAATTCAATTTACGACTCTAAAAATTTCCTTTTTGACTTCACAACTATCGAATTCTAAGAATTTACATTTTGATTCTCGACTTGAATCCTGGTTTAATTATCTTGATTTGCATTAATGAGATGGACGTATAATATACCTATTAGAATTAATCCTATATTGGGATAGTAGAATAGCCTGTGTGTTGAAGATTACAAATGCTATACAAATATTGCTTCTGTACTTACAAGAGCCGAGATGGTCCTACAAGACAATGTCTCCTCTTCCAACTTGGCCAAGACCTTCACAGATTCTATTAGTCTGAGATAGGTAAATGAGTAATAAATGGGCTTTTTATATAGATGGGCAAAGGTTAACCTGATCCGGTCATCCTAATACTTGATTAGTGCTTGACGTTATGATTATGGGCATAATCTTGGTGCTAATGTGAGATGATATCATTCTTGGTAACTGACATCATTTCGGTTTTGAATGACATTTTCTATTTAGTATTATTGAAAATGTCAGCCTACTTTTTCTTGTATATTATTGTTTCTTTTATGAAGAGACATTTTTAGGTCGTTCACTATTTATTTCCCCTGCATGGTGTTATGGACTGTGTGCTAATTATGAAGTATTGATTATGGAATGATTTTCTCACCATGTCTTGTCAACAGAAAGCAAGATCTTAGAGTCTAGTAATTCTGTAATATCACTGTTTTTTCTTGTCTTGTCTTTGTACAGGTTTTCAGGCACCTTTTCTGTCTCCAGCTTGATGAGGACGTCAATGAGGTTCATTTTGCACTCAAATCGGAGTCCTGTATTGAGGATAACTGTTTCTCTGAAGCTTCTATTAAACTTCATAAATTGTTGGAGTTTAAACACCCGGAGATTGGTCAAAACATTATCAACGCGACAAAAAAGATCAGACGTTTGAAGTGAAACTTGCTTTCCTTGTTTAGTACGGTTATGATTGTCCTCATCTGTGTGAAATGATGGTTTGCTTGCTTTCACAGAGCGGAAGTCATCTCAGCCAAATATTTGAAGTTGATCTGTGTATTGGACTGTCTAGAGTGATGTTTAACTGAGTTTTGATTATATTGTAGCAGGGTCACCCTTTGCTTCAACTTTTAAGATTCCCTGGAGTAGCTCGCTGTGAATACTATTCTCTAGGCAATATATTTTTGGTGTAAAAATTTTCTTGGGAATACTTTGGAATTCTTGGAAGGTTAATGCCATTTCCTTGTAGGCATTTAAAATTTTGTATGTAGGAAATGCATTTAATTCTATTTTTGTATTTGTAGGAATATTTAAAACTATTCTTCCTGAAAATAATTTACAAGTTTTGTCCTTATGCAACCCCAGGAGGTAAATATCTAGGAAATTGCTTCTTAACAATCGTTGGCAGGTATCTTTAGGTGTTAGGGGTTGCCGTTAAGATGATTTTAAAAAATTAATTCAAAAGCTAATCATTTTATGGCAAAAACTCGTGGAAGTAGTAGTCTTTATGCCTTTTCGAAAATGCTTGTATGGAGAGTAATGTATCAGATATACCGAGTTATTGGTTTCAACTACCCTTCGTTGATGATAGAAAGTTTGTAAAAAAATGCTACTGTTTTACAAGCTTAGTATGACTTTCAAAATTTTAGAAAAGTGTTAACTTTTTACCGTGTACATTTCTTTGAATTCAAATGAACAAATTTCAGTTAATTCAAATAACATTTTTTTTATATATGTTGTGGTCTTTTGTCCTTAAATCACCTTGTTTGAATATATTATTTTAAAAACAGACGGTTTAACGGTGAAAAAGCTATTGCACATTGTATAGTTTCAAGATTAAACATTAGTTTCCAGTGATGGGAAAGGTCAATCTTTTGTCTTTTTTTATTGCCTGGGAATTCTTCCCTTTCAAAAAAAGATGTTTTAGGTTGGAAGAGATCTGTGTGCTAATTCTGTAACTTTCATTAAACAACGGATTCTTATTTGCCCACAGATGTTTTAAAGACAAGAACTATGAACTAAAAATGACATTTATTAAAGTATCTTGTAAAAACACACACACACACACAATATATAATAACATTTATTAGCACCATTGTCTAGTTAGTTGACTCATGCATTAGATTCACACCGAACAACATTTTAGGAGCTACTTACAGCCTCTTGAAACAAAGTAGCACTCAATAACGATGTGCATCTTGCTTCCACAGACAACGTTTTCTCAACACCCGGACATGGGTCACCTCCGAATACAGTATCTAAGATTTTGATGGAGCACCTGTTTTTCCCTTGGCATTCCTGCAAATTATCAAAAGTGTCACCCAAAATCAGGCAACATCAAATAGATTTTTGGCACTGGAAAGGGTAGGATTTTGCAAAACATGGCTCCTACTACTATTATTAGGCTCGTTTTTTTCCTGCCTTTCTTCTTTCACTGAACCACAATATTGTTTTCATCAAAGCTCTACAAGTCTGCGGCTATAAGACGTAAAACGCTACGTAATACAGACTATATAGTGGCAGCAATAACTTTCTAAGCCTACAGATAGTGATAACAGTAGCTTTTAATTGTAATACTTAAACAAATTATTGGGTTAAGAATTTTGGAAAGCGTCTTGCATCATAGCTTTTACCCAAGTCCACAACCCCAGAAACTTGTGGAGCATTTGCTTTCTTGCATAAAAACTATGTCAACAATTTTACTTTTCAGAGGTACTAGACAAGGTATCCAAAATAGAGTTAGTTACCTTGGAGACTATTGACATGGAACTAGGAGCGTGGCAGTTTCCTCTAGAAAAATTCTGACAACTACCTCGTGGGTTACCAAAGCTAGCAAATGTTATGGAGGATATTGTATGTCCTTCTTGACAATATAACTGAAGTTCAGGTATCATATTATTAGCAGAAACTTCTTCACCAATGAGATCCGCATTTACCAACTTCTGCACAGGTGGATAGTTGGATTCTGACACTTGAGCACATATTATTCTGGACAAATGTACCTTGACAGAAATCTCAAACGGATTTCCTCCGGTTTCTTCCAAGATAACCAGTAAATTGTTTGATGCTCTCAACCATGATCGTGGCACATGGTACCTGTAGACCAATAACTCAGAAGTTAAGGAAAGCACAATACTAGAAATTTCCAGTATTAATGTACACAATAAGTAATGGGGTATACTCTTAAAAATCATTCTAATAATCCTTGCAAACTCAATAAAGGAAGTATTAATTAAATATCATAGGAACATAAAATAATATTTTCCTCATTTAGTAATTAGTCTTTATGTACAATAATGTACATAACAATCAACATGAGATAAATGATGCCGTGAGCTGCTATTTATAATTTGTAAGTAAAGTCTTGTGGAATTAGATGAAATCATGAAACCAACAGTTTTAGCCCCTTCGAGATTACATACAAGGTTTGGGTCGGTTTTCCACAATTTGTTGTACACTTGTCAGAATCATATGCTCCACGATAATCACAGACTTGTTTACATCCACTTTTTGGAGAAACCCGAGTCCAGTATCTTCCTATATGGTGACCATTCACCCAAGCCTGACCTTTCCCCATGCTTTTCAAGTCAAGAGCAACTGGATCTAGGCCACCAGGAACATCAAAGTATGCCTGCTTAAAATAAATAGGTGTTATTGTTAGGTGTTAAGATAAACAAAATAGCATTACAAAAGAATGGCCAATGGGCTTACTTTGCACCTTCTTAATCTCAGAATTCATATCATGATTTTAGATTCACTAATTCTGGAGTAGTGCGTTGAGCATAATAACTACAATAAATAGATAACTTAAATTTTTTTTAGGCAAATACAGGTACAACGTAAAATGCACGGGAATCATGAATCTTCCTAAAATAGATCACAAAAATATTGAAAAGGGGAACTATATCAGGTTAAAACAATTGTTTGAAAATCAGGTATGGGTGATTCTTGTTTTATAAATGTTTTGTTAGTATTCTGGCCTTCTTAAATTAAGCTTCATCAAGAGAAAGAAAAAGAGGGAAGCTAGTATGAAACTTCTTACTTGGTCATAGAGGCGCTAATACCATGCCAAGAACCAACTTTCTAAGGGGCTTAAGTCCTCGGAGGTTCATGAGTGATATGATATTTATAACAAAATCAATGTAAATAACTTGTAGGCTATTTTCCTTTTCTATTTTCTTTCACACTACAACAGTTCTCACAGAGAAATCACTTCAACAGATCATGATTACCTTGTACCATGTAAATGTGGATGGGATGCCCTCAGGGGTTAATTCTACCCACTCTGAATTTTCATTCTCTTCACTGTAAAATTTTAAAAACTCGCCCTGCAGCCCAACCTGGGATAAAATTGAATAAAGTGGAACTAATATTTTCAAATTCCTCATAATATAAGAAGTACAATTCCACAAATATAGAATGTAAGGACATAAGATGAAAATATAGAACAAGGAAATGAGCTTTGAATAAAGATAATCAAACCATGACACACCTAGAAAGCACACCACTAAAGTAGCATTGGAGTGAAGGCAGAACTAGAATGACCAACTCATACAAAGAATCAAAACTATGAATTTTTTTTTTCGAAAATTATATTATCAGATTTACCATGACAAGGTTGAAATCCTTGAAGATACAAAAAAACCTCAAACAGGCAAAAAATTTAAACATATTCGTACAAGGGCATGTAAGAGAAACTTAATATTCAGAAATATTATTTGAAATGGGAATATATTAGGATATAAGAGCTTTTTTAATTTTTATTTTAGCAGTTAGCTTAGATGACCCTAGATGCTTTGTCTAGCTAAGTTCAATGCATCTTAGGAAGTACTGGTATCTTCATTTTTCTCTTGTAAATTGATTTGACTAATTTGCGTTAATTATCTTTGAAATAGTCTTGAATTAATTGGTGCACACAGGTTTATTTACAAAGAGTGCAGCTCTAGTATTCGTAATTAGCTAATGTACATCTAGTACTAACACTCTGTGTGGAACTAACTGATTGACTCACCCTAGAAAACATTTGAAAGTTGGTCATTTAAATCAGAAGGTCAATTGTGGTATGTCCAAATTCAATAAGGAACCATCTAGAAACGAGAGATAGAGAAAGCATGTGCATTGGGCTTGTGTATTTGCTAAATCTTTCAGAATAAAGCTGTAGTGTACTACGCATAGACCTAGTAGTATTTTTCTCTAAAAACCAGCTAATAATTCATATAGTTATTTGGGATGAGTACAGGGTTTAAATATTATATACATACCTGATGGGTCCATAATGACTTTGAAAGATCTATATCTCCATTTTTAAATCCAGTGATCTTTATTGTACCTCTGATCCCTGCTCCATCCTTCTCAATAAATGCACCATAATTCTGCAATATTGTTTCAAATGAGAATATATGTATAGTCAGTAATTTCTATCCCTCAATTGTTTTATAGGAGAATATGCTGAAGAAAAGTCACAGATGGACTGGAGTAAGCTGTTCATATTAATGTGAACACATTAGATAATCCGCTGTCATCAACTCACTAATGGCAAAGAGCATAACATATATAACTAAAACCATATAACGATAGAGGTATCAATTAAAACTATGTTTGAATGTGCCTTTATTGCCATCACCCTGGGCCCGCCTTAATATATGTCTTGTACCGTCATTGTTACAGGTTTGATGGGTGGATATAGTTCCACCTCAACTAGACCTAAGGCTTAAGTAATGTTTGTAATGTTTGGATAGTCCTCACTTCAGAAATTGTTCTTGCAAGGTAGAACTAGATTCCAACTATAAATTATAATACAATGCAATAATTAATAGACTAATGGATGTGATTAATATTTTCCATCATTACGTAGGCATAATATTTGACATTATACATCTTATCAAAATGAACTAGTTTTATTGATCAAAGACAATATCAGTGTATGAATTATGAAATTTAAGCAATCGCCAAATACATACACAACACGTTACACTTGAAAAATAGACAGTCTTGCATTATACAAAATGATAAATGTTAAAAATATACTAGGAATTTCACCTGCAAACCAACTGTTTGAGTTAACAGTGTTAAATCATTGTATCCTGGGAGAAATTGAAGAGACTGGACCACCTTGATCCATTGGCCAACAGCATTACCTTCACTTGGACAAGAAATTAAACTACATGAATATATATATATATATATATATATATATATATATATATATATAAAAAAAAAAAATAAATATTAAACCTCTAAAGCACAACAATTATGATACAACTGATGCTTTGTTTTGAAAAGATTGGGGACCCATTGTCTGAAGTTAGGGATAGTGCTTTATAGAGACAATAACACTACTTAGTCCTTAAAAAAATATCCGTGGTATAACCACAATCTACAATTTTAAAAAAAATATATTTTTAGCATATTTTTATATAAAGGTATACTTGATATTCTTGGGATACTAACTAGCTCGATCTGGTGTTCCCGAAAGAGTGGTTTAGTAAGATTGTAATGATCATGAAGAATAGCTTCTATTTTATTTCTTCTTTCTATTGTTCCTATTTTAATTATTTTATCATAGTATCATCATTTAATATCTTTTATGTGCGAAACAAGTCTTTCATATCATATTTGAACACATAGAGATGCTGATATTAAAAGTTTTTAGTTCAAATGACATGATTATATATACAAACTGTTAAAGGTAAAATTATTTCCAATGTGTTGAGTGGCATCTGTATATGAAAACTATGAGATTGATATACTGATCATTTGCAATAAATTTGATTTGTACAGAAAAGCTCTATGATTTATGTTGTAATTTCATAGATATTAATGGGGGTAATTGCTGGAGTGGACCTTATCATATGTTTTAGAATATAATTAGCGGTTATAGATTTTTAAAAAATCAACTGTTACATAATCTCGTAAATTAGGATGATTGATTCTATCATATTATGTACCTTTATTGTAATTGATTCTATTCAATAGTATAAATACATATTGTATGCTCTACATTATACACAATACATTCAGAACATATACAATTCTATAATATGATCCAGAAAAAGGCTACTCTTGAATGGAGCCACCTCTGTATGACATGAACTATCGACGGGATTCCCCCTTGATGACATGACAAGATAGATGATGATCATTAATTAGAGAGTAGAAAGACTTGTCTGGTAAATGACAACATCTTCTTAAGGAGACACAATGCCATGCACAAGGCTGGAGACACCTCATTTTGGTTCTCTCATGTAACTAAACCAATAGTATTTTACTATGCAACTTTTATACGTTTTACAAATTGCTAATTTATTTTCTTCACACAAATTTTATCATGCATATGTGACATAAATGTCATTATATTTACATCCGTTAATTTATAATTCTTTTTACTTGTACTCATTATTTATTTAGAGTAATCATCTTCAACTTCATAGTATATTTATAATTTGTTTTGAAGGGAATAAATTGCTCATCCATTACTGCTCCCCCTTTTGGGAACTGAGGTTGTTATGCCCTTAATTATATTTTGTGTTCTCTCTCGTTTATTTACCCAAAGCACTAGAAAGCTGAGTTGTAGGTTACTAGTTGAGTAGGCTGTGTTTATTTCCATAAGGTTACACCCGCAATCATCAATAAAGTGCTTTGCACTGGAAAACGGGGGAGCTGGGCTAAAGGTTTTACTCTAACCGAAGCAAAAGCAAACCCATCTTTTACTAAAAGGAAGGTCTTGGTTCTTTCTTATACCCGGAAGTAGGATCTATGTTGAAAACATGAGCAAGGAGCTCTTATATGTACATAGAGGATCTCTAATGGATATTTGTTGAAGCAGCTTATTCTCAAATGATGTTGGCTTTATTTTGGAGTCTGGGCATTTTATATCTATACTGTGAAAGACTAGTGTTGAATATATGTTGGATTGTATAATATTTTAGCATTGAAATTATATAAACTATTTTCAAGATTTTGCTAGACTGTTTTTATACTTTGAACAACAGTTTGTAAGTTTAGGGATATTATAATTATAGAAGAAAATTGTTAAAATATAATCAGTGGTTACAGATGTCTTGGAAATCAACCGTTACATATTAGGATGATTGATTACATAGTATTATGTGCCTTTATTGTAATAGATTTTATTTAATAGTATAAATACATATTGTATGGTCTGCATTAGACACACAATATATTCAGAACATACAGAATTCCATAAAAATTTCTGGTAAATTTGAAATTAAAGATTGTTTGGGATATACTTTTTCTAGCTATTGTATATGCTTGCTGATAGGACCCTGGATAGTGGGCTGACGCAGCAGGAGGAGAAACTTAGAGACATAAGTCAGGTTAAGCCCAAAATTTGGAAAATATATTATAGAAGAAAGAAAGTGGGGCCAGGGAATGAAAATTAGTTACAGAAGAGAGAGGACGTTTTTGCATGGGCATAGTTGTGTGTAGTGGGGGAGAGTGGAAAAAAGAAAGAACAAGGAGATTAGCTAAGGAGAGGATCTCTCAGGAGGAGTGTGTGACTCTGGTACCCATCCAAAGCATTATAAAGCACTTCTGCTCAAGTTTCCTATTTTCATTTTGTTAGATATTGTTTGATATTGTTAAGATATTCGTAGATATTGTTAATCACAATATCAAACAATTTCTTCTATTTACTTTATTTATTTTTAGTTACTTTTTTTAGTTGTACCTCTATGTGTGGTCTGTACACAAGGGAGATTAATATCAAATCCTATTTTCTCTATATTCAACATGGTATCAGAGCCATTGTTTAAAAAAAAGTCTATCCTAACGAGATTTCTTGGACATTCTGTTCCACCCGCTATCGGGCTGCTAACGAACCACTCATTAATTTCTAGTCCCACGCACAAGATGTATATACCTCGGCGTGAGGGGATGTGTTGGAAGTCCTACATCAACTAGAGATAAAACAATTTCATAGAATATAACTGGGATGCAAACCTCATTTTACAAGCCAGTTTTGTAGGAATGAATTAGGCGTAAACTCCACTTCTAACACATTTTGATAATAATAATACAATTTCTTACTTGTTTCTATCACTTGTCAAGTTGTTCTCCAGTTTCAGTTAGTTTAGCCAATATCTAGCTAACAACTCAAGCATTGGGTTGTGATGCAGGATAAACTCTCTTCTACTAAAAAGTTAAATTTCCGAAAAGTCAGTCGAGCATGTGCATGTGCATGCAACTTGTGCATGATAAAACATGTAAGAGATATAGTATCAAACCTTTCACGTTTCTTTACCTAAAAATTAAATTTATGGGATAAGTGGTTCATAACAAACAAAATCTAACCGAGGTATCCCCGTACATTTCAAACATGCCAAATTTTATAACAAATGACAGATTCAAAGGGATAGAGTCTCAATCAAGAGCTAACAACAACAAAAGTCCAAGGATACTAAATTCTTAGAATGTTGATTTATGCCTAACTCAACCACCCAAATTGTAGGATAGAGTTAGGCCTAAATCCACCTTTTAAGATGGTATCAAAGCATAGGACTAAATATTTATGGATTTGATAGTGTGTGGCATGATATAGTAGGCTCAATAAACCTTGCTATGCAAGACTCTGATCATATTGAAAAGATTGCTTGTAATTGTGTGGTGTACATGAGTATTCTTATTATAATGTAGAATATATACAACAATATGAACAAAATAAATATTAAATAATGGAAATATTAGATAAGATATTTGCTCATCAAATCATATTATATCTCTGTATTTATGAAATACTCAAATCATATCTCTAATATAAATAAACACAAATAAACCATTTGTACATAATATAATTCCTCTGAAGTTAAAGCTGTCAAAACGGGTAACTCGGCCCGACCCGGCTTGACCCATCACGGGTTGATGATTTAGTGAGCCAATCTAACCCGGCTCACTTTTTAGCGAGCCAAAAAAATTCGAACCCAGCCCGGCCCACCACGGGTTGGCAGGTTAAACGGGTTGGCTCAGGGGTTCACTTAATTAAAAAAATACAATTTTTTTATTTTTTTTCAATCAAAACTAAATTGTAATTCTAATTAAAATCTAAATAAACTTTAATACAATCCAAACACAAACCAAAATAAAAAAAATACAAATTATTTGTGTTGAATAAAAAAACAACCTAATATGACTCAAAAGTAAAGTCCAATTTAATAAAAAAAATAAAAAACACTTGTGTGATCCACTGCGGGTTGATGAGCCAAACCGGCTCACCACGGGTTCAACCCGGGTGAGCCGGGTTCTAGATGAACCGGGTCAAAAATCAGCCCGTATTGAAATTTGTAAAAAAATTTCAAATTAACCCGACCCGAACCCTGGTGAGCCGGGTTGACTCGCGGGTTCCAACCCATTTTGACAGCTCTATCTGAAGTGTCAAACAAACACTATCTAGAGCGTGAGTGTTATTTTTCCCAAGCATCGCTGAACTTCAAAACAAAATGCACATGCTATGATTCCTTCCAAGAATCTTTCTACGTAAGTTACATAGTGCATTATCCAGAATAGAACTTCGATTAAAACAGAAGACATATAATACTACAGTTACCGATAAGCTGGCCATTGACAAATACTCGCAGTATATCACGGACACCATCTATTGTAAGTTTTGGACGGACATCATTTTCCTCCCAAAATAAAATGTCACTGTCTGAAACGGATATTCTGCATTATATACACATTAATGAAAATATAATTAGAAAACCATTGAATCAAATTTAAAAATACTTTAAATTTTGATGAATTTTTTGTTTATTTTATTGCAGCTTTATGGAATCCAGATCATGTTTTCATGGATGGAATTCCTTTGGCAGATATACAAAGGGAAAACTGTACTGAAGATATCTTCTCCACAATCTTTCATGCATCTTTTGTTAGAAATAAAATCATTCATAAGCCATCACCTAACTTCAACTTCTAGTAAAGTTAGTCGTTGACACAGTAACATTCTATGACCAAGTAGTTTGTCACTGCCATTGTAATAAAAAAGCTAAACTTAAGCCGGTATTGTGGGCCTATGCATTGTCCATGCTTCAAAACTCCGTGACCTTTAGCCTAAACCCTTAAGTTTTCAAGAAAGTTGGTCCTTGAAACCTATAGCTATAGTGAATTCCTCTTTTATCCAAAAGAAGACAAATAACAGGTAAAACATTCATTTTTGGTAAAAGTAAGGCATAATACACAGCGCATGTACCATATAGTGAAAGTAAAACAAGCCAAAAAATATATAATGTGACACATCAGGTATCATTGTAGAGTATTCAGCAGGGAATAATGACCTGGTTGAATACCAAAGATAGTCAGATTGATCCTTTGTCACATTCAAGTGCTCCCATATACCTTCAACAGTGAAACTGCTCTTACTCCAAATATCGAGTGGCTCTTTTGTAGTCATCCAAGACTTTGACAGGTAGTAGATACCATTGCGGTGGCTACTTTGCTGGGCTGGGAAAATATTGGAGACAGTTGGCAAATCAAATTCTACTAGTTTGACAGAAGTTTGAGCTCTAACCTGTGCAAATTTAAAGAAGAAAGTTTCAGATAAACCGAAAATAATATAATAATCCTAGAAGTGTAGTATTAACCATTTTCACAATACAAATTGCAAAACCAATAGAGAACAAGGATTTCAATTTGTCAAAACCATACCGCTCATTATGTATTTAGAAAGTTTTTAATTTTGTCCTTGCTATAATTTTATTCGTTATTACAAGTGTATCTTGCTATTAAAACTAAAGTTATGTATTTAGAAAAAATCCCATAATTATAGGTATTTGTTTCCTTAGAATTAACTCTTTATATTTCCTAAAATAAACAGCGGGCTCGTGTACTTATTATAGGACCAATGACCTCATTATTGAAATCCAAAAGAAATATATTACTTTCTAAATTTGATATGGTATTAGACAAGGTTTTCAAACTCAAGATTTTATAAACTCATTAGAGTATTGTAAACTTGGATCGTAAAGTCAAATTGTAAACTCAAATGAGAGTATTGTAAACTTGGATCGTAAAGTCAAATTGTAAACTCAAATCGTAAACTCGTAAGAGTTACAAGTTTACTTTGGATAAAAGAATATTTAAATATTTGTTGTAAATAATATAATAAATAATTGTTATATGATGTTACAAATAACTTTTTATATTTTCTTACTGAAATATTATCATTATTATTAGTTTATCATATTATATATTTTAAATATTTTTTATGTTTTTCTAGTATTATTATGTTTAATATAACAAAAAAGTTGTTGGACTTTGAGACACATAAGGCCAACATAGAAACCCTACCCTAGCCCTTAAACTTCATCTCCCACAAAACACTACCCCTTACCAAGGCAACACCAAGGCTTCACAAGAAGGCTGTGAAGATCGAGGGTGCAACGAATGACAAGAATGAAACTACACTACTACAATGATTGTGCAACCAACAACAAGAGTGACAATGTAGAGAACAGAGACAACCATTGACAAATGACAATGAAAAGGGAACCCTAATTGTGTTTTCTTTGGAGAAAATATTATCTCTTGGAAAAGTAAGAACCAAAATGTTGTTGTCCAATCATATGTTGAACCTGAGTGTAGGACAATGGCATCTTCAATTGTAAGCTTATACGGGCAAGATAGATCCTACGAGAACTAGATTTTTGTAAGATTCAACCAATGAAGATGTATTGTGATAACCAAGTTACTCTCCACATCGCTTCCAATCTAGTGTTCTATGAGAAGACTAAACATATCAGAAATTGATTGTCATTTTATTCAAGAAAAGTTGTTGTCCAAGGAAATCTAGACTTAGTTTGTCGGATCAATATTAAAATATCTACACTTGTAGATATATTAAACCCTTGAGATGACATCGGATAGATTTATTTCTTTTAAGCTTAGTACATACAATTTGTAGCTCGAACATAAGGGAGAATGTTAAAATAAATAGTCTTAAATATAATTTATCGTAAAGTTGTTGTGTCCTTTGTGTTGTACCTAGTTCCTAATCCTAAACCTATTTTTTCAGACTCTCTTCTTTGCTCTCCCTTACATTCTATCTTATGTACCCAAAATTATTATAAATATGGGATCCTAAGAGGGAAATTCACTCTCTCAAATTCATTACTCTTTTATTTTTCTAAGTACTCTTTAGCCTCTCAATTGTGTCTATATTGGTGTTATTTCAACACTAAGATTTTCACCCTTTAACTTTTTTTAATCTAATGGTTCCAACAAGTATTCAAAATTAGGTTAAGTAAAGGGTGAAGATGAATATAACTTCGAAAAGGTTTCTTTTACTAACTTTATCCTTCCTTGCATACATATATATATATATATATATATATATACACACACATACATATGTATAAAGGTGAATATCACTAAATCATTAAGCAAAAGTAAATCATTAATAAAATAACTTTCACACACATATATAGAGAGGAGAAACTAATTTATGTCAAGCCAACTTTTGCAAACCCAACCTTGGCAGTATTGAAAACTGTATTTGTGCAATCTGGCAACACACTCACAGACCATGGTGGTATAGTGTATCTTCGACCACGAAATGTCACTGTTGCCTCTCTTTTTTCATCGATGTTGGCAAGAAATGCTGAGCATATGCTAGGAGATTCAAAGAAAGACAAGTTCAATCCATCAGGGTGAACATTTGCTTGGTATATATGTGCCTGAATTTGACGAACAAAAGTGATTCAGAAAATAAAATCACCTATATAATTTTACATACTACAAGCAAACCTTACGGCACATGGTGGGATTGGCTACATGTGCTTGTGAAGACATACTGTAATAAACTAACTAGAAAAATATACAGAAGCATTGTCCCTAAGTAAAATACATTCTTTGTGAACGAATAATGAAGCACAGAAAAATTGAATACAAATATTGGGAATAATAACAGTAATGTAGTTTTGGAAATAGTAGGAATAGGTTATCAATGGGACACCTAGAACCAAAGGAAAAAGTTGTGCTTATTTTCTAATTATAGTTTTTTGTATATATAAGATGCATTCATTCTTTATGTATAAAATTTAACAGGCTAATTCTCTTACTAAACAACTTTCTCCAAGTCGATTTTTGTTTTTGTGTTCCAAACTCAATGTTGTTGATTTTATTTCTAATTTTCAACCTCATTGAGTTTGTGGGGGGGCTATTAGTGTAAAGGACAACTATCAGCTTTAAGACAGCTTCACTTTGTTACTTTGATACTGTTAAATATTGTTAAGATATTATTAGTTTACAATTGTTACTTACAATATCTTATGTTAGTTACAATATCATGTGTATATGGGTTTAGACCATATTTTTCTTTATTATTCTTTATTATAAATATATTATCCTATGTGTATTTTCTACACAAGGGGAATTAATCCTATACCTAATTTTCACTACTTTCAGTAAATACGATAATACTCTTCACTCTGTCAGGTTAGTACTTTAAGAGTTTGTTTTTTTGTTGTAATCAATATTTCAATACAGGAAAATTTTGTTGGGACGGGATTGGACAATATCTGCAAAAATTGGTTAATTTGTCATCCCTACATACAAGTATTCTTATCTATGTTGAAGAAGAGATATAATAATAAGGAATAAAATCAGTATCTAATAATGGGAAACATTTAATAAAATCATTTTACTATCACATCATATCAATCTCTATTTATTATAATCAAATCAAATATTTAACATAATCAACTCATCTATAACACTTTTCCTGAAGTTGGAACATATGCATCATAGGAGAGAAGCTTGTTACAAATATCATCAACACAAGATCTCTTAAGAGACTTGGTAAACAATGACAAGGCTTTTAAATATTTTCGGAAATGACTTTCTCTTTTTGAAAGTGAAAATAAATCTTGAATATGTTTTGTCTTTCCAAATAATATCTTTAACAAATCCCGAACATACTTGCATCAGAAGACTTTAGATATGAGCTATTAGTGAGTCACTATCTACTACCAATAAATATTGGTAGGTCTCTAACTATAGCTACGACCAATAAAATATTAAATGCAGTAAATCATAATGATTAAAACTTCTATGAAATATTTATTTATTTCATGCTAAGCTCGAACCTCCTGCTTTGGACCCAATTTTATATATGTTGGTGAATTAGCGGAAACCAGGGCAGGCTCACAAAGCTTCAACGCAGTATGTAAATCTTTCAAGTGACCCCATTTTGGCTCATGCAGAAGACCTATAAAAAAAGGGTTCATCAACCATGTTAACTGCTATAGGACATATAATCGCATTAGCTACCATCTAAACAACAATCTTATTATTATTCTTACACATACCATACTCATCAATTGGGGCATCATAATCATAACTTGTAATTTGCAAGGGCCCCCCTGCAGTGCGGCCAAAATTTGTTCCACCAAAATACTGTAACATAAAATAGCCTGTCAAGATGTGGGTTACTAATACTCATCTACAGAGACTAAAATATACATCATATTTAGATAAACCCTCTATATCAGTAGATATTCATCCTGAGTAATTTTGAAATATAATAAGAAAAGCAGCTATTAAAAGATATCACCATACTGATTTTTAAGGTTATTTTCATCAAAATTAGTTACCATAAAGAAATAAATGGAAGAACAAAACAAAGAACAGGGCATCCTATAGAATGCAAGAGCAAAATAAGACATTTAAATCATCAAAGGCAATAGGAAATGGTTGCAGTAGCCAAGCTGGACTCGAAGCTTGATACTTGTTGCATTGGAAAACACAACAAGTTGCAACAAACTGTATCACTATTCCTTTCATGTTAAATATTGAGAAAAACTGTATAGGGTTAATCTTTGTGTTTAAAAGACACATAAGGTGAATGTATTTATAATAAAGAGTGATAAAAGTATATATGACAACCAAACATAAATATGGTAAATAGAAGATATTGTTATAAACAATATCAACAATATCCACCAATATCAAACAATGTCTATTTTTCCCTAATACACAATAGACGCTATGTTTCCCTAATTAACATAAAATGCGATATATTAACACTCCCTATCAAACTGGTGCATATAAGTCGTATGTACCAAGCTTGTTACAAATATAATCAATTCTTGACACCTTAAACACTTAGTGAAAATATTTGCTAATTGATCATTTGAGTTAACGAATTCAGTTTTGATGTTCCCAGATACAATATTTTCTCGAATGAAATGACAGTTGAACTCAATGTGTTGGTTCCTCTCGTGAAAGAGAGGATTAGAACTGATATGAAGCGCAACCTAATTGTCACATATAAGTGACATCTCCAAACTATAACTCTCTAAGCAATTGCTTAAGCCACACAAGTTCACAAGTGGCTGAGGCCATAACTCTATACTTTGCTTCTACACGAGATCTCACCCCAACACTTTGTATCTTACTCTTCCAAGAAATCAAGTTACCATCAATGAAAACACAATACCCGGAATTAGATCTTCTATCAGAAGAAGATCCTGCCCAATTACCATCTGAATAGCAAATAACTCTTGTATGGTTATTGGAACCATATAACAAACCTTTTCCAGGAGATCCTCTCATGTACTTTAATACACAGATGACTACATTCCAATGATCTTGACATGGGGCATTGAGAAATAGACTCACCACACTGACTGCAAAAGAAATGCCAGGACGAGTAACTATAAGATAATTTAATTTTCTAACCAATCTTTTGTACTGTTCAGGATCTAAAATAGGCTCCCCCTAATAAAGAGGCTAATGTTGAAGGGCAGCCTTACCTTAAGGCCAATGTTGAGGGAAACATTTTTGACATTCAGTTGACAAAGTGATAAGGCCAATTTACAGTATATAAAGTAGATGCAAACCTCACCTTACAAACCAATTTTATGGGTATGGTTAGACTTAAACTTCACTTCTTAATATGGTATCAGAATCATCGGTTAGAGCATATCGTAGAAAAAATTGTTGCTTGTTAGGTCTATTCTTGCTATCAGGTCACTCTCGAACCACTCATCAATGCTTGGTCGTACGCTCGAAATGTATATGCATCGGCGTAAGGGTGGCAAAACGGGCTAGTTTGACCCGTTTTGGCCACCCCGACTTTGGCCCACAAAAAATGAGTTGGGCCAAGTTGGCCAACCACAAAAAAATGGGCCAAAAATTGTAACCAACCCCTCTACTCTATTTTTTTACTTTTTATTTTTTATATTCATTTATTTTATTTTTAAAATTTGTTTGTATATATACTTACGAATAAATATTTAAAGAATATTTAATCATATATATATATATAAATATATATATATATATATATATATATTCAAGCTTTTAATTGATTAACTCATATTTCTAATTAGATAAATTAAAATAATTATTACATTTCCATGTTAGATTACTCTATTATAGCTAATAATTAGAACTTAATTTGTAAATGCTAATAATTTAAATTATAATAGTATTGCAAGTTTACAAAAATATTATATAAAAACTTTAATCTTTTTAATAATTTTAATTTTAATTTTTAATTTAAAACACGTAAAAAAATAAATAAAATAAATAAAACGAGCTAGCAAGCCTGGGACAGACTACGAGTTGAAAATTCTAACATGACCCATCCTGTTTTATTAGGCTGGCAGGTTGGCCACCCATTTTGACACCCCTACCTCAGTGTGAGGGAGAAGATGCTATTCGAAATTCCCTATTTTCTCTATTTGAGTTTTCTTTCTTGTTTGAGTTTCTCATCTGGTTTCTACAATTATGTCATAACAATTTTCCCTAAACCTCCTCAATACTGGTTCAAGGGCTTCCCTACATACTAATTAAAGTTAACCTAAGCTTAGGGCTAGACCTTGCTAACCATTCAAGGGGTCACTCCTTACAGAAAAAGTTGTTTCCAGCCTCTATATATGTGAAAGCTACCAGTCCTTATTAGTCGTAGAGGGTTAATTATACTTGAACTGCTTAAAGAAATAAAGAAATGCATTATCACCTGTTGGGTCCTTCGAGGAGGAATGCACAAGGGAGATCCAATACCAATAACGCATGAGTCAAATCCACATAAGAGATTGACACTACCTCCAACTATAACCTTAAGACAATAGGTTTATGAATAGGTCTTCTTTCTTTTATGGTGCTTAACTTTATCATTTTTACTCAATGTGAGACTTAGACTTAAACTTAAATTCCTGTCAAACTTTTCCTCAAGTATAAGTCCCTTCGACATTGGTACATCTCCCTCAAGTGAAAGCATTTCTAACCACGAGGACCTTACTAGTGACCGTTCCTTGTACCGCCATTCAAAGAAAATAGGACAGATTTGTCTAAAACTTTGTCAGGAAGACTTTCAAACAAAGATCATATTGACTCGTTTAAGCTGGACACCAAGTTGAATCATCGCCTTTGATACCACTATTGGGTCTTCGAGGGGGATTCACCCAAGAGATTTAGTACGAATTAGACTTGAGCCAAGCCTATATAACCTTATGGGAATGAGTTTATGGGCCTTCTTCCTTATACGATGCTCAATTTTCTCATTTCTACTCAATGTGAGACTTAAACTCACTCAGATTCCTAGCATCACCACCTAGATTATTATATTTTTCAAAATAAGAATGTAAAAATATGTTAAAATGAATAGAAAGATTTTAAAAATATTTTCTCCTCATCAATATGAAGATACCTTTATCCTAATAATTTACTATTTACCATATTTATACCTTTGAGTTAATAAAACCCGTAACTACCCTACACCTATAATCTCCTCTATTATTACTTCTTCTAACATATACTTTTGAAGTTGTTTAGGTAGTTCAATCTCTTGCCTAACAGATTCAATTTGATGTTCAAAATACAAAGCAAATTTATTAACAAGAAATGGGAAAAAGTAAGATAGAAACATGGAACATATGTAGCAAAATGTGCCAAAAGAACAACAATATAATAAAAAGCCCTCCAGTACAAACATTGGACAAGAATCCTTCATGAGACAACCATCACGTTAGAACAACAAAGAAGCTAAAAATGAATTGTTAGCTCAAAACTTCTAATAAGAACAGTTATCATACCATGTAATAATTTTGAAAGCTTCCGCCACGTTGGAAAAATCTTGCAACTGCAAAAGCAAGGTCTTCAACAGGTCTATGAGGTAATTTTTCACCCCATTGTGTATACCTTCAAAATCAGTTGGACACAACCAAAATATTTATCACCACAGTCAAATACTGAATCAGCTCTCGACATACTGTTTCTTTTTACCTTCTGTTTCCAATCAAAAGTTCAACATAGGTTTATACAACTACACACAGAAGCACACAAAATGCAAACATATTGGCTAACCAGACTGATAAACTTGAATTTATAGTCATTAAAAGTATAATCAGACATATACCCTTTAGGTCCTTGTTTCGGGTACTCCAATTTGTTAATACTTTCCTAATATTACGACACTTCTCCAAACCACATAATTTACAAAATTACAGAACAAGCAAGCAGTACATATAGAAAGTGAGGTAATGGTTGAATGTTGTATCACTGAAGTCACCTCCTTAAAATGCTACAGTGGAAAATTGGAAAGTATCTTGTAGCAAAGAAAGAAGACAAGAGAGTTGATAATTCTGTTTAGAAAATTGAAAGAAAACCTTCGGACTGGACAAAGTAAGTAAGCATATCAGAGATATAATATAAAGAACTAGAATCTCTCCTACCCCCAGGTGATACAGAAATATACAACAAACATACTTAAGAATACAGAGAACCATGTAGACAATTTAACATGTTGAGAACTGAGAACTAAGCCACGAGTTGCTGCCAAAGACCACTGCTTGTTGAGGGCAATAATACTCCATTTCAGTAAAAGAGCCAATTAATATGGTTGAATATAGGGTTTCAGAAAAGAGAATAGCAGCTTCTATGGCAGCTACTGGTGGCCTCTATTGCACCTTGTAATGCTGCAATAGTAGCCCTATTGCTCATATTAAAAGGTAGTCCCTCGAAGGATGTATTTGTTCATACCATCCATCCCAATTCTCTGTCCAAATCGTTGGTTTGTTAGGAGAGTTTGGTTTAAATCCATCACAGTAGTATGCATTGCATGTATCAATCTGTGTACAACAATATTGATTTATTAACCACTTGAGTAGTTGGTTTTTTGAAACACAAAAAATTTTAACTACATTTTCTGTTATTTTTTCAAAATCTATAGGAGAGACCTGCACACATTTTAATTTTAGTAAGTATAGGTAAATGCCAGTAACAGTTGTTTTCAATTGTGGAAAGGGATATAATTTACAATATCATATGGAGCATCCTGTTGTCTACACATGACCCATGGGACCCCAGCACCAAGACTTAGAGCCATCTTAGCCGCCCACTTAACATACTCTTTACCTCCTTTGCCATAGGAGCTCTCAATGTTCCCGTATTCATTCTCAATCTGGAAATTCAGTCACATGCTTAGTTAAAGATTGCCTTCGACAAAGGGAAGCATCATATTTAACACTTGCATGAGCTAATTCCAAGACAACAGAATAAAACATAATCAATAGTTATCTAACACGAAATATTTAAGTGTGTTCATAAGTTTGAGAACTAAATAATTTGAAAATTGGATATCGTAATCAGAATACATCAATACAGAAAAAGAACCACATAACAAGCATCAACAACGAAAATCTCACATACAAGTTTACATATTGGATACCTGTATTATATAACATCATCACCTAGATAGGTGATTCAGATAAACATTGAAGAAATTAGAAGACAAAAATAGAAGTGTTGTATTCAGTTATCAATAATCTAAAAGCAGCTCACACCTACTAAAAATAAAACCTACCTAGCACAGAAACTGTTACGACTCCCTTTCTTGAATTACCAAACTATTTCTTGAAAACAAAAGCTCCTCCCTGTTTTTAGAAAAAGTACACTGAAATACCCCTATTTCTCAAGTATCCAACAATACAAAATGACCAAGGTAAACGAGTCTACCCCCAAAAGGAGCACTCTCCTTTTATACACCAAACTCCATTTTACGCATACTCAATTTTATAACCCCCTACTTGGTTTCACCAGGACACTGTATAAAAGAATACATTTCCTCAATAATCTATACCAGAAAAAAGAAAGAAGAATTTCGACTAATAGTAACAAACATAAAAATCTATATTTCTCTGTTATTTAATCCCTTCTTTCTCAAGTATCTGGGATCCAACAGAAACACAAATGCAATGAGTTGAAACAATAATATAGAGACAGTTGTAATTTCATTGCCAATTTTTTCACTAGCAGGACTATGAAAAATAAAATCAATTGATGTTATATAATGACTAAAATCTACATTTTTCCCACCTGCAATAAAATTATAGGACCACCTTGCCAAGAAAACAGCATTTCCTCTCTCATCATATTCACCAACTTGGAGACAAAGCGCTTCATCTCCTCCTAGGTTTAAAAAAAAAAAAAAAAAGTCTATCAAAATCATGTTAACACAATCCTTTCCAATTATATTCACATTTATTCCATGATTTTAGGAGTTCACAAAAATCCCACCCCTACACTCAAGCATTGAGGTGCATTACAGGATATAAAAGCGTGTGCACAAGCACACACTAAGAGGAGTTTGTGCTAACTCCAGAACCGTGGAATATGGGTTTAGTTCTAGCTAAACCCTTTTTATATATTCTAGCCCATGTGAGATTTGAGTTTTTCCCAATAAAGAACAGATGGTTGTTAAGTCAATCACAGTTCATAACTGAGAATGCTGAAAAAACCATATAAAAATCACATATGAAAAAAGGAGTACAAGAAACAAATGACAAAAATCTGTTTACAAACAAACAAAAGAAGAGACTAATGTCAACCAACAAAGCAGTCCACCTTGAAAGGTTCATTGTTTGTTCGAAATTCAATACCAGGGATATCACGCAACCACACTGGGAAACCCCTGCAAACACAGCACATAAATCAACAAAAAACTTGTCAAATACTTATTTACTTTTAAAAAGAGAAATAAGCCTTGCTGAAGAGAAATAAGCAAACTAGAGGTGAGTGTAATATACCCAAAAGAGAAAAAAAAAAAAAAAAAAAAAAGAAAAAAAAAAAAACAAAGGAAAACAACTAAAACACAAGCAAAATCTAAAGAAGGTGAATCAATGAGTGTAGGAGGGACGTGAAGTCTGAAATCCCTATGCATATTGTTCCAACTACACAGGTTTCAATACATAACAGATGGGTAGCATCAAGACAGTGGTGATGATGATAAAAAAAAAATCAAGACAGTGGTGATGCAAAACAGGCAATATGCAAATAGAGAAACAAGCAAGATCAACATGTATTATCACAGACAAAACATAACTTATGTTCCCATCAAGTACCAATAATAATACCAGCAATGTAGAAGTTTGTGTTTATTTCCTTTGTGTGAAGCAGAAATTATCCTCACTCTGGATTTTCGTTTTTGAAAGAACCTTCTTTGAGAATATACTAAGTTTATTTATTTTTAACAGGTTAAAACTAATTAACAATTAAAATAAGTTTACAACAAACCATTAGAAAAAGGAGTGGAAAGCAGTTTTAAAACTACAAAGTGTTAGGATCATTGTTTAAGGTACATCTAGTGCAATTCATTATGGCATATAATGGATAAGTCATACTTAAAAGAATGATTTCACAAAGAAGCTGTCATTGTAAGCATAACTTTAATGTCATTTAATTTACACACTAAAATCGTGCCAACAAGCATGACTTCAGTTGCAACCATCAAGATCCATGCACTTTTATACTGACATCCGATGAGAAAAAGAGAGGTGCAACAACTGAAACAATTCATTTAACCCTTGCTAATATACACACGGGTGTGCTAAGTTATCAAGTAGGACCAAACTATACACACACAGTTAATGAACATGTTTAATCTCATGTTTGTCAGATAACATAGCACAACCTGTGACTGTTGTGAGCCCTGTAGTAATCGCCATTCATAATTTAAAGGTTCTCCATATTCTCATCCGAGGCCATATAAAAGTGCACACGACTTCATTTTGAAAAAAAAATGAAAATCATGCTAGCACAACTTTAGAATAATTTAATTTACACTAAAAATTATGCATGTAATCATAACTTCACCTTAAAAAAAAAACTAAAATCCTAATTTAAAGCACAACTTCTACATTATAATAATATTAAAATTAAGTTTCACAGCACAATTTCTATATTAAAAAAAATACTAAAACCTTGTTTCAAAGCACAACTTTATTACTAAAATAAATAAACAAAAAACAAAAGGATCAAAGTTCTACTAAAAAGCACAACTTACCATTTACCTATTTTTTTACAAAAGGTAACCAGATCAGTAGTTTCCAAATAAAGTTGCACCATTTTAGTGCTTTGGCTGTACTTTAACACTAATTTCCACCCCTGATATACATAAACCAAAAAGTGTACTAACTTCCAATTTGACATATTATCAACAAAGATAAATTATGCCTCGCATTAAACGTAAATGATTAAATGAAAACTGTTTCTCACAACAAAACATTACGACAAGGACTTCCAACAAGAAAAGAATGTAAAATTTCTAGAGCATGGCATAAAAGTTAAGTAAGGATTTTTCCAGTTTAGAAGTGTAATTAATTAACTATCATCATATAATCTCTTGTTTTTCTATATGGAAACATCAAGTTTAAGAAACAAAAAAATGCTAAACGATAATATATGAAAAGGCTGAGACCCAAAGTTCCATTCGGCACACGCATAAGGGCCTATACGGAGAAAGAAATAGAGTCCATGAGCTGCAGCTAACTTCACAAACTTCACTAGATCATATCTCCCTTCAAAATTATACTGCATAAGTGCAAGCACATCAAAAGAAAAAGGAAATTGATACTTAGTATTAATAAAAAATATCAAATACATAGTTGGAGATACAAGACAAGGTCACTGCTCGGAAAGCGGGGAGAAATATAATTTTCCACCTGTCCTCTCACTGGCTCATGCCCATTCCAGAAAACGTAAGTTTCAATCACATCCGCTCCACCTTCCTTGCTCTTTGCAATCAAGTCAGGCCACATCTAACATCATACCAAATGCACAATAAGACACTTCCATATCCTATTATGGTTATACGAGACTGATAAAAGAATTGTGGTTAATTTGTCGATTTAGTTTCAGAAGAGTTTTCAATTTTCTACCCAGACAAATAAGAAATTCAAAACGCAAGCTCACTTGTGCTAAATCTCGGATGTCCATGATAATCGAATTCTTTTTTTCTTTTTTTTTTCAAAAGCTCATTCACGATGCTGAGAAAAAAACAGCATTAGTTTCTAAATTGACTTTTGAGAACAATCTAGGTTGATGGAGGCACTGAAACAATAGCAACAAAACAAACAGAGCAAACAAGCTCTAACAAAACTCAATTAAACACGGAGAAAAAATTAGAAAATAAAAGAGAGAGAAAACTTCTATGATTCAGTTAAATTGCGGTTTCATCTTACTGTTATATTAGTTTCAGTTCATCCATGGCGAAGAGTTAAATTAAGATGAGGAATTAAGACCTCGGGAGTGGCGCGTGGATAGTGGATTCCGGCGGAAATGAGCATGCGGCGTTTGCCGTCGAGGATGAGAGCGCGATGGTCGTAGGTGACATTGAACGGTTTGAAATACTCTTCTGCCTCCGTCACTCTTACTCCGTACTCGATTGTTACTAAGCAAACACACAAAAATATCATTGCCACTATCATCTCCTTCATATTATTTCCTAATCCTCCTCTGGAACTGGAACTCCGCAACATCTTCTTCAACATTGCTCTTCTGCAAGAGACTTTTCGTGTGTAGTTCGCAACAGCAACCACCGTTGAAAACTATAGAAAATTTGGAATAAACGATTGATTCTTTCTTCTAGTAGAGTTTAGAGTTTATTCAAGATGACTATGAAATTTGTCTCTCACTTATCCATTGTTTTCGTCTACATATTTATCTTTTCAACTGCTATTCCCACATATATATATATATATATATATATATATGTATATATATATTATATATATAATATTATATATATATATATATATATAATATAAAGGGTTAAATATGTTTTTGGTCCCTCAAGTTTGAACGAAAGTTGGGTTTAGTCCCTCATCAAAACTTTTGACCAATTTAGTCCTTCATCTTCCAAAATGCGTCGAATTTAGTCCTTTTAACCAAATTTTGTTAAGTTTATCTGACATTTTAAGCGCATTTCATGATAGTATTTAAATTATTTATACTGTTTGACACATTTTTGCTTCAATGTTAACTTAAATACTATCATGAAATGCGCTCGAAACGTCAGATAAACTTAACAAAATTTGGTTAAAAGGACTAAATTCACGTATTTTGAAAGATAAAAAACTAAATTGGTCAAAAGTTTTGATGAGGGACTAATTCCAAATTTCGCTGAAACTTGAGGGACCAAAAACATATTTAACCCTAATATAAATTTAGTTTCTATTTTCGTTATTTTTATTTAAGTTGATTTTTATTTTTATTTTATGTTTAATTAAATTTTTATTTTTATCAAATTTTAATTAATTTAGTTCTTTTCACTAATAATATTAATAAATAATGTTTTTAAACAGTATTAATTCTTGGTTTTTTTACTTATTTTTAATTTTTTTAATTTTTTAATTTTAAAAAAATTTTTAATTTCAAAAAAATTATTCACGTGTCAAGTCATAATTGTGTCACATATTAGTTTGTGGTTGTATTATTTTTTTTTTGTTCAATTTAATCTTATTTATTATTTTTCTTTCTATTTATGTTTTTTGTTTTTATTTTATTTGTTAAATTTGTATTAGGAGTTGGAATGTTTTTCTTTTGTCTGATTTTATTTTTTGATACTTTTTAATTTATTGATCTTGAGAGCTTTTCTACATATATTTTGATGAGGAATTGAAATATTTGTTTGAATTAAATTGTTGATTATTAACTAGGTTAGGGTTTAGTCTTTTGATGGATAATGGACATGAAGTCTCTAATTAAAAAAGCGATGAACACGAGTTGGAATTGGAGAACAATGTGAAACTTAAATAAATTAATTACAACAATTTAATTAATAATTTTGCATAAAAAAATCTCGAAAAATAAATTTTAAATAAAAAACTATTATTTTTAAATTTATTTTAAACCTCCCAAACTCTTAAACTACTCCTGAAAACAAGAACCCCGCAAACATGGAGCCAAGATAGCCCAATGCTAGCATAGCCAAAATAGAAAAACAGATAAGCATTTATATTAATAAAAGATAAAAATAATGAAATAAAACAAATGGCTTAGACCTCTTTATCGCACACGCAAGGGGAAATTTGCAAAAGTTTGAATTGAAACATGCACCAAAAGTCTAAATGAGACTCAAAGCTTCATACTTGTGAGGCTCACAATCATTGTTATACACTTTGAAGATATATGAACTGTCTTGGTATGCAAACTCTTCGAAAAACAATAAATTGAGACCATATTCAGTGCTTCTTTTTTAGTTCTCAAATTAGAACAATCACCCATATATTACAAAAGGCAAAAAGAAATAAATAACAAGTTATATGAACCAAGCTTAAATTAACACATAATGTAGTTTATATAATATGAATAAAAAAAATCACTTAGTGTGTGTTAGGGGTTAATCAATCAAAGTATACACCCCAATTCTTGTTATTATCTTTGTGTTATACTTATTAGATCATGTATTTGTCCAACATTTACAAGTGATCTAGAGATCTTATCAAGATATCTCATACAAGTGGCCTCACTTAACACTAATATGCGTTACTTTGTTACATGTATGTTACAAATTAGATATCACTTGTAAAATTATTAAAAACTTTGTTAAAAGTTAAGGTTCCTTGTACCACATAGAATTTAACAATAAAGTTTGTTATCTCAATAATGCAATATCTAACACTTTGACACATCATAGGTATGCACAAAATTTATTTAAATCAATTTAGTGCAAGCAAAATTAACAAGTGACTTTATTTTTACCCATATAAAATGTTATTAATGGGATCTCCAATCACCAAGGTTAGATTTCCATCACTCTTTTATTTTTATTTGACTTGAGTTTCATTCCCCTTGATATTTCTAAACTCATGTTTCTCTTTAAAGGTTTGATCAAAGGATCTGTTAAATTATGATTTAACTTAATATAATCAATGGAAATTATTCAACTCTTTAGAACCTACTTTATCAAACTATCTCTCAATTTTACATATCTTTTTTTTATGTAAAACTTGTTTTTAGCTATAGTCATTATTGACTAGAAATCACAATATATTGACATTGATGAAGTTGGTTTCATTCTTAATGGAATATTTAATAGGAAGTTTTTCAACCACTCAATTTAACTTTCAATCATTTTAAGAGTAACAAATTTTGATTTCATTGTCAATCTTGCAATAATTGTTTTATTGGTTTATCTTTATGTATTGCACCACCCTCAAATGTAAACAAATAACCACTTGTGAATTTTTGACTCATATGATCTATTGAACCAACTAGAATCTATTATATTTAATGACATAATACATAGTACCTCACAATTATTCCATAAGTTTTCTAAGTACATCTCAATTATCCTCATTAAAACATTGAGTCTACCTACTATATAAACAATGTCTATTCTAGAAAAGTTCATTAAATGCAATAAGCTCCCAGTGGGTTAGGCAAAATGAGGTTGATAAATTTATTCTTCTATATTTTTCTTCAATTTAGAGTCAACATTTATAAGGACTGTCAAAATAGTTGATAAAAGAGTAAATAAGTTTGGTGTTGGTGGTAGATGAGGTGGTGCCTTGTGGTAGGGTTTTATTGTGTTTGTAGTGTTGGTTGAGTCTTAGATGAGAGGTGTAGTTGCACTAGTCAGATGTTGAGTATGTTGACATTGGGAAGACATCATGAGTGTGAATTCGAATAACAGAAGATATATGCAACTACACTGGTTAAACGAGTGGTGGTGGTGGTGGTTAGCATTAGACATTATTTGTATTGATTTGTTCAGTTGCATGTTGGCTATGTGGAGAAGGTGCTTCATTGACGCGTGAGTGTGACAACAAAGTGATGAGGTAGAATAAAAAAGGACAAGTTTTCATGAGAGGGTCAAGAAGCTTAATATGTGTAACTCTGTGTTTGATCATTTTAAGAAAAACATACTTAAAAAACACAATTCACAAGTATTGAGTTGTATTGTTAACCAACAGTTCTTCTCCCTAAAATCTTGTTTTTCGCGTTTCTCTCTCGCTTTTCTCTAGGATTGCAGGTAAGCTACTCGTTTGATTTGAGATCAAAGAGTCATTATGGGCTTGCTGTGAGCAGGAATTGCTATGGAAATAGTTAGAAGTGGTTGGAGGTAAGTCCATTGTAGCTTTTCTTAGTTTTTTTAGTTTGAAGGGATGCTTCATGTGGTTTGACTATGCTTGCATGTTTTCTTCTTGAAGTTGGTAAAATTTTATGGGTGTTTGAGGTCTTGTGGGTGTGCTCAAATTCCTAATCTAATGTGTTTCTCTATGTAGAGTAAGTTGGTGAGAGTTGTACTCAAATGGTTGAGTTTTAACCAGTGGAACAAAAGTCTTTCGAAGTAAGTGTTGATGGTCCATTAAGAATCTAATTTTTCCAACAAGTGTATTTGTGCAATTGTAGTACAACAAGGTCGTATCCACAAGGATTTAGTTTCATAAAATAATGACTTATGCTCTAATCGAGTTTGTTAATGGAATGGTGATAAAGTTGGACAAATTGATAATGTAGTGTTAACACTCCATTTTGTGTTAGTTTTCCTTTCTAAAACGTTCTTTTTAGTTTAAATAAATTTTAGTTTGTCTTTAATTAACTAGTTTTTTGTTAATTGCTTAGGAAAATTTAGTTTTCAATAAAATGTGATAAAAAAGATAGTTTTAATAGATTTTTTTTTTTTGCATTTAGTTTTATTTCTTTAGAATTCCCCTTTTGTAGAATAAATTAGCTTTGTTTGCTAGGAAGTTCTTTAATTTTACTGAAATTCAATTTTAAAACCTGACTTGTTTCTTTTCTTATTTGCATATCAGTCCCTGCTGCCTTGGTCAAATAAAGCCTTGACCAGCCCTCCTCTCATCAAAATGCACGTTTCACTTATTAGTGGTTGATCCAGTTTACGGTGCTGATCAAAAGAGGTGAGCTCTCTACAACATGCGCACCGGAACCAAATCTGATGTCGCAGCCCTTCATGTTGAAACCTGATACGAGAGAAAGCTTATGTGGGAATCTGATCCGAGGGAGGCCAACGTAGGCTCTGATTGTGATCAAAGGAGACGATTTGAAGATCAAAATGGAGCGTGAGACGGTTAAGTCATGATGAACGAAGAAGGAGAAATTAAATTGATCAAGGGCGCAAAACCTTTGGTTTAAGACTTGCGATTCTGGATTCAGGGCAACGGAATCAGGTTAGGAATTTTTCTTGGTTTTTGGCTCACTTTCTAAAAGGGGTTTAAAAGGGATGAATTAGGGTTTGAGGGGGAGCCCTGGTAGTATATGAGAGATAAATGCTTGGTGAGAGCTAGGGTTCAATGTTCTTGGTGTAAGTGAGAGATTGAGGGTCATTGTATAAGGGTTACTCACATTCCAACGAGCACAAAGTGGCCAGTGGGATTGAGTCTTCCCTAGTGTATGATGTAGCTATACTTGGATCAACCACGAACACAAAGTGGTCGAGGATGATCTGAGTTAGATTCCTTACACCATTTAAATTTCTAACATTCTCTTTATCTCTTGTAAACCTTTGATTCCGATTCTGTAATGAAATCCATTTACACTTTGTTGTTCAGTTAAAAAAAATGTGTTAACACTCCATTTTTCAGTTTTTTTTCCTTTATGAAACGTTTTTGTTTAGTTTAAATGAATTTAAGATTTATTTCAAATTCATAGAAGCTAAGTGTCAAAATGATATGCAATATTAAGTAAACTATACATTTATCAACATATCCCAACTTTAGTTTTTTGCTTGTCCCCAAGAAAAGCTTATTCATATCCACATAACGATTTCCCGTATAATCTAAAGTAAAAGGGGTTGTTTTACTAAGATTTATGTCAAATTCATAGAAGCTAAGTGTCAAAATGATATGAAATATTAAGTCAACTAGACATTTATCAACATATCCCAACTTTAGTTTTTTGCTTGTCCCCAAGAAAAGCCTATTCATATCCACATAATGGTTTCCCATATAATCTAAAGTAAAAGGGGTTGTTTCACTAAGATTTATGTCAAATTCAAAGAAGCTAAGTGTCAAAATGATATGCAATATTAAGTAAACTAGATATCTAACAACATATCCCAACTTTAGTTTTTTGTTTGTTGATGAATGCGTATTTTTGCTCTCATTTAGTATTTAATTTTGGGTATTTAATTGAATTTGTATGCTTAAAGAGTGATCTAATTGACAGTTCTGATTATTAGGCTATTTGAACTTGTGTGATAAAACTGTCTTAAAAAGTGATTTTAGTTGCATAAATTATTTTTGGATATTTTAACGTTTGTTGATGCAGCTGGAGTTAAGATTAAGCTCACTTAAGGTGGAAAAATAAATTGATTGAAGTTACAAACCACCTTTAAATAAGGCTAAAATCAGCAAGTTCTAGAAAAATCACTTTTGCACCCCATACATTACTTATACACTCTCCTATTTCCAAATGAGCTATAGGAAACCTACTTCTACACCCTGACTTTGTTTATTTTCACCCCTCTTTCCACTCCTAAACTAAGAGGCACTCAAATCATGTCATGTGGCAATCCCTAACTTTCAAATATGTCCAACCATATGTTGACATGTGTCACGATCCAGCAACTCAAAATCCAACTCCTCATTAGATAGTCAATGGGTCAAAGATGGTCAAAATGTTCAAATTTGGTCAAAGACTGGCCAAACAAGAGGAGTTTAAGTGCAAATATTCATCTTGTCGGATTTCCCAGCAAAGTTGGACTATAGGATTAAAAATGGCTTATTTAGAAAACTAATATTACTTGGTGATAATTTATCAGATATCTTTAAATAATTAATTTATTTAATTATATCAAATTATTAACCACTTATATTTGCCAAATATTTTTAAAACTAACTATCTCTCCAAATATTGTTAAATATTTATAATAACTATAAAGATAAATAATATTTATCTTTATCTTTATCTTATATTTGAGAGATTTTAGCAACAGAAAAGCCTAATCCAAGTTATGTGAAACTAAAGGGGTAGATTCGTTTTATGGATCTATCTATGTTGGAATACTAATAAGTAAGAAATTTGAGAAATTGTTTAAAACAAGAAAACGGAAATAGATAAGAAGATGAAGTGAAAATTGATAGACGTCACATTTCTAAGAATGGAAGATAAGCATATGAGTTTAAACACACAAAGGGAGGAAGGACCTTTGATAAAACTCAGGGGTTCCTGAATCACTCAAGAACATAGGAGAATCACTCTCACTAAAATAAAAGAGGTAAACTCTAATAGTTTTCTGAACAAAACTCAACTTGATTTCATTGATAAGAATAATTTAGTTTATATAGGAGCTTTAACCATCAGAATTACAAAAGAGACATAATTTTTAATTACAACCCATTAAAGCTATTAATGATCCACTCAAGTTAATAATAATTCACTACTGAATTGCTGATTGTAACTGAATTTAAGGCAACCAAAAGTCATCCACAAGCATTCAACAAAGGTCTTCTTGGTCTTCCAAAGGTTGGTTCTTAAGTTGGAAAATGGGCCCTTATTTAACTTAAAAATAAAGAAAAACTAAAGCCCATTAATTGGTTAACCCAAAACACAATTTGGTCAACAAATTACACAAAACATTGGGGCCTTATTTAAATAAATTAAATTACATCAACGTGGCGCGTTAGTTATCCTCCATTTGGGCCATATGCAATTCACATCACCAAGTCCTATATAAGGAGACCAAAGAGGAAGCAGAAGAAACATGCTTGGCACATCGGAATTTAGGAACCCTTAGGGGGGCCTAATTTCTTTCTCTCTCATTTCTTCTTCTATTTTTATTTTATTTTGCATTTCATGGAATGCTAAACTTCTTGAGTTGATTCCATTGTAATTTCATTATGGATTCTAAGGTTAGAATGAAATAATTTATTTGTTCTTTTTATTATTGTTGAGGTTTTAATTCATCTATGTCTTTTATCTTTGAATCACGTGAAAGTAATGGTTTTTACATCATAACTAATTAGTGAGATGTTTTAATCTATATGCATATCAATTATATGAGTTCAAAGGTTTTAAATTTTAATTGAGAATTTACTTTGATTAAATTTATAAACTTTCATGTGATTGAATGGGCTTTTACCAATGATTGAGAATGTACTTTGACTAGAGGTGAAAACTTTAACTAGAATTAATCAAGAATGTATTTGGTTAATTAGCTTTTTGCTTGATTTTAGAGGTAAAAGAATGGACATGATTAAGGATAGTAATATTTAATTGAGAATGTACTTTGGTTAAATTTACTATGATTAATCTAAAAGGCAGTGAAATCAATCTATTTTTCTTTATCACTATTTTTTATGTTTTTACTTTTTTATCTTTTTCAAATTTTATTTCTTTCTTTCTTGTTTCATTTGACTAACTCTTTTATATAGTTTTTACAAGAACTAATTTGTTAGAAATCAATTCCGTGTTCGTTGGGAGGCGACTTTGGGTTACTTTATCCTTTATATTTTGTTGGTACTTTCTTAATAATACTACAGTTGTTATAGATAAGTAGTATTAATTTGATCGTGTCAACGACAGCATTATCAAATTTGGCGCCGTTGCCGGGGAATACTGTTAGAATTTTTATCATTTTACTTCTTATTTTATTTTTTTTATTGTTGTTTTGTTTTATTTTTTTTATCCTTAACATTTTATTTTTCTTTATTTTTTTTCCGAACATTTATTTTTATTTTCTTTAGTCATTTTTATTTTATTTTTAAGCATAATTTTTGTTTGAGGATTTTTGTTGTGAAATTTGTGAAACTAGTTGAAAAACACTCTGGCTAAGGAAAGATAAGGTACTTAAGTTGTCCATTAAGACGCATCTCTCTTTCCTGGAAGTCTACTCAACAACCTTTCAACTTATTTATTTTTAGAAAACCTCTCTAAAAAATGAAAAATAGTTTTTCATATGAAAATAATCAATAGTGTGATTTTCAAGTGAACTATGATTACTATCCACAACAACCACGTGATTCATATGATTATCAACAACAAATGGTTACACCTACTTCTGCACCTGATTTAAGTAGGTTAACTATACATCAACTAAATGATATATATCCTAGATCATCTTTTGTGTAATATGAGCAACCATCATACCATGAGCAACAACCATATTCTAAGTGTTCACCTCAACCATCATATGTTCCATTTGGTTCTCAACAACAACAAAATGCACCATCACAACAAGTTGCAACAATCAATGGACTATCCTATAGGGAAGTTGTGTTATTAATAGATGGACTGAGAGAGAAATTAGACACCATAGATGAAAGGTTACGAGCTGATCAACGATGCAAAGATATTGAGCAAAAATGGTATGTAAATGATAAAGTATTGTACGACATGATGGAGGATGCAAGTAACAACAACTTTATAGAATTACTTTGTACTGTTAATACCACCCTCCAATGCCATCCGAGATTTGCTGAAATCCTAAAATTTAGAGCACTTCGTCATGAAATAGAAGATATGCTTCTAAAGTTGGCCATTAGAGTTGAAAAAATGTCAGAAGATTTAAGTAAACTAATGAAAGATAAAGTTGTGGAGGCCACTTTAGAAAAACTTATGAAGACGATAGTTAAGCAAAGGGATGAAATGATAATGTTAAGGAGCATGAATCAAAGGATGGAACAATTGAGCACTGATGTGAACGAGTACACAATTCAAATGTTAGATCAACAAATATCAGAATCACATCACACTGATATATCTATCGACAGATATAATGTTGCTCAATGTAATATGTCTACTGATGGACATATTAATTTTATTAAAGATGTTGTTGAATTTGCTGATGAAGAAATTAAAGATTCTCACACTAACATATCTATTGAGGGATATGATGTTGCTCAATGTGAATATAAAGTTTTATTTTTTAATGATGATATGAGTACAAATGATCTTTTTCAAGAGCAAAGTTGTGAGAACAATACAATGGAGGAACCAAGTGCAGTTGAAGAAACAACGATATTCGAAGATGCAGTTGAAGCATATACTACTACAATTGACTTGGTTAATGATAAAGCAACAGAGTCAACAACTTCAAGTGAAAATTTTTGCTCACAAGATGAGATTATAAGGATTATTGATGATTTGGTTAACCATCTGAATGCACCTGATGATATTCAAATTGAGTTGCAGCCACACACTCCACACATCAAGTTTGTTGATGTGAATGATGCAAATAAGTTTTCGGTGGTGAGTTTTGTTCACCTGGCTGCAGAGAAAGAAGAAAGGTTGTTGCAATAGGTAAAGATGTTAGATTCAAATTCTTTTGAAAACATTGTTGATAGAAAATTAAAAATGGATACATATTTATTTTCTGTCTTTAATTTTAAAAATATTAAAAAAATCAAAAATATGTATTTTTGTTTTTAGTTTTTATAAAAATAAAAATTAAAAAAATTGTACAAGCTAACTTGTATCTAAAAAAGTTAAAGAAAATAAATTTTGACATATGGCCAGATTGAGCCAAAAGTCATAAAATTTCTGTTTCCTCCCCAAAATAAGTCCATCAAGAACATTTTTTTGAAATAAGTGTGGGGGAGACAAGTTGTTCGTAGAATTTTTCTTTTTTCTGTTTTTCAATTTTTGTTTTTGTTTTCATAAAAAAAATTGTAATTTCTTTTTGAGAAAATTGTGAAAGTATTAACTTTTTACTAAGTGAAACTTTTAAACAATATGTCTCATGAGAAATCCACCAAAAATATTTCCCTGCTTTCAATAAAACATATTGACATTGGATTTTTAGGATTTGATTCAATAATTGGGATGATCATAATTTTGGAAAAATAAAAGTCATGTTGATATGAGTGGATTGTTTCTATGAATTGCTAATTAAGTTGATTTGATAATTTCTTGATTAAATATTTTGTGAAAGTGTTTTGACCTTATGAGTCTTGAGCCTTAATGCAAAGGATGGACCATCATGTGTCATTCCTATTTTTCTTGAGGGACTTGCTCATGTTTTGTTTATACTTAAATGTTTAGCTTGATTATTTTATTGTGCATCTTAGGTGAATATGCATGATTTGATATGACTGATGCATTTCTTATTTTTAGCTACTTGGCCAAATAAGTCCACCTTGATATTAATCAATTGGTAGCCCCTTTGAGCTTTTAAACCTCTTTTTCTTGTTTTAAGCCTATTGCATAACCTTGAAAAGAAAAAGACCATATTCTACCTTATGAAGAAAGAAGGAGCTAGTGGGTTGTGTCAGGAATGGTTGAGGAATAAAGTGTGCGGGTGAGTACCTCACCCACAAATTAATAAAAATGGCAAAAAGAAAGGGAAAAATGATGGAGTTTTAAAAAAAATTTAGAAAAATAAAAATAATTGCTCTTCAAAAGGAGCAACAAAGCAATAAACGAAAAAAAGTTGTTTTTGAAATTATGCCCCATTATTCTTCCTACATTACTATTTCAAAAACCCAAAAATCCTAAAATTTTTCCTACCTTTGCCATGGTCCCTTTATAACCTATGAAAAATCCTCATGATCTTTGAATGCATACTTCTTTGAAAGTTTGTGAATATTAGAGTCTTGTTAAGTATAATGAGAGTTTACTTGCATGAGTATTTTGAGTGAAAATACAAGCAAAAACACTTGACCAAATTTTGGAGAGAAAATATACACTTTATCTTGAGTGATATCTTTCATATTTGATTTTCTTGTAAATTCAAAAGATTAACTCTTGTGTGAAAAATAGAATATTTCCATTTGTATTTGCATGATAACTTGATTTCTAGAATATTGATTCATTTCTAGTGATGTTCATTCCTTTTATCCAGTATAAATATGAAATAAAATACCTCAGAACAAAGTTTTGAAATTACTCAATTTTTCTTAGGAGTGCAACAGGATAAGTGTGTGAGTATGATGAGTGCGTATTTTTTCCCTCATTTAATGTTTAATTCTGGGTATTTAATTAAATTTTTTTGCTTAAAAAGTGATTTAATTAACAGTTCTAATAATTAGGCTATTTGTACTTGTGTGATAAAAATGTCTTAAAAAGTGATTTTAGTTGCATAAATTATTTTTAAATATTTTAACGTTTATTGATGTAGTTGAAGTTAAGATTAAGCTCATTTATAGTGGAAAAATAAATTGATTGAAGTTACAAACCACCTTTAAATAAGGCTAAAATCAACAAGTTCTGGAAAAATCACTTTTGCACCCCATACATTACTTATACACTCCCCTATTTCCAAATGGGCTACATAAAACCTACTTTTACACCTCTAACTTTGTCTATTTTCACCCCCCATTCCACTCATCAACTATGAGGCACTCAGATCATGCCATGTGGCAATCCCTAATTTTCAAATTTGTCCAACCATATGTTGACACGTGTCATGATCCAGCAACTCAAAATCCAGCTCCTCATTAAACAGTCAATGGGTAAAAGATGGTCAAAATGTTCAAATATGGTCAAAGATTGGCCAAACAAGAGGAGTTTAAGTGCCAATATTCATCTTTTCGGATTTCCTAGCAAAGTTAGACTACAGTATTGAAAATGGCTTATTTAGAAAACTAATATTATTTGGTGATAATTTATCAGATATCTTTAAATAATTAATTTATTTAATTATATCATAAATTATTAACCAACTATATTTGCTAAATATTTTTAAAAACTGACTATCTCTCCAAATATTGTTAAATATTTATAATAACTATGAAGATAAATAATATTTATCTTTATCTTAAACTATATTTGAGAGATTTTAGCAACAAAAAAGTTCAGTCCAAGTCCTATATAAAGAGACCAAGGGGGAAGTAGAAGAAACAAGCTCGGCACATCAGAATTTAGGAACCTTTAGAGGGGCCTAATTTCTTCCTCTCTCCTTTCTTCTTCTATTTTATTTTATTTTGCATTTCATGAAGTGCTAAACTTATTGGGTTGATTCCATTGTAATTTCATTGTAGATTCTGAGGACCTAATTGATACTAATTTACAAAAATGAGGACCTAATTGAGACTAATAAAAATACGAGGACCAAATTGAGATTTTGATACAAAAATGAGGATCAACGGAGTATTTTAACCTTCTTTTTATTATTGTTGAAGTTTTAATTCATCTGTCTTTTATTTTTGAATCACGTGAAAAGTAATGATTTTTGCATCATAACTAATTAGTGAGATGTTTTAATTTATATGCATATCAATCATATGAGTTCAAAGGTTTTTAATTTTAATGGAGAATTTACTTTGATTAAATTTATAAACTTTCATGTGATTGCATGGGTTTTTACTGATGATTGAGAATGTACTTTGATTAGAGGTGAAAACTTTAACTAGAATTAATCAAGAATGGACTTTGGTTAATTAGCTTTTTGCTTGATTTTAAAGGTAAAAGAATGGACATAATTAAGGATAGTAATATTTAATTGAGAATCTACTTTGGTTAAATTTACTATGATTAATCTACAAAGTTCTTACTTTTGATTGAGAATTTACTTTGGGTAATAATGAGAACACCAACAAATTAATTAAGAATTTACATTGATTAACTTGTAAATCTACAACAATAATTAATTGAGCAATAATCTTTAGATAACCGATGATGGATCTATTTTGAGAAAACAGTGGAATCAATCTATTATTCTTTATCATTGTTGTTTTATCTTTTTATTTTTTTATCTTTTTCAAATTTTATTCTTTCATTCCTTGTTTCATTTAATTAACTCTTTTGTATAGTTTTTATAAGAACTAATTTTTTTAGAAATCAATTCCGTGTTCGTTAGGAAACGACTTTGGGTTACTTTATCCTTTCTATTTTGTTGGCTACTTTCTTAACAATATTGAAGTTGTTATAGATAAGTAGTATTAATTTGATCGCGTCAATGACAACATTATCACTTGTCCCCAAGAAAAGCCTATTCATATCCACATAATGGTTTCCCAAAAACAAAAAAAATATTTAATCATGGTTTGCATAAGAACTCATATTTCATATTCTTTGATTCCAAACTAAAGAGAATGTAATCACAATACTTAATTGAAAATCATGTATAATCAGTCAAAACACAAATGCAGTTCATATTCACATCCCAGAATCAACACAGAGTCTCAATGAATTTTCCTTTTAGTATGCAAGAATGTATCCTCCCAAGTGTTTAAAGTGTTTACACTCTCAACACCTTTGCAATTGTCTACTTAGCTTTGTATTTCATTTTTAGTTATCATCTACACATAAGTGGCAAAGATCATTAAGGCCTTTTGGGGCTTGTAACGTGGTTGAGCTATCAAAGAACTTTGTTCTACAAGATGAGCAAGACTCATTGCTAAAAAGGAAAACAAACAATAAAAATATGCTAATGCCATGAGTTAGAGTTTGTTCCAGCCTTTTTTCTTTCTTTCTTGCAGCCCATTTTCTTTTTCGTACATTCCCATTGAGTACACCTTTTATTGACTTAGTTTAATGCATTGCTTTTCTTTATTAAGGTGTCTCAACTCAATAATTTTTGCTATATTTCCTTCTTCTTGGGTATGTTTTTAACATACCCTAACTTTTTTCTTTTTCACCCCTTCATAGCTCACAATTTTCCTTTCATGGCACGCACACACACACACACATTTGTTTCATCCTTCCAAATAATGAGAAGGTTGGATTACTTACAATTTAAGACTCATGGTATGTGTTTCAGGCTAAGGTTCAACAAGGTATTTTCATTCAAAGTTCTGCAAGGTAGCTATTTGGCTTTGGCTTTTGTAGTATTTTCCACAAGAAACTTGTCCTGATCGTTTCTTTGCCAACCATACTTAATAGACATAAAAAAGTTCAACACAAAACCAGTGGCTCAATCACTAAGGTGCCTCTTTCATTCTCCCATTAAGTGTTTGACTCACTCATCTCACAAAGGCAAATTCACTTCTCTTTGTTAACTCCTAGCCATGAACTACCTTGCATTGTGTTAGATTCTCACTAAGCACTAATGGTTTTTCAATCTTTCCTTCCTTGCAATCTCTAATGTTCCAAAACAGTTCCAAAGAGTGTGTTCAATTCTATTTTTGCTAGTTCCAAAGAGTGTGTACAATCACCTAGTCCAACCATGTTCCAAAAAGTATTTACAATCACCTAAGACATAATCACCTAAGGTCATGCATACAAACTATCAAACAATCTACTCTAAAACAAAATTTTAAAGACAAAATTTAAAGTGCAGAAAAGTTAAAAAAAATTTATTCACTAACTTCATTGTTGGTGTTGTTGCTTGGGTCTTAGTGTTGTTGTGGTTGGTTTTTTGTTAGGGTTGTTGGGGTTATTTTATTGTCGTTGTTGCATCAACCCCCTTGTTCAAAAGGATTGACCCCAGGCCAAGTTGTGAACATCCTAAATTCTTCAGGGGACATGCATAAAAGGGGTTATTGGTCAAAGCTGAAGAGAATATGGTGGATGGTTGTTTAAGCTCTATGGTTGGCTGCTAGTTGTTGTTGCACATAAGAGATAGATGACAAGATGGATTGTGGAGCTTCTTCCTATTGTCTGAACTATTGGAATTGAAACTAAGCTCTAGCATTGGGTTGTGATTGTGGCATTGGGTCTTGCACATTGTCCAATTCATTTGCGTAGTTGGCCTGTATATAACCTTTATTAATTGGCAACCTTTGTTTTGTCTTTGGATGAGTGGAGATGTCCACTCCTTGCATTATGCACAATGTAGTGAACAAACTTAAGAATGCTAGGGGCTTTGTAGTACCCCTTGATGTTGGCTCTAAGACAACTATCTTAAAAATATTTTTTGTGACGAGGTATGCCACGTCCAATAAATAGCCCTGCATAATGCAGTTGATCAATTGTGCATTCTCCATAGTGAGACTAGATACATGAGAGTTGGAGGTCACATTTGAAAATAGAAATGTGACCCATATTCGTGTTAAAGTCTTCATACTACTCCTTGGTATCCTCTATGGTTGCCCTGTCCTTTCCAACTCAAAGGTCCTCCCTGGTACGAATAACAATGCAATGAGCTATTCAGGGGTGACATCCCTCATTAGGCTTTGAAATTATTCCTTCTCTTCATGAGACATTGCTCCAGCTGCCCCAAAGAACTCTCAAATGTTGTCCCTATCATATTGAACTATTTTGCCTCTTACCTAACATACCCTGGTGAGGAACCTAAACTTGTCATGCATCTCCACTCCTCTACACGTGTATATGCAGTTCTGGGTGGTTGTGCAAGTCCTCTTTATTTCGCTACTATTGAGAAAGATTAAACATTTACATACTTTCCTTGAGATTCATACTTTGATATTTGATTATAGCTTCATATAAAATTTAAGTTTATTAAAAACAAATTTTGAATAGTTGAAAAGTTTTAAAAATCAAAACTTTAACCTCAAACCAATTCACCCCACTCATTTGTGTGTGTGACTATAATACTTTGACAAACTTTGACAAAGCTTTCTTTTCAAGTCACACTAAACCTTTTTGTTCCATTTTCAAGTTACATCAAATATTTCTTTCATCCAATGAAGTGATGTCACGTCGACATTGTCAAAAAATAAATTTCCAAGTGTGTGTGTGTATGTGGGCACGTGCTAATTCTCTTGTCTGCTAACATAGCAATTTGGGATTTGTTGTGTTTGTGTATGTGTGCGCGCCCACTAATTCTCTTGTCTGCTGACATAACAATTTGACATTTATTGTGTATGTGTGCACATGCTAATTTTCTTGTCTGCTGGCATAAAAATTTGGGATTTTCTATCCTAGCTCAGTTCTCATGGACCACTCCATGTTGAACCCAATTGTACAAGTAAAAATAAAAATAAACCTAGTCTAAGAATTGCTAAATGCACTAAAATATAAAAGAAACACTTAACCTACACTAGTTATTTTCTCTACCATTACAAAATGTTATGATCTTCAACTTGAATTGCATTCATCTCAAAGCTCTAAAAACTATGTTGTTGTACTCAAATTAAATCTTGTTGGGTCTAGAATCCAGCACAACAAATTTAAGCTCAATTGGACATATGTAAAAAATGTTATGAGCAAAACAATCAACAAAGGTCAAAGTGTGAGAAATATGAGTTTTAGCTCCAAACATGTATCCTAAACCTTATTTACCACATCTCCTAAAAATTGTTAAAAATTGCAAAATCAAACTAAAAATGAAAGATAAGACAAATTCTCTAAAGGAACACAATAAGTCGTAAGATGAGAGCATGAAAGTTGAGTTATACATTAAGATGATGACTATTATCCACAAACATAGTATAAAACCAATTCCTACTTCTTGGAAGTCTTTCCTTTTCGATTAATTAAACTTTTGTGATTAATTAAACTTAGAGTGACTTTATCTTTTTATTGTAGTTTTTTTAACCATTTTTTGAGTTCAAATTTTATTCACTTGTTAGTCTTCAATTCAATGTTAGTACAATTTGTTTGTTACGTTCTTATTTTTTCTATTTAATGAAGTTTGTTTTAAATCCCCATATTTGTGTATTTCTCTTAAAACAATTCATTGTTTATTATTAATTGAATATGGATCTTCTATATGTCGAGATTTTATGTGAACTATTGTTTTGTTATGCCACGCTTGTATTTAGTCTAAGAGGTCAATGTGACATTGATAAGATGCACATATCACCATTTCATAGTTACCTTTTTATGTGACAAAAGTAAAACAAGGGTCCATATTAGAACTGGTTGAATGGATACACCACATGCATTACACAAGAAATGGGGCACTTTGATTGGGTCATTGTACACTACTAGACTCCATAAATTGCATGCTTGATGTGTAATGAACTTATCATGGTTCGAGCACAACTCCTCGTTTTGTGTGGATTACATCTAGTGTCCTCATATGACTATATATATGTAATGTGCATTGATGCCTTTTTGTTGTCACAAAAATTACCTTCTACCTCAACTCAACAATGTGGCAACGTATAGTGTGACCTATGCAAAGTTTCTCATTTCTTTAAACTTTTATTTTTAATCTATGATATATTTATACTTCAATTTGTGTCACGTATTCCGTATCTGATATTTTAGGATACTTTACCAATATTTATTAATGAAGTATTTAATATAAAAATTAATAATATTTTTATGATGAGAATAATTTATAAATTTTTATGTTAAAAATATTTAATATATTTGATTTTAATTTGAATTCATACAAAAATAATCATATATTTTTTATGTTTCTAAGAAAAATTATATATTTTTCAATATGCATATATCACGTGTCATGTCCTATTATTTTCAAAATTAGTGTATTAGCATATTAAATATGTGTCATATCCAATATATAGATGATATATGTGTATCATAGCTTTTAACTTATAAAAGAGATATTGAAAAGTTCATTTTTGTTTTTTCCTCTATTTTTTTTTAATCATGAGAGTTATTTATGGAATAAATGACCAAAACAAATTTTTGGAGCGAAAAATTATTCAATTGCCTCCGCAACATCTTTTCAGGAATTCCTTTACTCTTACAATAGCTGATTTAACCATATTTATGAGGATTATTTTACTCAAATCAGAGTCACGTATGTCTGGCTACATCGGGAGGTATGTTCAACTTCTTCAAACGGTCAGAGATAAATCAAAACCAGTCGCGATGATTTCTTCAATTCTTGAATTAGAAATTTTAATCCCACTGTCTGCCCAGAAAATCAATCTTCTATATGGATGGACAAGGGTGTCATTCATGTTAATACAATGCCAACCATAGCAAGAGATGACAAGACAGTTAAAATCCTTCCAGAATCATCCTTTTCAAAAGGAATTTCAACAAGAGAAAATTATAAAATAAAATAAATAAAATTTACAGAGGTTAAAGCTAGTTTATCTCCAAGTTAAAAATAAAAGATTTTAAAAAATTATACACAAAATTTCTATAAATTAAGTTAACTTGTAAAACAGTTAATTTAATTTTTATTTTTCTCTTAAAAATCTTTTATGAAAAAGTTCGTTAAAAAATAACACCAAAAAGCTGGGCAATCGTCGGAATTCCCCCGTCCCAACCAAAAATTGTAAAGCCAAAGAAATTTCTAAAATCTTCAGGTGGGGCTTTCCGTATGCATGAATGTTCTCAAATAAGAACCACAGCCTTCAGGTGGAGCTCTCGCCAACTATATGTTTACCTGAAGAAGATAATATGTACATAAAATAACCTAGTAATTTAGTATAAAATTAACTTACCTCAACTGTCTAACAAGTTCAAGCACTCCCGTCTAACTCCTTGAAAAAGTACAATGAATTTTCTTCAATAAATGCTTGTTCTGAAATTTTACCCAAACTGACTCGTTTGTCTATACTTCTAAAAATAATGGAAACTTCACCAAAAAAGTACAGGGAATTTAGGATAATATAAGAGAAGACCAAAAGTTATCATTGGGTAACATTTGACAGTTAAGAAACATGGTTGGAAGTTAAAAGTCGATACCAATAGTTGATGTTAGTAACTGTAAAATAAAACAAATGTTAAGTCTTGCGGTTAAACAACTAGCAAAGAATATGAAACTCCAGGAAACGGGACAGTTAGTTGTGAATATGTATTGTTTGCTAATAGGGTGAATGCGAGAGGGTATTTTCTATTAGGGTACGACGAGATGAGCTATATATATCAATTTAAAAAATATTATACAAAAGATTCTGGTAAAGTTACCAATCAACTTCATTGTAGCTCCTCACCATAATCTTGCAGAACAAAACTAGAAATCAACACAAGAAATCAAAATATGAAGAACACTAGTAACTAACGATCACAAAGAGAACAATGGCAGAGTACAAGTTTACTATGTAAGAGTATAAAAGTAAGGAAGAAAAAGTAAATCTAAATACACCTCTCAGATTCTTTACTCCATGAGATCCCCTTTAAAACACATCTGACACATGCACAAGGGTTAAACAAGGCCAAGATTGCCTTATTGTTAAAATTTGGATAGGATACAGGATATGAAAGTATAACAGGAAACAGTAACAAAGAATGAACAAGTCTAGATATCATCTACTGTTTCATTAGCATTATAAAGGGCTGAATAGCACATTAAAAATCAAACAGAAATTGGTCCACAAATTATAGAAAGTGAGAATAGAAGCATTAAAACATGTATTGGACAAAAAACGTTACCTTTACACTCGGCTTCGTAGTTCGGTACAGACAAAAACAAGAAATGAAGAGCATTATTTATATGAATTAGTTACACTAAAATATTATAAACTACAAGGTATACAATCATACTTAATTGAAGAAAGTACAATGAAAAATGCATTCCACAGTTATGTGCACTTTTTCGACACTTCTTGTGACAGAAATGTTTCCGGATGCGCAAAATGGCAGAAGAGATACATCATCCATCAACAATGAATTGATCTTCTTGATTATCTCCCTCGACCCTAGTGTCACCATGAACAATTCCATTCACATGATGCAAATTTTGCATCATTTGTGAAAGATAATGGTTGCTGGCACTAGTATGATCAGATAGGCCAGCAGGTTGGGCATGCCATTGAGAGAATAGACCAAGCAATTGGCTAGTAAGATTTTGTTGCTCGTGAAGAAACCGAGTCTGCATCTGGCCCATTTCTGCTCGGTGCTGGCTTAGCATCTCGTCAACCCTCTTCTTCCATTCTAGCCTCCTGCAATTCATTCTTTCCTCACATTCCCTCTCATGAATCAATTCTTCCTCTCTTCTTTTCCTTTCCATCTCTTCATTTTCCTTCTCCATAGCTTCCCACTCCGCCATTCTCTGCCTCCTAAGCTTGTCCCTTTCCTTGTCCCTCTCCTCCCTCTCCTTTTCCCTCTCCTCCAGTTTCTTCTCCCACTGTTTATCAAGCTCCACTCGCAAGTTCTCCCTCCTCTGCCTCTCACGCTCCCTCTCCACCTCACGCTGCTCAAACCGCGCCTCCATTTCCCTCAACTGCCCCAGTTGGTTACCAAGAATCCGCCACACTTTCTTTTCCATCCCCTTCACCACCTTCCTCTTCTTCAAACTTGACCCATTCACCTCCCCTTCCTCCTCAAACACAAAACCATTCTCCGCCGCATCTTCCCTCTCCCGACCACTCCCATTGTAATTCACCTCCCCTTCCTCCGCCTCATACTCAAACCCCAACCCCATCACCTCATTGTCAACACCATCCATAGCAGCCCCAAAATCACCATCCCCAGAATGACCCATCTGCCCAAACTCAACCATGTCCATCCCCCCACCACCAGCAAGAAACCCATCTCCATGATCCCCATGGCGATCCACGTGATCCCCATCCTCAATCGCCATCAACTCATTGCCACCATGACCACCAACGACAAGTGCAACATCCCCAAACACATCCTTGTACCTTAGAAAGTTCGACCAATGAGTAAGCCCCTCCACCCAATCAAACTCACTCCCATCATCACAATCACCTCCTCCGGACCCCGAAAACTCAGGCCTCTTGATCTTCTGCTTCACCAGTAGATACTGGTGCCTCATGTTCTGCACCTTCGTCGAAACGTCCTTCCAACTCCACTGCCAAGGGTACGTCACTGGATCGCGCACGTGGTGCACCGAATTCACGTGACAAGCAATCGGCTTGAACTTCTTCTCGCGAGTCCGCATCTTCGCCAGCGAACCGTCCGCCACCATCTCCCCGTACTTGTCGATTAGGGTTTTCTCCTCGGCCTCGGTCCATTTCTTCCGTCTCGGAGGAATCATCGGGAACCAATAATCCCTACGCTAACGCTTGCGCAATCTTCCTCTTCTTCTTCCTCCTCCTCCTCCGTGAGCACCAAAACCTTTTCCGATAGCGATTCTGATTGCATCGAGAACGCCAAGATCGTGCAAGTTGCTTTAATTTTTTTTTTTTCGCCTTTTCAATCCGCGAATTTAACCTAGCGATCAGTTAATCGA
>Ga0214545_1000516_pt1 | contig 61923 bp, 75 predicted proteins | sample CNSS4metaG_FD_160064 | JGI IMG/M metagenome (GOLD analysis project Ga0214545, IMG submission 160064) | Root nodule microbial communities from cowpea collected in UCLA plant growth center, Los Angeles, California, USA - CNSS4 | ecosystem: Host-associated > Plants > Roots > Nodule | place: USA... | reverse complement strand
AATACTGTGGAAGAGGACTTTTTAACACTTACACCTAGGACCACCATTCAAGGTCTAAAAGATTGTAAAGAGGTTAGAATATATTTTTTTATTTTTGTGCAAATTTTGTTGTTCACAATAATCTCTTAATTAATCTTTTTAATATTGAAAGGTCACGACTTACATATTGTTTGGAACAATTAAGCATATCTTGGTTGACGATGACTGGTGGTATATTGCTTGTGTGTGCAACAAAGCTGTTTATCCAGATTCCAAGATGTTCTTTTGTGAGAAGTGTAACAAGCATGTTATAAAAGTCTTTCCAAGGTTAACTCATTGTTTATTATTATTAATGTCAATTTAAAACAACATTGTAATTTCAACTTTTGTTCATTAAATTTTTTATTCAATTTTCAGATATAGGATTAAGATCCGAGTTATTGACTCTTCCGATTCAACCACATTTGTCCTCTTTGATAGGGATGCAACTACCCTTTTCAAAAAAACTTGTGCTGATATGTTAGACACTCATGATAAGGTATACTCTTCAATATATCTACTTATATATGTAACTACACAATGTTTAATTATTTTGTTTTTGTAGATGAATGCTTTTGGAAATTTGCCTAAGCAATTTGATGAGTTAGTTGATAGAAGTCTGCTTTTTAAAGTCAAAAGTAGGAACGATCAGAATTTCAAACTTGAGCAGTCTTTCAGAGTGAAGAAAATATGTGTTGATGATGATATAATTCAAAAATTCAATGATTCTTCCATGAAATCTATGGTAAGATATAATTTATGATGAAATTTGGTGCATTATAATCTCATTATAATCCAGTTATCTTTTTCTTTTTTATAATCTTATTATTTATACCTATTTGAAGGATGTTTATGTTGGGAATGGTGAGTTTAGCAGGGAAAAAATGCGTATAGTCAATGAGTCCACTGTTAATATTTCAGAGGTATACAAATTATATAAATGTTTTTGACATGATGTATGTTTTGCAAAAAATGAGTTTCTCTCAAAGGAGTTGCGAGCTGGCTGTTGTTCTAACAATTTTGCACCTAACTAGAAAAAGCACCTAACTAGAAAAAGTTTAAGTCTATTACAATAAGAATCTTTAAACATAAACTATATTGTCTTCAATATCTTCAAGTGTTATCTTCAACATCTTTATCATCATCAAAATCTTTTAATCAATCTTTGTCTGTGTATTTCCAAATGTTTGGAATATATTTTATGCCTCTTTCATTAAAGGCTAGTATTCTTGTTTCTTCAGTTAATGTTTGCTTTGATTTGACCATTCATTGCATGATATTTGGTTCATTGGGTGCGAAAATATCTTTTGAAACCTTGATTTAGAACAAGAAAACTCATTGGAGCTTGTATCTAGGAATCGAACTTGACCCATTGGTAGTGCATAAAGCGGGTTTGCTTATTAAGAGTTCAACAGATTGACTCTTAATAAGGAAACTTAGGCTCATTCCACTAAGGAATTAGGGTTTGAGTAGACTTGTGGGTTGACATTAGCATATTGATGTAGAGGATGTAAAATTTTATATGCATGAGAGTGAAGTAGGTGAATTCTAACCTCGACAATACCAATTCATATCTTTAATCTCTTCCATTGTCTAAGTGCCTTTTAGCTTCCAAAGTTCATCATTAATCATTTATGCACAAATTTACTTTCTTACATGAAACTCAAAATTATGGATTCATTCTTTAGTTTAAATAAGTTATTAATTGCACTATTAATTAGTATTACACAAGTCTCTTGAGAAACAATATCTCAGTCTTACCAGTTACTACCTGGTACGCATGCCAAAGTCTTAACAAATTTAAAACTGCATAATTTTCATAAGATTTTGAAATAAACTGATTTTCACAATCACATGTTGAATATCTATATATCAGGTTAAGGTTTTCAAAATTGTCTTTTAAATCAATTAATTCCTTTTCTGGCATATTCACTCTAGCAGATTAACTCTATTTTCTAGCCAATTATTTAAGCCTTTTAACCGATTATTTTAGACTGCAAACCTATTTGCTTCATCATGGAATTCCTCAAAAGCCTATAATAATTGATTATAGTCATTCTTATCTTTTAAGGATACAAGAGTGCTCTTACCTAAGGCTTTGGTGAGCAGGTAGAGTTGTTGCTTGCAAGTCTTATGGAAAGTAGGGGAAATGCCTTTTCCAAGAGACGCTGGTGCGCAAGGAAGGTAAATGGTTAGTTATGAGAAAATGTCATACCATGTGATATTACTTAGTGGTAATATGATTTTGTTGAGTTTATAAACATATGTGATCATGCTAGGTGAGTTGTATGTTGACATTATATTGTTATGTGATGTTTTATCTGGTTAGCTCACCCTTGCATGTTAAAAGTTGTGGTTTCCACCTGTGATGATTGTATAACTTGTGTTATAAGGGAGCAAATGTTGATGCTGATATTGTTGGTTTTGCATAGGTGCGAGGAGATGTGTTGGGTAATCTTTGGGAGCTTTGGAAGGCTTTAGAAAAGATTTTGGATTTCTTTTAGAATGATCTTTTCTTTGAAAATTTTTAAGTTTAAAGACTTGCACTGGAGACATTTATGGTTGTTTTGGATATTTTAGAAAGTTTTTTTTATTTGAATGAACTATGGCAAATGTTTAAAAAAATAAAGTTTTGATAATTTCCTATTTATTAGAATGGCATAAGAGTATTTTGTTTGGTTTTAAAATTTACACGTGATATCCTGAAACGGGTGTTACAATTATAACATGCCATATGAGCTTCAAAGAAACAAAAAAAGTACTCAATTTTTATACTAGTTCATCTTATCACACAAATTGCATCAAATTCTTGACCAATAAATCAAGTTCCTCCAACTAGACTCATATTACGAACTACAAATAAATATTCTTTCCTATGCCACTTTTGAATCAAACAAGTATTCTTTCAACAAGACGTTATTAGCTTAACATGAATAATCTTTTAGTTGTCAATGACTCCTACCTGACCCTATTCAAGTATTATTTCCATGGGCTTAACAAAATATTCTTTTGACAAGTCATTACTATCTTAACATGAGGATTTATTTGGTTCCTAACACCACCTAGTTGATCCCATTCAAATATTCTTTTAACAAGCCACTTATGTCTTAACGAAGTATTATTTTTACAAGCTACCCTTAACCTATACAAACACAATGTTAAATGATCAACAAATCACAGTTTTAGCTCATTATAATACAATCGTTAAGATCTTTCAACTACTTTGTTAATATGAACACAAACAATGTTCTTCCAAAGCTTTAGGGCACAAAAAAAATCCAATGAAGGTTTGGAACTTGTAAATGATAACTCTTCTCCTTCTTGTTCTTCTTCAAAAATAGTCTTTATGTAGGCTTGAGAAGAAGTGAACATTGTAAACCTTTTTATGCCTATTAAGTAGTGTTGATCTCACATGGATGTCTTTCTCTTCTTCTTGTTATCATCTGTTGAGCTTTGATGTAAAGAAACATTTAATGTGTTCCATTCAACATTAATCTTTATTCTCCTCTTCATATAACTCCTCTAATAGCTAATAATACTTACCTTCCTAGGTTGCATAACCTGTTATTTCTTCAAGTGATAAAAGAAAACATCATATTGGATAGATATGTTGGATAAATATGACATGGTTGCGTCAGATAAATTTGGTGAAAATTTTAGTTTTAGTTGGAATCCTAAGAGACATTTGAATTGAGCTTTAAACTAGAATGTGAATCTCTTAACGACAGATGATGAAGAAATTTTCTACACCTTCAAGCCTACTTTATAATTTTATTTGTCAAACAAAGTAGAATTTGGCGTAGTGTTTTATCGTCTGTTAGATTAAGCACGTGCACTCATGATCTTCTCCACATATGTTAGACACCATTGCTTTATGTTCTTGAGATTTGAGCTTTGTTCTATTTAAGCACCAATAAAAACATTTAGGGTGTTGAATTTTGCTTTAACATGATTTGATTACTCAATATACTTAACCTTAAAAAGCATTAGCTAGTCAATTGTCTAACATATGAAGATATATCTAAAGATATATTACAACTTGTCTAGAACATCAGTTAAAAGGCCATATAATCAAAATACATATATGAGTACGTCGTTTAGTGTTTGTTATCATCACAACTCTCTTAATGGGATATACAGGGATTACACTGTATAGGGTCTCAACATAAGCTGTTCCTGCAGAGAACAAACAAGATAAGTTAGGCGCAAGCATCACCTTACCCATGTAGTCCGCTATCTCCTTAGTTGGCCTCTTCCCGGTTGGTACATGTCGGTCTGGACCCAGGAGGGGTTACCTGCAGAAGGGACTCCGAAGCTCAAGTGAGTCAAAACTCTCAAAAAGGTCAAATTTGTGATTAATGAATGTGTACCTTTAATTACTAGGGTCCACGTGTATTTATAGAGCATTAATTATGTCTAGTTATCCCATGGGCGGGGCCTTGGCATAGGCTCTAGCTGGGCTGTAAGCGGGCCTGTGCCCTAACCTAGGCCCTTAGGACCTATTGAACACGGGGGGCTTCCATTTTACTAAGTATATTGAAGTTGTCGGCCTAAACCGACTAATTTCCTTGGCGATTTGTGTTGCTCATGTACCGTCTTAGGCAGGTTGTTCCTCTAGACGTCTAGGTTACCGGTTTTGGCCGATTAGGCCAGCCTAGGCCGGTTACTCGAATGCTTTGGTATGGTGATCGTTTTATCATTATTTTGTTAAGTTGGATTTGATGTGATCCCAACAAGGCTTATAGCTTGGGTCAACGCCTAGGCCCAAATCATGCTTAAGGCCCAATACATGGCCCACATGCACCTTCAAGCCCAAGCCCATCAAGAGGCCCAATAACAAGGAGCATGCTCAAAAAGATCCAATTAGGCTTCATTCAAGATGGCCCAAACCCACATGGGCTTCTCATACTCTTCACATGGGCCAAAGAAGATGTGAAGATTTGAAGAGGTGTCTCAAAGAGAAATAGAATAGCAATAATATTGGCCCATTGTTTAGGCTTTGCTTTCTAGAATAATAAGTCAAACAATGAGTAGTTCAATTGATAAAATTGGGCTTGACTAAGCCCAATAGAAGATTTGGCCATGAGCTATCAAAAGAGCCAAGGTGGACTAAGTGGAAGTCAACACTTCTTCCTACACCTCATGGATCCAAAGCATCCAAGGGTTAGGAATGCTTCCTCCTTTTCCAAAGCATCATCCAATGGCCAAGATCAAGCCTCCTTCTCCAAGCTTAATCTAAGGGCCAAGATCAAGGCCCACTCCATCCAATGGCTCTCCTTTCTCATGTGTAAATGGCTTCATAGAAAAGCCAAAATTTCACTCATTTTTAGACACTCTTGAAATTTTAAACAATAGATGCAACTTGAGTTGAGAGCACTCCTCCCTCTATTGCCTTTGAGAGTCACCACTTTTTAGAGATTTCCTCTCTCTACCTCTAGCCACCTTCCTTAGGCTAGCATAGATTAGGAAATCCTATCACCTCTTTCACCTTCCATTGCTTGCAAGTGCCTTCCAACTTGCCTCCATTCCTTCATCCATTTTCGCTGCCCATGGAGCTCTTCATGCACCTTTGGAGCTCCACCACGGGTCGAACACATACTTCCTCAGTTGTGAGACGTGAAACACTGGGTGAAGGTTTGCCACCTGTGGGGGTAAAGCTAACTCGTAAGCCACCGGTCCAATCCTCCTCGTGATCTGATAAGGACCCAGGAATTTAGGAGAAAGCTTCTTTGAGCGGAGAGCCTTTCCCACATTAGTGGTTCGGGTCACCCTTAAGAACACATGATCGCCAGCTGCGAACTCCAAAGGTCTCCTCCTACGGTCCGCATAAGCCTTCTGCCTATTTTGTGAGGCCTGCATCCTATCCCTCACCATCCTCACCTTCTCAGTGGTCTGCTCTAACAATTGTGGTCCAACCAACATCGCTTCTCCATCCTGATACCAACAGAGAGGAGTCCTACACCTCCTGCCATAAAGAGTCTCGTATAGCGCCATGCCAATGCTCGCATGAAAACTATTGTTGTAGGTAAACTCTATCAAAGACAATACCTCATCCCAAACACCCAAGTGGTCCAATATGCATGTCCTCAACAAATCCTCCAATGACTGGATCGTCCTCTCAAACTGACCATCGGTCTGAGGATGATAAGCCGAACTCATGGTGAGTTTGCTACCCATAGCACTCTGTAGCGTATGCCAGAACCGAGACGTGAATCGCGGGTCTCTGTCGGAAACTATGCTCGAAGGCACCCCATAAAGCCTTGCTATCTCCTTAATGTACAACTGGGCCAACTTGGCCATCAACATCCTCAAGTTCATCGCTAAGAAGTGAGCACTCTTGGTTAGTCGATCCACTATTACCCAGATGGTGTCATGCCCTCTAAAGGTTCGTGGCAAATGGGTCACAAAGTCCATGGAGATGATGTCCCATTTCCATACTGGTATTTCCAAGGGCTGTAGATTTCCACCGGATCTCTGATGCTTCACCTTCGCCTTCTGACAAGTCAAGCAGGCTGATACGAACTGAGCGACATCCTTCTTCATTCCTTGCCACTAGAAAGACTCCTTGAGATCTTAGTACATCTTAGTCATGCCAGGATGCAGACTAAGACGAATCTTATGTCCCTCCTCAAGGATCAACCGTTTTACCTCAGCATCGTCAGGTATGCACACTCTGCTATTGAACCTCAGTATGCCATCATCACTCAAAGCAAAGTCTTTGGCCTCATCCGACCCAAGTTGTTCTCTGACCCTGTTTAGACTAGCATCCAATAACTATCTCTCTCTGATTGAGTCCAAGAAGTCACTAGATATAGTAAGGGTACTACACCTAATGGACTCAGACCCCAACTCTACCTACAGCCTCAGGTCTTTGAACTTCTCTAGTAGTTCCACCTCCTTAATCATAAGGTGTGCAACATGTACGGTCTTCCTACTCAAGGCATCGGCCACCACATTTGCCTTCCCTGGGTGATATAGGAGCTTGAAGTCATAATCTTTCAAGAATTCCATCCACTTCCTCTGCCTCATGTTCAACTCCTTCTGGTCAAACAAGTACTTGAGGCTCTTATGATCGCTGAACACACAAAACTGAGCACCATAGAGATAGTGCCTCCAGATCTTCAAGGCAAATACTATAGCTACTAACTCCAGGTCATGAGTGGGATAGTTACGCTCATGCACCTTAAGTTGTCTCGAAGCATATGCTACAACCTTCTTCTCTTGCACCAGAACACAGCCGAGCCCAAGATGAGATGTGTCATAATAGACTTCGAACGGTTTCCCCACATCTGGAATTACCAATATGGGAGCACTAGTCAACCTCCGCTTAAGCTCCTGAAAACTCTCCTCACACTTGTTCGTCCAAGTGAAGGGTTGGTCCTTTCGAGTAAGTAGTGTCAAGGGTGCCACTATCTTGGAGAATCCCTCTATGAATCTCCTATAGTAGCCCGCTAACCCCACAAAGCTCCTGATCTCTGTGGCTGACTTAGGACTTTCCCACTTTACCACTGCCTCGACCTTCGCTGGGTCCACTGTAATCCCCTGGGCGGATATCACATGCCCTAAAAACTGAACCTCACCCATCTGGAACTCACACTTGGATAACTTGGCATACAACTGCTTCTCTCTCAGAACGCCAAACACCAATCTCAGGTGTTCTGCATGCTCCTCCTAAGTCTTGGAATAGATAAGGATGTCTTCTATGAAGACTATGACAAACTTATCTTGGTGTTCTCTCTCTCTCCCCCACCTCCATACGGGCGAAGATTATGAAGCACTGTGCGCCACTCTGAATCTCCCTCACCACCCCTTGAGGGGACACCAACTCGAGCTCCTCTAAGTCGGGAAACAACAACCTCTTCTCCCGACAGTCTATAAGGATGCGATTGGTAGAGAGCCAATCCATCCCTAGGATCACTTCCAACTCTTGGAGAGGCAGACATATCAGATTCACCTTATATCTGCGTCCTTCTACCTCCACAGGACACCTAACACACAAGGACGACGTCCTGACCAAACCTGACGTCGGAGTAGATACCACTAGCTCACATTGTAGCTCACACACCAACAGACCCAGACGGTTCACACAAGCATCTGACACAAAAGAGTGTGTCGCTCCAGAATCATACAACACACAGCAAGAAGTACCCGCTATCATGCAACTACCCATAACTAAGTTAGCTGAGCTTGATGCCTCAGCTCCTGACATAGTATACACCCTACCAGTCACCTGATGCTTGTTGCCTCTGTCTTTTCGCTGATGCTAGTGGGAGCCTGAACTGGAGGGCGTGTCGCTGCCCTAGCAAGAGTGGGACAGTCCTTCCCAAAGTGGCCCTCCTTGCCACAGTTGTTGCATCTGCGGTAACCCACCATGCGCGGACAAGCACTCCTCAGGTGAGGACCCCCACATATATAGCACTGGACTCGACCCTGCTGGGGAGGAAGACCCCTAGACCCCTAAGGCTGATGGTCAGGTCAGGTCGGTTGTATGGTCTCCTCCGCTCGTCATTTCTGGGCTTGAACCCAGATGGCCCACCAATCCTCTAAGGCTACTGAGGCTGCTGAGGCCGCTAACCCTCTACCTCATTCTTCATCTTCTCCATTACTCTGGCCTTCTCTATCAGAGCAGCAAAATCCTTAATGGATAAGGGTGTCACCATCAAGTGAATATCTCCCCTGAGGCCGTTCTCGAATTTTCGGCATCTCCACTCCTCATTGAGCAGTAAGGTATAGAAGCGGCTGAAATGCTTGAACAGTTGGAGGAATTCCACCTCCTTGGCATACCGAACGCTGTCTGGGAAATATTCCGAGAGGAATTTCCCCGTAAAGGCTTCCCACGTCATTGACTTGCCTCTCTCCTTCATGATGGATTTTGTACTGATCCACTAGTGGTCAGCCTCTCCAGTGAGCATGTATATCGTCAAAGCCAACCTGTTCTCCGTTGGGCATCTCTTTGCATCAAAGATCCTCTCCAGATCCTTCAGCCACTGGTCTGCTGCGTCAGGGCTCGTCTTCCCGTTGAACTTCACGGGATGGTGTTTTAGGAAGTCTTCCAGACTCCACTACTTGACTGGTGGTCGTGGCTCTGGGCCAAACATAGGGGCAGTCGCCCTGTTCTCCTCCAGGTGGTGGAGGGCCTCCATATGCTACCTATGCGCATCCTCGGCAGCCACACGTGCAACCTCCGTCTGCTGCATCACTACCTGTTGTTGCTCAAGCGACACCGCCTGCCGTTGCATCGATGCCTCATGTTGCTGCATCATTGTCGTGCTTTGCTGCGTCATAGCAGCTACCATCGCCTCTATTGCCTTGGCGATATCGGGTACGTCACCTTGGGATGATTACAGAGTCCTACGAGGAGGTGCCATAGTTCACTAGCACACAGAAAATCACTTGGTTAGGCTCCATAAAGGCAAGAATTTAACTAAGAACACTTAGAAGACACAGAGAAAGCTAAGCGGACATCCAAGTCCATAGGCCTAAGGAATGACCGCTCTGATACAATAAATGTAACACCCTATTTAATTAATAGCGTAGTTAAAAGAAACGTCACGCTTGGGTAATATCCTAACGCAGTCTCGGAGTTTAAAAGCAACTCCATACAACCAACCAGAATGCAAAACGGTGCCAAGAGAAACAGTTACAATTGTTCTACAGTAATCTAAATGCAAATTTTAAAAGACAAAGCTACATGGGCCGTGACCCTAAAAGAAAGATCATAAATCAGGATCTAGCCCAGGCGGGCTATGCAGCGGAGTCACCGTTCCCCTGTTGACCGCGAGAACCTCTCGCTTCTGCTCACATCAATAAATTGATGATCATCGCAAAAGAGAAGTACCACACACAAGACAATCAAACAAGCAAAGGGTAAGCTAGAGCCAAAAACCATTTCATCAAAGAAATCAGATACATATTCATAGCCCATTATACAAACGTCAAACAAGCATGTTACGACCTTTCAAACAATACACTAAGACTCGACTCGACTCATCCAGATACGTATAACCTGGTCGGATTCAGCGGATGCTTGCACTTGTGGTGGATACCTCTGCTCACCCCCGAGCTATGTGTTACAAGTGTTACAATGAATCAATTTTCCATCACCACAAAGTTAGCCCTTAAAGAATTTCAGGCCTCCTGCTACTCTCACCATAGGAGTCAGTCCGCTCTAGGTGAGACTAATTGACTCCTTAGAGTGTTAGGATGCAACATTACCTTGAATCCTTACCTAGTTATACAGATAGGGCACCACCATGGACACCCACTAATAGGGGCCATGAGATTACGTCCCGACCACTAAAGCACGACCCTGAGAATCTCACCTAGAGATCCCAAGGAATTACGCACTAACACGGACCACCATTCTTAATTGATCAAACGGATTCAGCATGCATACACACATAGATACATATACATCACATACAAATCCTCATAATTCACCTCTTTCGTATTCCCAGCCAAACCATACCAACTCATTATTCTCGAACCATGAATATGGAACTCCGTCTCATATCATTATCATGCCACATTGACCCCAACCCTCTCGTGTCTCATGTCGAACTCATACCAACTTATCCTTTCAATTCCATGAATAATCTCATACATATATCATACTCACATCATATTAAACTCATAAGTCACAACTCATACATCATCCCATTCATAAAGGTCATTCAGTTCATATTCTTAAGGTAATACCTATACAAGCATATTGTCAACATTTGTAATCAAGGAAAATATCAAGACCAACCACCTTCTCGCTCAGCTTCTCGCTTAGGCAGAAGGGTCTCGCCCAGGCGAGGAGGACCCTCACTCAGGTGAGCTCCCTTCGCCTAGGCGAGAGCTCGACTTCCAGTACAAGGGCCTTCCACGCATTGTCGCTCAGGCGAGACTCTCCTCGCCTCAGCGAGATGTTCACTCACTAAAAAAAAAACAATGGGTCGCCTAGGCGACCATTCGTGGAAAATAGCTTAGGCGAGCCTCTGTTAATCTCGCCTAGGCGAGACCAGCTCGCTTAGGCGAGTTTATTAGTGCTCGCCACTGTTTTCACCTGCAACAAACACATGCATATCCCAAACAACGATCCCACCATATCATACATCCATAACAGCAGGCAAAACTCAATCAATCACGAATAACATAGAATAATAGACTTCGCACCACATAAATAGGAGGGTTCTAGCTTCCCTTACCTGGAAAACAAGCTAGCAGCTGGGTCCTTGTGTACAAACAGTGAACGCAACAGCTCCTAGAGTGGATTAGCGAGATAGAAAACAGTGAAACCAGTTCAAAACGAGCTCACCTCGTCTGACCCTAGTTGGAACCACGAAGAAGGAACTAAATGGAACTAAGGTACGAGTTAGAACAGGCTTACGTGAAGTGGAGGTCTGGTTGGAGTTCACTTGGAGGGGTTGACGACTAACCCTAATAAAGCTCTGAAACGAAAAGGGAGGCAATGTTTAGGTTCAGATTGCAAAGTGAGGCTGAAAGGGAAACCCTAACAGTTTTAGGGCCTTAGCACCCTATGGGCCAGCCTTTAGGCCCAACAGATTAAGGCCAACCTTTAAACATTAGGGCAAAGAAATGAATCTGGGCCTTACAATCTGTTCATACGCATTTCTTTTTAATATAATATACATGTGTTTATACCTACATGTGTTTATATTTAAAATATTTAACATCAATCTCATGTTGTATTTAATTTATACGAGACCATATTACACAATATGCCTACATTTTACTTTAACAACGACATGTGCATAGACATTTCATTTGAATATAATATACATGTATTTATATCTACATGTGTTTTTGTTTAAAAATTTTAACATCAATTTCATGTTATGTAGTTTGTACGAGACCATATTACGCAATGCTTACATTTTACTTTAACAACGATCAACGATCATAACCGTACATACACATCTCATTTTAATATAATATATAATTCAAAAGTATAATCATAAATTTTAATCATATAACAATAATATTTTACTACACATTACTAATTTATAATTTAAAATAAACAAATTCATATCTAATTATTATTTTTTAATCTTATTATTAATATTAATAATAATAATAATATTATTAATAATAATAGTATTATTATTAATATAATCTATTATTATTATTAATAATATAACAATAATTATATTAATTTTTTTAACCTAAATTATAAAAAACTAAAACAAATATCGACAACTAGTTAAAATGAAAATTTTAAAAATAGGAAATAATATCATTGATTTAACATTTTAAGAGATAAAAAAAAAAATAATAACGAAATAATATAATGTTTATGTGTTTTTTAATACTTTAGATTGCTTGTAACCTCTTAAATTTTAAACCAATGGTGTTATTCTTCACTCTTAATATTTTCGTTCTTAATTTTAAACCAATTGTTAAAAAAGATTGGGACCAAACTCAACAAACGTAACAAATATGTCAAAACTAGATTAAATATAAAAAATTGATCCTGTGACATAATATTAACTTAATACATAAATAATTTTTTAAATAAAAAATTAAAAAATTAAAAAAAAGTAAAAATTAATAAAAACAGTAATAATCATGAAATAACACTTGTCACGGTTTACCCTCCGTTAATTATTTTACTGACATTAGAAAAATCATCAAATTAAATAAAGACTAAATTAAAAAAAAAATAGGACCCCGTTACCATGAAGTCAATATTTAAGCATTGTTGTACCTAAGCTGATGTTATGAAATCATTTCGTTCTATCTGTAAATTGCATTTTATATTCAGAAATCATTTCAATCATTTATGTACATAATCCCTTTTAGGGATGTCAACAAGACGGGACGGGTATGAATAGTAATTTCCTGTACTTTACTCGTCACATAAATATCCGTCCCATATTCGTAGTCATATTTGTCAGGTATTCATTATGTGGATATTTACATAATATTTTAATATTCACGAATATCTACGAGTACCCGCAGATATTTATAAAAGTTAAAAATAAATATTTAACAAGATATTTTAATCGTAAATTCAAATCAAATACAATACATAACATTCATAAATTTTAAACAAAGTCCAAATAATCAATTTAAATAGTGTTGAATGACAATTTACAAAGAAATGAAATTTTTTTAAAATTAGTTGATAAAAAAATAACTCATTCAAAATTAATATGTTAAATTAGAGCATAACGGATATGTGTATGTACGAGTACGAATACTATTATATCCATATACCCATATTCATTAATCGCGAATATCCATTTACAATTTTCATTTCTTATCCATTACGTATCGGTAGATAGCTTCAAATAGAGATAAAAGTGGCACGCTACTAGGTTGAGACGTGGACATTTATAAAAATTTTAAAAATAATTCAAAAAAATTTCAAAAAAAATTCAAAAAAACCACGAAGTGACACGTGATACGCTACTGGGTTAACACATGTACATTTAAAAGAAATTAAAAGAAATTAAAAGAAATTAAAAAAAATTAAAAAAAAATTAAAAAAAATTAAAAAAAAATTAAAAAAAATTAAAAAAATAAAAAAAAATAAAAAAAAATCAAAAAATAACACGTGACAGTCTGTTCTTGATCGTTATTAATTTAAACGATATTAGCAAAAAATGACCCAGTTTTAATTGACGAAAATTAAGACCTAATTAAACATAAAACAAAAATTTAATACTTATTTGAAAAAACTTTATGAAAATTGAGATAAAAGATATTTTAACTTTTTTTTCTTTATTTCCATGATCCCCTTGCATTGCACGGGACGGGATAAGTCTACACATGCACACCTGTACTTTCTGCTTTTCTACGAAACCGAAATCAAATAAGAACGTTTGGAACTGAAGATTCTTACAATAATTTTTTACTAATATATCGATAAATTCGATGTTTTTTCAAATCTCAGAAATTATTTTTATAAATTTACACTAAAATAACATTTTTATTAATAAACATTATAAAAAAAATACTTAATCTTAACCTCGTCACGCTACAGGTGTCGTGTGGATTCTTCATCGTATATCTGTGATGCCAACACTTAATGTCGTACTCTTTCGGTGCTGTGTTCAATACTGCTTACCCTTAAAAACGATGCCCTTACTGAAATAGAAAGAGACACGCAAAACATTTCATCCTACCCACAAAGGTATTATTATTGTTCGATCAACATTTTTTCTTTTTCTTTTTTCACTTTCTTTTATGGGGTTGTTGAATTCTAGTTATGGTGTAATTAGTTTGTGAAATTGTTTTGTTGTATACTTTGCCTTGAAATTTTTTAGGGGCTGATGTTGGTGGTTGTTCTAGTAGCTGATGCTGAACTTGTTTGAATCTTGGTTTTTCTTTTTTATGCTATAGCCATTGATTTTCTTGGATGCCGCTTCTTCTTCTTTGGATTTTAATATTTATATTTATATTGCTTTGGTCAAAATATATTTTTCTTTTAGCTGTGAAAAATAAAGTATTTTTGATGCACACGGGTCCAAATCAGATAAATCGTTTTCCCTTTGTCTTGAATTTCTTAATTCAGGTAATCAAGATTGTGTTGTGCTTAGGAAGGACGACTGAAGGATGGTTGATCCAAAGGGTAGTTCCTCGTGGTTAAAGAGTCTAGATATCAGTGACACATGGAAAGATTGTAGAGAGTGTGGAGCTCTGGCAGCCATAGTCATAAGCATCCTTGTTCCTGTTTTGTTTTCAGCTTTGTTCTTTACAAAGAAAAAAGGAAAAATAAGAGGTGTGCCTGCTGAAGTTAGTGGTGAGGGAGGTTATGCAATACGTAATGCTAGAAAAACTGAGTTGGTTGAAGTTCCTTGGCAAGGAGCTCCAACCATGGCTCATCTGTTTGAGCAATCATGTGATAAATATAAGCAAAATCAATTTCTTGGAACAAGAAAACTAATACAAAGGGAGTTTATTACATCTAGTGATGGCAGGAAGTTTGAGAAACTTCATTTAGGAGACTATGAATGGGAAACCTATGGAGAAGTATTTGCTCGTGTGTCCAATTTTGCATCTGGTCTTCTTAAGTTAGGTCATGTTATGGATAGCCGTGTTGCTATTTTCTCTGATACAAGGGCTGAGTGGCTCATTGCCCTTCAGGTAAATTTGCTATATTTGTGTTATTTCCGTGAGTCATTCAATTACCTTTTGGCTTAACAGTTCTGAATTCACAAATTTCAATGAAAATCTTGTTTACTAAACTTCAGGGTTGCTTCAGGCAGAATGTAACAGTTGTTACCATTTATGCTTCTCTTGGAGAGGATGCCCTGATCCACTCCCTAAATGAGGTAGGAAATTATCATCTCTTGCATAATTTTAAGAAATAGATGAAAGTAGTTGATAGTTGATGATTGTAGTAGCTAAAAGTGATGGGCATGTTCTCACTTGAAGCTTTGGAATGTGGACAGACCGAAGTATCTACTCTGATCTGTGACTCCAAGCAGTTGAGGAAGTTGGATGCAATAAGATCAAGACTAACATCTATACAAAATGTTATTTACTTTGAAGATGGTGAGAAAGAAGATTCTTTCTCAGGAAGTTTGAGTGGTTGGACAATTGCATCTTTTAGTGAAGTTGAGAAACTTGGGAAAGAAAATCCTGTTGAGCCAAGCCTGCCTTCCAAGAATGATACTGCAGTTATCATGTACACAAGTGGCAGTACAGGTCTGCCAAAGGTTTGTTTCTTCTTCAACTTTTATTGTAGGTGTAGTCTCTGTGTCTGATATATTCATTATTCACTGCGTCCTTGCAAAATGTTTTGTCCAGACTCCAGAATCATGGTTGTTAAATGTATCAATAACTCGATACCTGTTAACTAATGTGGTTAGTAAACATGGGAAGTTAGAGTATTCACTTGGCTTGGTATGACTTTATTGTGAACATGTTTTTAGGTGGTAAATTATAACCAATAACCATGTTAAGTTATTCTGCAGATATGATTAAAATTTTCTAGTCTGCTAACATTGAGAATTAAGAGTATTCCCAACAGCTGAGTGTGTTTACCTTTGACTTTTAGCGTTGATATTTTTTAATCATTCAGGGTGTTATGATTACTCATGGGAACATTGTAGCCACTACAGCAGCGGTTATGACAGTGATACCAAATCTAGGTAGCAAGGATGTGTACCTGGCATACTTGCCCCTTGCTCATGTTTTTGAAATGGCTGCAGAGGTGATTTCTTCTAACTGTAGAAGTAGTTGAGGATATTATCCTCAAGACTAACTTATTGTGGTTGTCCAGTCTGTAATGCTGGCTGCAGGTTGTGCAATTGGTTATGGCTCTCCTCTGACTATGACTGACACATCTAATAAAATCAAGAAAGGAACCAAGGGAGATGCCACTGTGTTGAAGCCCACACTGTTGACAGCAGTACCTGCTATTCTTGATCGGATTCGGGATGGAGTTGTAAAAAAGGTGTGAATTAGATCAATGCTCTACATGGGCACTCTCTCATACATATTGTTACTTATTCTCCATCCTTTCTATTCTTTGTCAGCAACAGAAATGTCTCCTTTGTTACATAAAATTCCCTTACATTTACAAAGTTGGTTGAAAAAAAATTGACAACTAACTTAAGAACTTAAGAATATCGCTGTGCTTCATTGTTTTTCACCTCAACCTTAGCTCATGGATGCTTTATTGTTAAATGCCATTTCTGCTCTCATTTTGCATTAAGCAAAGAGGATTAATGGATTGGTTTGGTGCAGCTGGCTTGAATATTAATTTTGGGCTCCAACCATTTGCATTGACTGCATAGCTGCACCAAATGAGTGTGCTCTTCCTATTTTTCTCAATTTAAAAGGGTAAAAGAGGATAGAATGGAATTTGACCTAAGAACACCTAGGAGTTAGTGGCTCAATTCATGAATATGTTAGGCTTGTATTTTGAATTTAATTATATTTTTTGTTTGATATTGTTTAGATATTGTTTGATATTATTAAGATATTGTTAAGATTTTGTTAATCACAATATTAAACAATATATTCTATTTACTGCATTTATTTTTAGTTACTCTTTTTAGTTGTACTTCTCTCTATTATAAATAGATTACCCTATGTGTGGTTTATACACAAGGGAGATTAATCTCAAACCCTATTTTCTCTATATTCAACATGGTATTAGAATCAGGTTAGAACCTATCCTAGCGAAATTTATTGGACATTCTGTTCCACCCATTAATTTCTAGTCCCACGCACGAGATGTAATATACCTCGGCATGAAGGGGTATGTTAGAAGTCCCACATCGACTAGAAATAAGACAAATTCACAATATATAAGTGAGTGCAATCCTCACCTTACAAGCCGGTTTTATGGGGTAGAGTTAGCCTTAAAACCCACTCTTCTAACATGGTATCAAGAGCTGTAGACAATCCATGATTGAGAAGGGATCCTTGCAGTAGTTCCTCTTTCCTAAACCCTTAGCCTTTAGCCCTAAGCCTTAAGCCTCTTTCGCAATTTTTCAGGTTTCACCTGATTGCAATTTTGTTTTCTGCTTTGAGGCATTGGTTTTTTAGGGTTTGTTCTACCTCCCTTCATGACTTCTTCTGCTTCTTCTACTACTTCCACCTCTGCCAGTGCTTCGTCTGATCCTTCCGTCTACATTAACTATGTTAATGTACACTTATCCATTAACAAGTTAACTGACCCTAATTATGCCACATGGTCATTAGACGTCCGATTATGGCTTAAGAGTCAGAGGTATCTTGATTATCTTGCCTCGAAAGCACCTACTCTCACTCTTGCTGATGACGACCGTTGGAAAACCATTGATGGTCAATTATGTGTGGTTCTCAAGGGTACTCTTGATTCTTCGTTAAAGCAACTTTTTCGTTCCTACGAAACATGTACTAAAATCTGGGTGCATGCCAAGTTATTATACACCAATGATACTCAACGTTTCTATGGTGTCTGTTCTCAATTTGCAGATCTTATTTCTTCTAAACATCAAGACTCTATGATTGATTATATGGGCAACATTCATGCTCTTTTTCATGAGTTCAATGAGTTATTGCCTCCTTCCCCCGACCCTACCACGGAGATCGAGCAATGCTCAAAGTTCTTTATGCTCGGAGCATTACATGGACTTGCTGATAAATATTCACATATTCGTGATCAGATTTTGGGTTCCCCGTTGTCCCCACCTTGACTTCGACCTGCTATACTCTTTTGCCTGTACCAGAACAACCCAACACTGATACACCTGCTTTTGTTGATGATTCTTCTGCGTTGGCATCTCAGCGTGATGACCGGACTCGCCCTCGCAAACAGGGAAAAGGGGGTCCTAAGTGTGAACATTGTGGCAAGCTCGGTCACAAGATTGATAAGTGTTATGCATTACATGAGTTTGAACATTGTGGCAAGCCAGGTCACAAGATTGACAGGTGTTATGCATTGCATGGTCGTCCTCCTCGCTTTGCTGTAGCTGTTCAGACCAACCTTTCCACACCTTCGTTTACTGGGGATCCTCCTTCTTCTGTTTCATCCGATACACCTGCTATGTTTAACAAATTTCTCAAATGGTATAAGGATCAACAGTCTTCTAGTTCCACTGCATCTGTCGCTCACACAGGTACACCTTTTGTTGGTCTGACTTGATCTTCTTCTCCTGGTCCTTGGGTTTTTGATTCAAGAGCCACTGATCATATTACTGGTAACAAATATTTGTTTTCTTCTTTATCCTCTCCTAATCCTTTACCTTCTCTTACACTGGCTGATGGTTCTAGAGTCTCATCTCATGATGTTGACACTGTTAAACTTTTCTCTTCTGTAACCATTGATAATGTTCTTTATGTTCCTAGATCTCCTTTTAACCTGTTGTTCATCAGTCGTCTAACTCGTTCTCTTGATTGTGTTGTTTCTTTTACCAACAATTCTTTGTGTTTACAGGACCGGAGTTCGAAACAGGTGATTGACACAGGTTGTGAGTCTCATGGTCTTTATCATCTTCGTCCCTCTACACACATTGGTGCAATTATGGAGTCTCCCTCTCTTCTTCATGCTCAGTTAGGTCATCCAATCCTTGCCAAGTTACAACAGCTTGTCCCTGCCTTGTCCAAGTTATCTTGTTTGGTGTGTGAGTCGTGTCAATTAGGCAACCAATGTCGTACTTCCTTTCCTTGTAGTGTCACACGTGATGCTTCGTCCCCTTTTGCCTTGGTTCACTCTGACATTTGGGGTCCTAGCCGTGTTAAGTCTACTTTAGGTTTTCAATACTTTGTTACTTTCATTGATGATTATTCCACATGTACTTAGCTATTTTTAATGAAACATCGTTCGAAATTATTTCATATCTTTCAATCTTTTTTTAATGAAATTAAAACTCAATTCGGTGTTTCTATTAGAGTTTTGTGTAGTGAATATCTTTCTCATTCTTTTAAACAATTTATGGCTTCTCACGGTATTCTGCATCAAACTTCTTGTGCTTATACCCCTCAACAAAATGGTGTAGTTGGACGTAAAAATAGACATCTTATTGAAACAACTCGTACTCTTTTAATTCATGAAGAGGTTCCTGAAATTTTTGGGATGATGTTATTTTACTGCCTGTTATCTCATTAATCGCATGCCTTCTTCGGTTTTAAAGAATAACATACCTCATTCCATTTTATTCCCTCATGAACTTTTCATCCCTTACCTCTAAGAGTTTTCAGGTCTGCATGTTTTGTTCATAATTTCAGTCCTGGTTTTGACAAGCTTTGTCCTAGATCACATAAGTGTGTTTTCTTAGAGTTTACAAGATCACAAAAAGGATACAAATGTTTTTCTCCTTTTCTTAACCGTTATTTTGTGTCTGCAGATGTCACCTTTGATGAGTTCTCCCTTTATTTTAAGAGTCAATCTTCACCTCTCACTCCATCCAATCCTGATAACTCTCCTAGTACCTTTAATGTTCCTATTGTTTGTGACCCTCTTATTGTGTCTTCTTCACCATCGGTTCCTGCTCCACATTCAGCTTCTCCTTCACCACCTCTTTAGGTTTATAGTCGCCGAAACCGATCACAACCACCACCATGTGACTCCACTTAAGTGCCAAATACTCTTTCTCCTTCGACTCTGACACCTGAGTCTGACCTTCCCATTACCCTCCGAAAAGGTATGCGTCCTATCCATAATCCCTCTCCCCATTATATTGCTTTGAGTTATCATCGATTGTCATTACCTTTTTATACATGTCTTTCCTCTCTTTCTTTTGTGACCATTTCAAAAGCTGTCTGTGAAGCTTTATCCCATCCTAGTTGGTGTCAGGTCATGACAGATGAACTAAGTGTTCTTCATAACAGTGGAACTTGGGAACTGGTCCCGTTACCGTCTGAGAAATCTGTTGTTGGTTGCAGGTGGGTGTTTGCTATCAAAGTTGGACCTGATGGTACTATTGATCGCCTCAAAGCTCGTCTTGTGGCCAAAGGTTATACTCAAATTTTTGGGTTGAATTATGGAGATACCTTTTCCCCTGGCAAAGATGGCTTCTATTCGTTTATTTATTTCCATGGCTGCTCTTCAACAATGACTTCTTTATCAACTGGATGTTAAAAATGCTTTCCTCAATGGTGATTTGCAAGAAAAAATCTATATGGAGCAACCTCCTGGGTTTGTTGCTCAAGGGGAGTCTTCTGGGATGGTATGTCGTCTTTGCAAATCCCTATATGGCCTAAAACAATCTCCTAGGCCCTGGTTTGGAAAGTTTAGCAATTGCTCAGCAATTTGGTATGACTCGGTGTGAAACAGATCATTCTGTCTTTTATTAACACTCGAGTGTTGGATGTGTTTACTTGATAGTATATGTTGATGGCATCGTTCTTACAGGAAGTAACAACCATGACATCTTTCAGTTGAAACAACATCTTTGTTACCATTTTCAGACCAAAGATCTTGGCAAACCCATATATTTCTTAGGTATTGAGGTGGCACAGTCCAATGATAGTATTGTTATATCTCAGAGAAAGTGTGCTATGGATATTTTGGAGGAAATTGGGTTGGTGAGTTCAAAGTCTGTTGATACACCCATGGATCCCAATACTAAACTTCTACCAAATCATGGGGAGCCTATATGTGATCCTGAGCAGTATAGAAGATTGGTTGGGAAATTGAATTATCTTATCGTTACTCGTCCTGACATTTCCTTTGCAGTCAGTGTGGTAAGCCAATTTCTTAATTCCCCATGTGAAGATCATTGGAATGTAGTCATTCGTATCTTGAAGTATATTAAAAGATCTCGTGGAAAAGTAAGAAACATAGTGTTGTAGCAAGATCCAGTGCAAAAGTAGAATATAGAGCTATGGCCTCAGTTGCCTGTGAACTTGTTTGGCTCAAACAATTGCTTAGAGAGTTACAATTTGGAGATGTTACTCAAATGACACTTGTGTGTGACAATCAGGCTGCTCTTCATATTAGCTCTAATCCTATCTTTCATGAGAGGACCAAACATATTAAGATTGATTGTCATTTCATTCGAGAAAAGATCATGTCTGGAGACATCAAGACTGAGTTTGTTAACTCAAGTGATCAGTTAGCAGATATTTTTACTAAGTCTTTACGGGGGCCTAGAATTGATTATATTTGTAACAAGTCTGACACATACGATTTGTATGCTCCAGCTTGAGGGGGAGTGTTAGATATTATTTAGATATTGTTTGATATTATTAAGATATTGTTAGATATTGTTAATCACAGTATCAAACAATATCTTCTATTTACTCTATTTATTTTCAGTTACTCTTTTTAATTCTATCTCTCTATTATAAATAGATTATCCTATGTGTGGTTTATACACAAGGGAGATTAATCTCAAACCCTATTTTAAGTGCTCGGTTTTGTACAATGAGAACTTTGAAGGAGAGATACTCCACTTTATTTTGTAATCTTCAGTAAAGAATTATAGCTTTCTCTTGTCTTTCTTGATTTTGTCTAATTTTTTTTTGTGGTGGTTATACCTTGTCTTGACCTCACATGGCCAAACACCTTAAACAAGTTTAATAGTGCTTGTACTATTGAAAATCTTCCTACATGCATTTAGTGATAATCTTGTCTTGAAGTGTCTTTTTTGATCATATTGAGTAGAATAAGCTATTTGATGTAGTACTTAAGTACTGACCTCACACTATGGACAAGTTTTTAGGGTTTGGCTCTCCTCATGTATTTAAGTCCTAATAATTAATGTTATGAGACTCACATTGAGTGTAGAGTAAATTTTGTGTTGTCGTATGGAAGGCATGGGATTCTCTCACTTAACAATTAGTGTTTTATAATGAGCTATTGTTGGAGTACAAGTGTGAAAAAGGATGTCACAATCTGGATAGGAATATATAATTTGAATAACATATTAGTGAGAAGAACATGCAAACTTAATGCCTTAATATCTTTGATTAAATGTGCTGTCAAATTCATTTGTGTGATTTGTGTGATTTTGCTCGTCCATTGACATGAGCTAACAATAGTACAAATGTCTAGACCGTATAGATGACATTGCCTAAGTTCTAGGGTCCTATTAGCAAATCATGCATTTAGAATATATCAACATTCATTTATAAACTGTTAAGGGACTATTGTGGAAGATTGGTGGAGTGAAAGTATGAATGTGAATATGAAGTCTCACATTTTGTAGGAATGAGCTAGACAAATAACATATAAGTGAGAAGTACCACAAATTTGTTGCTTCAAGTCTACTTATATGGTTTTCTCGTAGTAAGTTGATGGAGATCTCTTGGTATTTTACCCCTTTTGCATTTCCCAACTATTACCAAATAAATATCCTTTATTAGAATTTGTTACAGTTTTATCTTATCCTATGTCTAAGTGTAAGGTTTGTTACGTTACCTTATGTACGGATGATTTCATCCTGATATATATGACCTTTGCCTTTATGTTTATGACAAAACATTAATTAATGAGATATCTTTTCTCTGTGAAATCTGTGAAACCTATGAATTTGAATTCTATGATGGTATCAGAGCTCCCTAGGGAGTTCTGGTGGCCAAAATATTGACAAGTCTCTATCCTTCCTTTCCTTTCTTTTCTAAAATCACGATGGCTCACCAGAGCTCCCCTGATAGTGATTACCTCACCAACCCTTCCAACCATTTTTATCTTCATGCCAATTAGTCACCCTCCCAAGCTTTAGTCGCACCACCTCTAAACGAATGAAACTATCATGCTTGGGCAAGAGCTATGAAGCTCGCTCTTCTCTCCAAAAACAAGTTGAAGCTTGTAGATGGCAGCCTTCAACCCTCATCACCAGCAAATACGTCCTATGGAGCATGGGAGCGATGCAACAATATGGTTCTTGGTTGGACTCATAGATCCATTGATGACTCCATTCTACAATCCATTCTTTGGATTGATCGAGCTTCGGAGGTTTGGCAGGATCTTCATGATCGCTTTTCTCAAGCTGATGTATTTAGGATTGCAACAAGGCACCCTCAATGTTAGTCAATATTTCACTCAACTGAAAAGTCTACAGGATGAGTTTGACAATTATAGAACGATTCTCATTTGCAAGTGTTCAATACCCTACACATGCGAAGCAACCCAAGCTATAAGAAATACAGAGATCAAGATTGTGCCATTTGTTTCCTCAAAGGGTTAAATGATCAATTTTCACATGTTAGGTCCCAAATCATGCTCCTGGACCCTCTTTCTCCAATAAACAAAGCTTTCTCTATGATTGCTCAACAAGAAAGGTAGATGTCTAATACAAGAATGATTGAATACCCTGCACATGCGAAGCAACCCAAGCGTATAAGAAATACAGAACAAAGCTTTCTCATCTGCAAGTGTTCAATACCCTGACTAATATGAAAATCTTTGCTGTCAACACTGATCAACACATTGGTTCTGGAAGGGGTCTTGTGAACCCAAACCAATACACTGGAAATGACAAAGGTCGTGGAAATAGAGGCAAAGGCCGTAACAATACTGGAAGAGGTGGAGTCTTCTCCAACAAACTCTGTACTCATTGTGGCAGGACCAATACAGTTGACACATGCTATTTTAAACATGGGATTCCTCTTGGTTAGAAGCCGAGACAAAGCAATACTAATGTTGTCACTTCCAATGGCAACTATGCCACAAAAAAAGGAACTTCAAACCTAGTCACGAATGACTGCCTCAGGTTCTGGTTTTACACAAGAGCAATATCAAGGTCTTCTTAGCTTGCTTCAACCGTCCAACTTAGATAGCTGCGGTTCTTCCCATCTTTCCAATCTTGTCCACACCACAACTTTGCACACTCATTCTCCTTCTTCCGCAGGTATACAATGTGACCAATGGCTCATTGATACAGGAGCCTATGATCACAAAACTTTTAACCTTGCAAACTTTCTCACTTTTTCTGAAATTTTCCCTATTCCCATTACCTTACGTGATGGATCCAAAACTCATGCAAATATTTCTGGTATTGTGCACCTTTTACCTTCTTTAACCTTAAAAAATGTCTTGTACATTCCTGACTTCAAGGTCAATATAATATCTACTGCAAAACTTATTTTTGACTCCAACTGTTTTCTTATTTTTAACTCTGCTTTTTCTTTTATCAAACAGACCCTCAACCGAAAGACGATTAGTACAGCTAAGCAGCTCCAGGGATTGTATGTGCTAATGTCTCAAGTAGCTAATCCTCTTTTTACCAACTCAACCCATTCCCTTTGTGCCTACTATGGTTAGTCCTAGGCTTTGGCATCTACGACTTGGTCATGTTTCAGATTCAGAATTAAAGTTATTGTCTACATACTTTCCTTTAGTAACCTTCCAAAATTCATATCCTTGTGATGTATGCCAATTTGCTAGACAAAGGAAGCTCGCTTTTGTTTCTAGTACAACTAAATCAATGCAAATCTTTGAACTTTTACATGTTGATATTTGGGGACCATGTTCCACCACCTCCATTACGGGTTATAAATATTTTTTAACCATCATTGATGATTTTTCACAGTTTACATGGATTAAATTAATGAAACATAAAAATGAAACCAAAGATCTTAAAGAATTTTGTTAATTATGCGTCATTCGGTAACAATTCTTCTTCCATTCCTTATCCTTTATCTTCCTTTTTATCTTATAAAAAATGCTCTCCCAATTATAGAAATTTTTGTTATTTTGTATCTTCTTTAATTGAGCCAAAAACATGCGCTCAAGCTTCTAAAATGGACTGTTGGGTGCAAGCTATGAATTCTAAGATTGCAGCTCTGGAGCAAAACCTTACTTGGGAAATAGTTGATCTTCCCCCTAATAAAAGGCGAGTTGATTGCAATTGGGTTTATAAGATCAAATTTCATGCTAATGGTAGTATAGAAAGGCACAAGGCTCGATTGATCGCCAAGGGATATACACAACTTAAAGGGGTGAATTATTTTGATACTTTTTCTCCTGTTGCAAAACTCACAACAGTAAGAGTCATCCTTGCCATAGCTGTTGCTAAACACTGGTTCCTTAAACAGTTAGATGTTAATAATGTTTTTTTGCATGGTGACCTACATGAAGAAGTCTATATGAATTTACCCCTGGCATGGCACCTTCCCATCCAAATAAGGTCTGTAAATTGCAGAAGTCCTTGTATGGGCTGAAACAAGCTAGTAGACAGTGGTATGGCAAACTGACCACAACCTTGTTAGCTCTTAAATTCACCCAATCTTTGGCTGATCATTCTCTCTTCATAAAGAATACAAGGGTATCTTTCACAGCTTTATTAATCTATGTTGATGACATAGTTCTTGCAAGCAATAATCCTAATGAAATTGAATATGTCAAGACACATTTGGACAATGAATTCAGCATTAAAAATCTAGGACAACTTTGTTATTTTTTGGGACTTGAAATATCACGTTCTTCATCTAGTATTGTGGTCAATCAAGGAAATATGAACTAGAAATACTGGAAGAAAATGACATGCTTGCTGCCAAACCAGTAACCACCCCTATGGAGCCTTCTACAAAACTAAATAGCTCCTCTGGAACTCCTTTATCTGACCCTTAGATTTATCGCAGATTGATTGGCCAGCTGATGTATCTTAAAACCACCAGACCAGACCTTGCTTTTCTCACTCAACAACTGAGCCAATATGTTTCTCAACCCTTGGATACTCATTATCATGCTGCCATGAGAATGCTAGTTATCTCAAAGAATCTCCTGCTAAAGGTCGTAATTTTGCTGCCAACTCATCTCTTATTCCTTCAAGTTTTGCTGATTCTAATTGGAGCTGTTGTATGGAAACCCGAAAATCTATTACCGTATATTGTGTTTTTCTTGGCTCTTTATTATTTTTTGGAAAACTAAGAAGCGAACCACAGTATCTCGGTATTCCTTTGAAGCTGAATATAGAGCTGAGTTGTGAGTTACAATGGCTTCATTATTTACTCACTGATTTAAATGTTTCTAGTGTTGCTCCTATTTCAGTTTTTTGTGACAACCAATCTGCTATATACTTGGCTCACAATCCTACCTTTCATGAACGAATAGAGCACATAGAAATTGATTGTTGCGTCACTCGTGAGAAGATTCAAAGCTATATACTTGGCTCACAATCCTACCTTTCATGAACGAATAGAGCACATAGAAATTGATTGTCGCGTCACTCGTGAGAAGATTCAAAGTGGTCTTATTCATCTGCTGCCAATTCCTTCTTCTGCATAGCTAGTTGATATATTTACTAAGGCTCTTCATCCAAAGCTTTCACACAGTCTCCAAGCTAGGACTGTTATATGTTCACCGTCCTACTTGAGGGGGGTATTACCAAATAAATGTCCTTCATTGTTAGAATTTGTTACAGTTTTGTCTTATCCTATGTCTACATGTAAGGTTTGTTACGTTTTCTTATGTACGGATGATTCCTTCGTCCTGATATATATGATCTTTGCGTTTATGTAAATGACAGAACATCAATGAATGAAATCTTTTCTCTGTAACTACATGTGGGTTGGATTGGGGTGCAAACTGAGTAAACTACTTGATGTGGTACATAAGCCATGAAACTCTTTCACCTAATGGACTAGTATTAAGTTAGACTCTCTTCATATGCTTATGTCCTAACCATTTTTGATAGGGACTTCAATTTTATGGGATGCCTAATTTTCATATCAAGCTTTTTAAGGGTGGGTTCCCATGTGTTTAGGTGTTTATCCGCTGGTACCAGAATTGGTTGTCAGTGTGTTGAAACAGGATACCAGTGGAGGGTTTTAATCAATAAGGAAGTTGAGTGAAGTGTTATCAAATGTGAGCTTTTGAGATGTCGACTGAATCAGTGTAGTAGTGCTGGGTTTTTTTCAAAAAGGAAGTTGAGTGAATGGTTGTCAAATGTGAGTTTTTGAGATGTTGACTCTAAGGGGATGATATGTAGGGACTTTAAAATTGAGTGTCTTAAGTCCTAATATAAAATGTTAGGTGTTAGAGAGCTAATAGCTATCTACTCGAAAATAACTTTAAAAGGCCACCATTAAAGTTATAAAGAATATAAAGATAAACACTCGTGTTTTTATTCCTGTTAAGAGGTAAATGGGAACACACTTACAAAACCTAAAAGATGCCAACACTTGAATAATGACCCTACAACTGTCATCATCTAGCTTTAGAGAAATAAAAAACTAAATATCATTATAAATACTATCAGTAACATGTTATCCCCATCTAATAAAATTATTCAACCATTTAATTTTATTTCTATTCGGCCGGCCTCTTTAAGTGTTGTATGACATTGCCACTGGTTTCCTATTGAACCTTGTACTTAAGGTTGTTAGACCAATCCAAATATCGGAAGTTGGGGGAAAATTCGAAAAATAAAGTTAAACATTCATATTTTTCATTGATGATAATACACACTTTTACAACCCAAAGGATGTATGTAAAAGTGTCATCATATGAACCCTGTAAGTGTCATCATCCGACTTTAAAAAAGTTAAAATAAGCACTTAAAAGAACAATATAAATACGATATTCATATTCTTAATATTTTAACTGTATCCTACATTTTGTAACCACTTAATCTTCTTTCTTTTGGGTCTCCAGCCCTTTCGCTCACTGGTTCTTCTATTAAATAAGGGGTGGGTTGCTCAAGTGCTTGGTTGCTTATCATTTGTCTACACATTCACATCAACTTTTTCTTTGCTGGTATTAAATGTATTAAATTATACACTTTATGTAGGTTGAGCAAAAAGGGGGCCTTGTGAAGAATCTTTTCCATTTTGCTTATAAGCGCCGACTGGTTGCTGTAAAAGGAAGTTGGCTTGGGGCTTGGGGATTGGAAAAGTTTGTGTGGGATACCATTGTCTTTAAACAAATTCGTTCTGCACTTGGAGGCCAGCTCCGATTTATGCTTTGCGGGGGAGCTCCTTTATCTGGAGATTCGCAATACTTCATCAATATCTGCATGGGGTAATGGTTCCCATTTTATACTACATAATACTTGGTTGAAACTGACTGGTATTTTAATATATGTGTGTTTCTGTGTGTAAAAGAAATACTGTCAAGTGTGTGTGTAAAAAGAAATACTGTCAAGTGTTTAGTTATATGCTCTTTGATGATAGAAAATCAATTATTTGGTATCATGTATGTAGGGTGAGAGAACGTAAGTAATTTTATGTTGAGAGCTTTGGTTTGGTCCTCCATTGTTATGTTTACCTTACTACATCATCCCTTTCTAAAAGTTTAGTCTCCATATTAGTTCCTCATACTCTTTTTGCCACCCCCTTCTAAAGCTTGCACTAAAATTCCTTGTAGATTTAATGTCACCGACCTAATGTTCAGAGATTCTGTGATTGATACAATCCTCCATAAAAACCTAGAAGTTGACATTTCAAAGCTTTGAGGGACTAATATGAGGGGTACTTTTATCCATCAAATACCTTGTAATATCTTTATTGTGTCTTACACAATACTTGAGAGTGTCTTTAGATTACTTTTAATAGGGCTTTCCATATTTAATTATGACTATGATAGATTGATAGTAATTTTATTCACACTTAAATACGGGAAGAGTCTTATTGTCCCTAAGTTCTCTATATGTTTGCAATCTAATGAACATATCCATGGACCTAGGCTCGTCTATCCACCCTTAACTTTAACCAATATACACTGACAATATGTACTCATTGAATTGTTATAGGGCTCCTATTGGGCAAGGATATGGCTTGACTGAAACATTCGCTGGAGCTGCATTCTCAGAGTGGGATGACTACAGTGTGGGACGTGTCGGTCCACCACTTCCTTGTTGCTACATTAAGGTATGCCATATATTTTATGGTACATTAAGGTATGCCATTTCTTTATATTTTCCTATTTATAAATGCATAACTCTATGTGTTCTATGTGCATTAAGGATTTAGTTTATGCTTCTCTCTCTTTTATTTCAACGTGGTATTTAGAGCTAGGGTTAATCTTTGCTTCCATAGATTTGTAATCCAATTTGACAGCTCTCATAGTAGTACAAAGTTGATGAGCGCAAGATTTGGCCTGAAGACTAAAATACTCATGAATTTTTTCCCAAACTTCATAAGAGTGAGAGCAGCTAAGAACACGAGATGAAACCGATTTGGAGAGAGTGGATTGAAGCTACTTGAGCAGAGTCTGATCTTGAACCTCCCAAGCCTTGTAATCTGGATTGACAATGTCATTAGCACAGTCAAATCCAGTAAGATATCAAGTTGGAACCACTAGAAAAACAACAAACCACTGTAGCTTGTGAGATTTATCACTGGTTCAACCTATTGATGCTAGTCTAAGTCGTTTGAGTCATCCAATTTTTCAACAATGGATCTAGGAAAAGAATTAGTAGCCATAGTACTCAACCAGAAAACCAACCACTAAGTGAAGAAGCAAACCGCTAAAGCGATAATGAACTAGCAAAACAAGATAAGCAACAAAAAATAAACCGAATGGAACAGGACAAGTGTTGTAAACCAAGATGCAGACCAAAACGCAAGTGCGAGTACAATTGCATGAAGAGAAAAAGGAAGAACCAAGAATTCACCAATTAAACAACAGAGAAACGGTGATGAACCAGGTCGAAGACAAATACCGATAGAACAGTGTAGAAACCGAGAGCGATGACAATTCACTCATTGAAACACAACTAAGAGATTGGAGCTCGACATAGATCAAACTGGAACAATTGGCCGAAGAGAAATGAGGCTGAAATGAGACAAAACCCGTGGATGAGACAAAATGTGCGAATGAAGAACAAATTTGAATTTGAATAAATCACAACTCAAATCAGCAAGCAAAAGCGGTGCAAGACGAACAAGAAGGATGTTCATGTGTGTTGGAATATTTATTAGGTCTACTTATGTTAGTGTAGTCAGTAGGCCTAAAGTAGGGAGTTGTGTGTTTGGTTATCTCTAATTATTATTCCTAGCTTTGTAGCTAGTAGTCTAGGATAGTCTCTTGACCTTCCATCTCCCTATTGTATCAACTCTTAATCAATATAAATAGTAGAACATGAGAAGGGTCCTTTAAGCCCTGTAGAAGAAATATATTTATGTGTTTAATCTCAAGTTGTTGAGGAAGAAGTGTACATGGAGCAACCTCTTGAGTTTGTTGCTTAGAAAAGTTTGGTATGGTATGCAAATTGCATCGCTCTCTATATGGCTTCAAGCAATCACTACATGCTTGGTTTGGAAAATTCATCTCCATTGTTCAAAAATTTGGGCTAGACACAATGAAGTAGATCATTCAATCTTTTACTTCATACATCTCTTGGGAAATGTGTTTATTTAATAGTATATGTTGATGATATAGTCATTACAGGAAATGATGTTGCTGGAATATCTCAACTGAAGGAGTACTTGTGTAGACATTTTCAAACCAAGGATCTTGGATACCTTGAATACTTCTTGTCATTGAAGTAGCTTAGTCAAAAGATGGAGTTGTAATATCTCAAAGGAAGTATGCCCTTGATGTATTACAAGAAACAAGTATGATTGATTGTAGACCAGTAGACATTCCTATGGACCCAAATCAGAAGTTAACGACAAAAGAAGGTGAATTATTCTCCGATCTAGAGAGATATAGGAGGCTGGTTGGAAAACTGATTTAAATCAGTATTACAAGGCCTAATCTATCTTTTGTAGTTGGAGTGGTTAGTCAGTTCATGCAAGGTCCATGTGTTAGCCACTGCAATGCTATCATTCGCATTCTAAGGTACTTCAAAAAGGCTCCCGGGCAAGAGTTGTTATATGAAGATAAAGGAAACATTCAGGTCTCTGGATACTGTGATGCAGATTGGGCAGGTTTGCCTATTGATATACGGTCTACTACTGGATATTGTGTTTTCTTTAGAGGAAACATTATTTCATGGAAAAATAAGAAACAAAACTTGAGATTAAACTCAAAATATATTTCTAGAGGGCTTAAAGGACCCTTCTCATGTTCTATTATTTATATTGATTAAGAGTTGATACAATAGGGAGATGGAAGGTCAAGAGACGAGTCAACCTCGGTTGAGGTTTGAGATGAGTTGGCTTGGGCCAAAGTTTAATTCGAGTTGGCCCGGGTTGAGGGTCTAGCTGAGTCTTCCCCAGTCCAAGGCTTAGTTGAGTCCACACAAGTTCGGGTGAGCTAAGTGAACTTGTGCAAAGGGTTGAGTTAAGTTGACCTAGGCTCAGGTAGAGTCGAGTCAACATGGGTCCAAGTCAAGTCGATCTAGACTAGGTTGACTCAAGTCAGCTCTGGCTGATGTTGAGGTGAGGCAACCAGACCCAAGTCGAGCCAAGTGAGCAGACCCAGGTAGACTGAGTTGGCTTGAGTCCAAGTGGAGCTGAGTCGGTCTAGTCCATGTCTAATACACCTAATAGTAATATATAGATCGATCTTACTGGATTTAATTTAATTAACAAAGTTAATTCAATCTAGATTTAATCCAATTTAAATCAGATTTAAAAAAAAATCCAAATCTAGTTAAAATAGACCAAGATTATAGATCCAATCTATTTTATTGGATCTAGATTGGATTTTAAAAATTCAGTCCATGATCACCCTTAGATGTAAAACCAATGAAGAAAAAATCAATATCAAACTAGTGGAAACTAGTGTCAAACCAGGTCAACAAAAAGCAATACTTTAAATTTTTTCTCCCGAAAGAAAATAAACCTAAAATATTAGTCATTTTCTTTCTTATTTTATATATAAACTTATGATTAATAAATATTGATTTATATTATTGAAATTTCAATTTAAGTATGATAAGGTTTTTTTTTTTTTTATTTAGATTTTTATATTTATTTTAAATGTTAATAACCTTTAAATATATGTTTTATTTTTGTGTTTAACATTATAAAATTATAATATTATATTTTTCATTATTATTGTTTATTTTTAATCATTGAAATATTTTTATCAATAGTTGAACCATTAAACCTTAAACTAGTGCCTTGACTAATTCAATCAATGTCTGGTCTGATTTTAGAAACATTGATGAAAAATATTAAATTCATATCTCTTAATCTTTTGTATTAGAAGTTTAGAGTTGGTATGTTTAAGGGCTTATATGGTGGGACTTGATTTCTCTATTAATGTGGTTGTATAGCTTATTTCTTGGGAAGAAGGAGGGTATCTGACATCAGATAAGCCAATGCCAAGGGGAGAGATTGTAGTTGGAGGATTTAGTGTGACAGCTGGTTACTTTAAGAATGAAGAAAAAACTAAAGAAGTGTTCAAGGTAATTTCGAAACTCAGAGTTGTGTGCTTGTCATTTTTGGTTTATGATTTTCCACATTTTTTGAAACTTGTTACAGGTTGATGAGAAAGGTATGCGCTGGTTTTATACTGGTGATATTGGACAATTCCATGCTGATGGATGTCTTGAAATCATAGACAGGAAGAAAGATATTGTAAAACTTCAACATGGAGAATATATATCTCTTGGAAAGGTAACTCAAACTATACATCGTTCATTCTGGTATCTGGATGAAATAGTGACACAAGATTCACAATAATGAGTTCAATGCAGGTTGAGGCAGCACTATCATCATGCGATTATGCAGACAATATGATGGTTTATGCAGATCCCTTTCACAATTACTGTGTTGCTCTAGTCGTTGCTTCACAACAGTCGCTGGAGAAGTGGGCCCAACAAGCTGGCATAGATTACCGAGATTTTCCTGATCTCTGTAACAAACCTGAAACTGTCAAGGAGGTTCTGCAGGCTATTTCCAAGGTTAGTGTTAGGTATCTATAAATATATGTTGTTTATAGCATATTATTTGAATCATGCATCAACAAAAGCTGCGTTTTAAGATTTTTTACCCAAATTATACGGTCTCAACGATTAGGAGCTCTCAAGATTAGAAAAAAATAATTTCTCATATTCCGTCTCATTACATTAATTTATGTATATAAATTAATTGGATAAATTTGGAAAAGGCACTTTCTATTTTAGAAATAAATGTTAAGATTGTGGATTTGATATTCTAGAAATAAAATCATCAAATCTAATTTTTCTAAAATATCTCAACAAACTTTAGTTTAAGGAAAAGTTAATCCAATTGGACCCTAAGTTTATAGCCATTGTATTGTATATGCTGCATGGTTGATGGGTCATTTCCTTGATTTGATCTCTTCTTGAGGTTGGAAAATCTGCAAAGCTGGAGAAATCTGAAATCCCTGCAAAGATCAAGTTGCTGGCTGATCCATGGACTCCTGAGTCTGGATTAGTCACTGCTGCTCTCAAGATAAAGAGAGAGCAGCTGAAAGCCAAATTCAAAGATGATCTTCAGAAGCTGTATGCATGAAATGCTGTCTAACCTCTATTCATTTTCTGTCTGTCTGATGTATGCATGTAACATCTATCTTTTTCCCTCCAAAATAGAAATTGTGTAATAAATGTGACATAATAAAATCATACTCCACAATTACTTGTATGTGAACATTGATTGTTGCCACTGAGGTGAACCGTAAACAAGTGTGTCTGAATTGACTTATATTATTTTGTCCTAATTCATTTTATTAAATAATAATTATATTTAAAAAGTTAAACTAATATTATTTTTAAAAGTACATATGTGGTATAATTTATATTTAACAAATTTTAAAAATATTTATTTCTATTTAATTATTTTTTACGATCAATAAGTCCAACATAGAGCGGGATTAGAAAATAAAAATAACTGAATTGATATAAATATTTTAGGTGATTTATTGATTTATGAACAGTTATTTACGCAGTGGAGTCCAATTGGACAAATATTTAGAGAAGCCTCTTCAAAGAAATAATATGATTAATAGAATGTAACGAGCAAAATGGAGAACATAGAAGGAGCTGGAAATTCAGTTTAAAGGAATGGACACGTGGCAGAGGATTTGCAACACAATAGGACACGAGGAGAAGTACGAGATCACGTTTTCCACTCCTCTTTCTGGCATTCTATTTCTTTACACTATTTTTCTTTTTCTTCAGGTTTACCATTGAGAACTTGTTGGAATTGCCACATCTTTATTGTTTTCAGTAAAATGTCTTTTCATATTCTTTTGTAATCACAACTCATATTACTATTGCTCATAATTCTACTGTTTCATCGGTGCTTCCATTGACGTCAGTGGCTGAGAACTCTCGTATGAAAGAAATGCAAGCCCAACTCGCTTCAATATTGAATTGGATCGAGAAACAACTTGCTCGTGATAAAGATAATCGGGAATTGATCCCGAACAACAAACAATGATCGAATGGACCAGATGTAAAAATCATTAAATTTGTTAAATCAAAGCACGATTCAGCACGTTGATGCTTCAAACTCTAAGGCTTCATTGTTGGCGGTGACCCAGTGTGGTTCTGTGAGGCTAATACGGGATATCTCATTGGAATTTCCTTATTTTGATGGCACAACTCTTCTGTTAGAATGGATCTTTAAAGTAGAAAATTTTTTCAATTATCGCTTCCATTCATTTTGAGAAAGAGGTGATTCCGTGGTTTCAAATGTTGTAATGTATGTCAATTGTTCAGACTTGGTCCGAGCTAACGCGAGCCTTGGAGAGCCATTTTGGACCATCTCCTTTTGATTCTCCCATGGTAGAATTGTTTAAACTGCATCAAATAGGTACTGTTTCAGAATATTACTTGAAATTCATGGCCCTAGCTAACATATCCAAAGGTCTTAGTGATGCCCCTATGTTGAATTGTTTTTTAAGTGGCCTAAATCGTGATATCAAAAGGGATATGATGGCTCAATGTCCTACTAATCTCCTATGAGTAGTTGCTTTGGCGAAAGGATATGAAGAAAACTATACTCTTATGGTTCAACAACGTTCTACCAATTACAATTAGAGATATACTCCATTGTCATCCACCAATACCAATCTTAATCTAGCAAAAACTACACCTAAGCAATCCTTACCCCCTCTATTACCCACACCTTCCACTCCACCAATCAGAAATTCCAATGTAAAAAGAATTTCACCTACTGAAATGCAATTGAGGAGAGAAAAAGGTTTATGTTATTTTTGTGATCAGATATTTACATTCAATCATAGATGTCCCAATATGCAATTGTTGATGTTGCAAAATGAAGAAAAGGATTCTAAATCAAATAATGCCACTGAAACGATGACCTCTATTACTCATACAAATAGTGGAGAAGGATTAGCAAATAATCATCACCTGTCCTTAAATGCGATGAAAGGAGGTTTAGGAGTTGGCACCATTCGTTTTATTTCCCATATTAATACTTTGCCAGTCACAATATTAGTGGATGGAGGTAGCTCAGACAATTTCTTACAGTCAAGGATTGCGAAGTTCCTTAAGTTGGCCATCGCACCAACACCACCATTCAAAGTCATGGTGGGAAATGGAAGTTACATGACTGCTGAAGGAATGATTAGAGAACTCAATATTCAACCTCAAGGGGCTAAATTTGAAATGCCTATCTTTTTGCTACCTATTTCAGGAGCTAATTTGATTTTGGGGGCTAATTGGTTAAAAATCATAGGATCTCACATTGTTGATTATGATTCCCTGCAATTGAAGTTTTTATATGAGGGGAAATTTGTAACTCTACAATGGGAAATGGATTGCTCACCTACTTAGGCACATCTAAATCTTATCAAAAGAATGGTTAACACAGATTATATTGCTGAGGTTTTCAGTTTGCAGCTTGTTGAAGATAACTCTTATTAGTTTCCATTAAGTGATTTACCTGCTGATATCTTAGCCTTGTTGTTACATACTTATAGCTCAATTTTTGCGAGACCTACATCCTTACCACCACCTTGATTTCAAGATCACTCAATTCCTTTAATTAAAGGATCTCAACCTGTTAAAGTTAAGCCCTACAGGTATCCACATAGTCAGAAAGCAGAGATTGAAAAATTGGTGCAAGGAATGCTTGAGGAAGGCATAATACAACCCAACAAGAGTCCCTTTTCTTCTCCAATCATTTTGGTCAAGAAAAAGGATGGATCATGGAGGGTATGTACTTATTATAGAGTTCTCAATGCTATTACTGTTAAAGATATTTTTCCTATTCCTAGTGTTGATGAACTTATAAATGAGTTATTTGGGGCCATCTTCTTTTCTAAGCTAGATTTAAGATCTGGCTACCACCAAACTTTGTTGAATTCGGACGATAGATGTAAGACAACATTTCGAACCCATAATGGACACTATGAATGGCTTGTAATGACATTTGGATTAACTAATGTTCCGACCTCTTTCCAAAGCCTAATGAATGAGATTTTCAAAGAGTACTCAAGGAAATTTGTGCTCGTTTTTTTTATGATATTCTGGTGTTTAGTGCCACATGAAAGGAACATTTGTCTCATTTGGAGTTAGTATTAAAAAAATTATAGCAGCAACAATTATATGCTAGACTTTCCAAATATTCATTTGGTGTGAAGGAAATTGATTACTTAGACCATACTTTATTAGGAAAAGGTGTTGCCATGGAAATTTCTAAATTAGAAGCGGTTAAGAACTGGCCCAGACCCACTATAGTGAAACAATTGAAAGGTTTCTTAGGCCTCATAGGTTACTACAGGAGATTTGTCAAGGGTTATGCTGAAATAGCTACCCTTTAACAGACTTGTTGAAAAAGGACTCATTTAAATGGACAGAAAATGCATCTCTAGCTTTTAACAAGTTGAAGGAAGCTATGACTTCTGCCCCTGTACTTGCTATTTCTAAATTTCAAGAGCCTTTTGTTTTGGAAACAGATGCATCAAGGTCTAGAATTGGAGTTGTCCTTAGCCAAGCTCAACATCCAATTGCTTATTTTTCTAAGAAAATTTCTCTTAGAATGCAGCAATAGTTTGTTTATACCAAAGAATTCTATGCCATCACAGAGGCTTTGGATAAGTTTTGACATTATTTGTTGGGAAATAAGTTCATCATTAGAACTGATCAGAAAAGCTTGAAAGAGTTGTTGAAACAATAATTGCAAACTCCTGAACAACAACAGTGGTTACCTAAGTTTTTAGGCTATGACTTCACTATCCAATATAAGCTGGGTAGAGAGAAAATACCAGCTGATGCATTATCTCGTAGCTGTTTTATGTCTTGGTCAGAATCCAAATTTAAATGGTTAGAGCTTATTGCCACAATGACCAGGGAGGATGCAAAGTTAAGTAAGTTGATGTTGCAGCATACTCAAGGTACTTTACCTATGGACAAGTTTGTGGTTAAAGATGGAATGATTTTTCGGAGAGGAAGATTGATGATACCAGCTGACATAAATTTGAAGAACCAAATTATGCAGGAATTTCATGACTCTAAAGTGGGCGGTCATGCTAGAAATACTAAGACTATAGCCAGAATTTGCAATCAGTTTTATTGGCCAAAAATGTAGGAAGATATCAAGGCGTATATCAGAAATTGTAGCATTTGTCAACAAGCTAAAGTGGATCAAGCCTTGCTTTATGGATTGTTACAACCATTGCCAATACCTCAACAGATTTGGGAGGACATAGCCATGGATTTCATTACAAACCATCCTCCCTCGCATGGCTTTTCTACTATTCTGGTGGTAATTGATAGGCTCTCCAAGTTTGGGCATGTCATTGCTTTGAAGGCTCATTTTAACAGTAAATGTGGCAGAAGCCTTTATTAATCATGTGGCCAAGCTTCATGGGTTCCCCAAAACCATAGTATCTAACAGAGATAGAGTCTTTATTAGTTCATTTTGGCAACACTAATTCAAAGCTCAAGGCACAACTTTGGCGATGAGCTCTGCATATCACCCCCAAAGTGATGGACAAACTGAGGTACTTAACAAGACATTAGAGATGTATTTAAGGTGTTAAGTTTTTGAAAATTCCAAACTCTGTACTCTATGCTTCCTGGGGCACAGTTTTGGTACAACTCTTCCTATCACCACAACATAAGAATAAGTCCCTTTAAAGTTGTTTTTGGTAGGGAACCTCCATCGATTATTCCTTATGAAGTCACTTCTACAGACCCTCATAATCTTCAAGAGTCTTTAACCACTCGAGACAAAGTGTTGCAACAACTCAAAAGTAACTTGAGGAGGGCTCAAAATTATATGAAAATGCAAGCAGATAAGAAAAGGAGAGAATTTCAATTGCAAATTGGTGATCTGGCATTAGTGAAATACAGCCATATAGACAACATTAGGTGGCTCTTCGAAGAATAAAAAACTTGGTATGCAATTCTTTGGACCATTTGAAGTACTGGAGAAGATCGACACAATGGCTTACAAATTAAGGCTTCCTGATACAGCCAGAATTCATCCTGCTTTTCGCATTTCTTTGCTAAAAAAGTTTGTGGGAAACTAGTCCAAACAATATGTACCCTTACCATTGACCACCACTAAGTTTGGACCTGTATTAGGTCCAATGAAGGTGTTGTATACAAGAGTTATAAGGCGTAATTCCACTGAAATACAACAGGTGTTGGTGCATTGGCAATCTACTGAATATGATGATGCTACTTAGGAAGATCTTAATGAATTTCAACAAGCTTATCCTCAATTCAACCTCGAGGGCAAGGTTGATGTTAATGGGAAGGGTATTGTAACCAATAGAATGAAGAACATATAGGGACCTGGAAATTCAGTTGAAAGGAATGGACACGTGGCAGAGGATTCACAACAGAAGGACAAGAGAAGCACGAGACCACGTAAGGAGAATGTGCTTTAAAGGAATTTTGATCATTGAGAGAGATACGCTGGTATGCATCTTTTCTCTAACCTGTAAAACATCCTTTCCACTTCTCTCTCTGACATTCTGTTTTCTTACACTATTTTTCCTTCTCTTTAGGTTTACCATCGATAACCTGTTGAAATTGCCACGTCTTTATTGTTTTCTCTGAAATTTCTTTTCAAATTCTACTATAATCACAACTCATATTACTATTTCCCATGATTCCATTATTTCGTAGAACTTATTTGGAGTTGGCTTTAAAAATTAATTATTAGAAAAACTGCAGGCGAGGTTTTATAACTAGATTATGAATAAGCTTTATTTAGCTAAGGGAAAATTGGTCTTTTTATGTGCAAAACTCTTGTTTTAATATCTGTATTATATTTAATTGATAATGTTAGAAGATAATTTAGAAGTCAAATAAATTCCCTTTTTACACCATCGAAAAACTTTCTATTTTGTGAACAACCACCAAACTTAAAGGTTTTAGGTATCGTATTTTACTCATATAATTAAATAAATATTGTGGATTACATAATCCATAATGAATATGAATTTTACGCATACTGATTATACGGTCTTTGGACGGTAAAATGTCATTACGGGTTACATAAATCAGAATCTATACTTACAATACCGAATTATGTAATTCGTAATAGAATTTGGAAATATAATATAAAATGTAAGTAGACTGAATAATTCATATATAAATATATGTTGCGGATACAGAAATCTATTTTGACTCATCTTACCTTTGACTCATAAAAATGAACTGAATTGGATTAACTTGTCTGACAAAAAAGACTGGACTAACACTTGTAATTCGTTCATCACAGTCTACCACTTTTTTTTAATTTTTAATTTTAAAAATCTTATATATATATATATATATATAATATTGAAAGTATATTTAATTCTATGTTTTTTAAGTTTTTAATTGAATAATTATTTTTTTAATTAAATAAATTAAAATAATTATTATATTTATATGTTAAATTAGTATAATTAAAATTTAAAATACATCTCTCGGTGTACTTGACACCCCTACGGATTGTACAATCCAACATGAGTATTTACGTTACAAATTGTAATCCAAAATGTTAATTGTATATTGGATTGTATAATCAGGAATGTTTGTTCATATTACAAACTATATAATTTGTAATGATATTTTTTTGTTTGGTAGTGAGTGAGACTTATCATGTTTTGAAGTAACTTTACAAATGAACTATTGGAGTAATATATCAGAAGAGGTAAATCAATTGTTAGAGATGAAAGAGTCTAATATAATGAGGTATTTGGAACATGGGTGACAACGGGACGGTACGAGGACGAGATTCATTATCCTAGACATATTGTGAGGAAAAAAAAAATTATCCTAATGTTCATCCTTAAACCCAATAGGTATATAAAATTTTTGTTTCATCTTTATCCCCATTAGATAACAGGTATACCCTCGTACGTATTCGTGCCCATATTGCTTTCTTATTGTTTTAATATCAATTAATTGTGTTTTATAAAAACATATAAATTGTAAGACCCACTTATTTTCTACCTCAATGTTTAAGGGCCTACCCTAATCTGTTGGGCCTAAGGCTAGCCCATAGGGTGTCCAAAACCCCTAAAGCAGCCCTAACCCTCTCATTCTGCCCTTTTTCAGAAAACTATTCCTCTTCTCCCTCTCACAGCTGAAACGTAGAGCTCTGCTAGGGTTTGGCCCCATTCTTTGTCAAGTTGATTCACGACCATACTTTCTACTCTCTAGCTTGTTTTTCGTGGTTCCAGCTAGGGTTCATCGTAGTAACCCGTCTTCATTCTGGTGTTGGTATTTCCAGCTCGCAAAATTGTTCTAGGAGCTGTGGTGCCTTTTCTGCTCGTGCCAAAATCCCTCATAGTAGCTTTTGATAAGGTAAAAAAAGATAGGGCTTTTTTGCATTTTTGTATTATGTTGATGTTTGGCTGCTGTTTCATGATTTAAAATGCTTGATTGACGTTTATGCTTGTGTGAGATTGACTGGATGTGACCTTGTACTATTTTCTTGGCTTGTTTGCGGGAATAGTGGAGAAACCTAATATTCTCGCCTAAGCGAGCAGGTCTCGCCTAAGCGAGAGTATCAGAAACCCTCCCAGGTTTTAGCTCGCGTTGTCGCTCAGGCGACGAGCTCACATTTTGAGCGAGGAGTCATCTCGCTCAGGCGAGGAGGTCTCGCCTAAGCGAGAACACGCGAAAACTTCACTATTTCATTGCTCGAGCTCTCGCCTAGGAGAAAGGAGCTCTCCTGAGCGAGAGATCCTCTCTTGCCTAAGCGAGGGCTTCTAGCCTGAGCAAGAACTGGGCAAGGACATGCTCAAGTGCTATTTTCTTCTATGTTTTTGGTGATACATGATTGATTGAATTACTTTATTTAAAGCATGAATTGTGTGAATATGCATGTATTAAATGGTTTATGGGCTGGAATTGATGAGCTTGGTATGATTATGCGTATGAAACATGATTGGATGCTTGGTTGAATATTGGCATGAGATTGGTATGCATGATAAATCTATGATTGGTTGGTAAGACATGGCTATGGTATGGGTTGGACGTAATTCCATGAATCTCTTGGTGAGATCTCATGGTGGTGCCTTATGGGATGAACGTAATTCCATGAACCTCTCGGTGAGAGCTCATGATGGTGCTTCATGTGCTGCACATAATTCCATGACTCTCTTGGTGAGAGCTCATGGTGATGCCTCTTGTAATGGATGTAATTCCACGAACCTCTAATAAGGTTTCGTGGTGGTGCCTCAACATATATAATTAAGTAAGGATTCAAGTAAGGATTGCATCCTGAAGCTCTAAAGAGTCAGTTAGTCTCACGTAGAGTGTACTGACTCAAGTGGTGAAAGTAATAGGAGGCTCTAGTCTTTGGCAGGATAATGGCCTTAGATGTTTCAAGGCTAACCTTGTGCGTGGTAAGGTGAAACCCATTGGTAATGGCTTTGCAGAGCAGTAGAGGCCATCACAAGTGTAAGCATGTAGTGAATCTGACTGATTATATGTATCTGGATAATTGAGTCTTAGAGTCTTGCTTGTTTGCTATTACATGATTGTTTGCTTATCTTGTTTCATGTTTATGATATGGTTTAGGTGTTCATGTGCCATAACATGTTAAACTAATTTATACTCTAGCTTACCCTTTCTGTTTGCTTGTGTGTTTTGTGTGTGGTTTTCTCCTTTTGCGATGATCATCAATTTATTGATGTGAGCAGATGTGGAAACCCCTAGTGGTCACCAGGGTGATGGAGGCTCTACAGTATAGCCCTCTCTTGTGTTGCATCTCATTCCTTCAAGTACTCTTTGTAGACAATGTTGCCTATGTATTTTGATCAACTATAAACCTATTACATTATGTTTTGTTATTGACATCGTGGTGTGCCTTAATTTTCTCTCTAAATATTTTGGATAACTATAAGGAGTGACACTTATACTCTGTGGCATTGCCCTTTTTATTATATTCTATGCGATGTTTCATTTAAATAACATAAAAGGAAATATAATATTACCAAATTTCAATATAAAAAATATATTATATCTTTAGTGTTAAATATTTAAAGAAAATTATAATGGTATAAATTTCATATCAGAATACCAAATAACAATCCAATAAAAATGAAATAATCATAGAAATATTTCACAATTAACATAAATAAAATTTCACAATCAAAACATCTATAAATTTTGCAAACATTAATGAAACAAAATTGATAAAGTTAAAAAGTACTTTTAAAAAGTTATAAAAATAAAATAAATAGTCAACTTTAAAATTATTTCAAATGTCTCTTTACTAATATCTTTTATCTTTTATTATACACCGATAAATATTATATTGAACCAAATTGCACAGAGAAAAAAATACCAAAATAATAATAGTTTGAATTTAGACATAAATCCTTTTTTTTTTTTAACATTAATCTATGTTGGATGGTGTAAACAAGATTTATGACAATAACATTACATTTTATATTGTAGTAAATTATAGTAAATGAAAAATCTTTATGCTATAGTGGTGGTAAAACACTTATAAGAAATGATTAGAAAATAAAAATTATTACATAAAAAATCATCAAAATAATATTTTACATAATAAAAATAAATAAAAAATATAAAAATATAAAATTATTTGATACACCATTGAATAAAGTGGAACAAAGGAGAAAAATATATAATTAAGAGTATGACAAGATGGAAAATGTGAGAACCTAGAAAATGGTAGTATAGAATGGATAAGTGTGAAAAAATAATGAAACTCAATTATTTTATTATTAAATTGCTTAAATATAAATAGAAAATCTAAAAATGAGTTTCATTGGTTATAAACACTTCATCTCTCTAGAAATTGTTCCTTCAGCACTCTATGCCTTCTCTCTAAAAATCTCATGTCTATATTTAGCTCTCTATTTTTTCCTGGTCAATTTCTCAAACAGAGTAAGTTGATTTTTTGCTCTTTTCTCTTGTTTAGTTTATATTCCTATGCTCACGGAGAATTTCAAACCACATGTGTTCTCTGATATTCCGGCATGTTTTCCCACTGATCAATGGTTCTGATGATGTTCTCCGATCGTGTTATTCTTGTTCCTAGGTTGAGTTGGGGACTCTGTTAGGTTTGTAAAGAGTTTTAATACTCTTTTTGATATGTCTGCATAGTATCTCAGGTAAGGGAAGCTAATTTGATTGTTTTAATTTATGATTGTGTTAGAATTGTAAACTTAGTAATTATATTGTGATTGATTATGTTATTGGAGATAAAAATTAGTACTTGATGTGTGAAAGTTAATGAATCTAATTATAAATGATGTTTGCGAAGATGTTGATGTTTATTATTGTGGTAGATTTTTGCTCTTTATTTGTCACTCTATAGAGCATGAGATGTCACTACAAGTGCATAACCGCCTAGATCCAACCTCAATGCATGTATTCAGGTTAATTGACTCTTAGTTTTCTATAATTGTATATTAATAACTGATTGTTTGTGTAAGACCCGAGAAATTTAAATAATTAAATAAATAATCATTTAATAAATGTCGGTAGTAGGAGCCTTTATGGCATTTAATGGAAATTATTATGATGTGGAAAAGTTCTAGCTCAAATGATTGAGAGTACTTAGTTGTGATGAGAGGACTTGGGTTCGAGTTCTATGTATGCCAATTGTATGTTCTTTTAAATTGTGCATTATTTTAATGATATGTTTGAATGTGATTAGTGATAATGTAATCCTATAATTATAGGAATTATCATGAAACATGAATTGATTGAATTGGTTGTGCACTTGACTTGTGATTGAATGGTTGCAAGTGCAAATCTTGCTAAGAATGAATTTAACTATCTTTTTGCCAATTTATTGTTTGGTATGAATACGAAAGGGCAGAGTAACCCTAGCTGCCAAGAGAGGCAGCCTAGTAGGTTGAGATACAACCAAATAATGCTTATTAAAAGGCCATTAACATCAAAATTAAAGTCATTTTCGTTTTCTAGCATTAAGCATAATTAAGGAATACTTAATGGTCAAATTAAAAGGGAGAGAAGGAGAGTGAGGGCTGCCATTGTGGAGTGCTGGAAAAGGGCGAATTTCAGAAGATGAAAATTGAGTCTAGGTTGATAAAGGAGCAGCAATTTTTGGAAGAGCAAAGGAAGGTTCTTGGGTATCATAAAGCTAAGGTTAGAAGATCAATTGGAGCAAGGATTTCCATGTAAGGGGAGCTGTTTATTTCGTTTGGATTTGTGTATAAATGAATGTGTCTGGCCATGTATAATTGAATGAGATTTTACCCAATTCCACGCCGTTTTTCGTAAGTTTCTAGCTTTCCGCCCAGAAACTGCCTGGAGGGCATGACGATGCTGCCAGGCGACGTGTTAGTAGTAACCCAGTTGTTGGGTTGTGTCATGAACCACCTGACGGATGATGAGTTTCCACCAGGCAACACAAAGCTGTTTCGGTTATTTTTGTGTTGTTGGGCGCAAGAGTCATCGCGACTTCTGGAAACTTGTTTATGTACGTTGTGTATGATGAAGTTTTGGACCAAGAGTGCATGGGTGATCTCGGGATTATGAGAGGGGTTGGAAGGGAGTAATTAAGAAATTGATTCCAATGCCTAATAGTATTTAATTTTGGAATTTGTTGATGCAATTGTAATTCTGGGAATGCGTATTAATGTGGGTTAATGTATGGCGAGACTAGATAATGAAGGAGTGAAGGAGATTCGTGCAAGGAAGAAAAGGGGAAATTTTCCCAAAAACTTGATACGCCTCCTAGCGGTGCATGATCTACCGCCAGGCGATGGCTAGAAATTCTAGCTTGGCAATGGGCAGCACTAGATACCGTCAGTGTAGTGGAAAATTGGAGGGAAGATAGTTTTGGTGCTTAAGTGTTAATGAATCTAAAATGCAAAAATTAATAGTGTATGAAGAATGTTTACATTAGGTGAAGGGAAAATCAGTAAGGAAATATAATTTAAACCAGAATGAAGAATATTGATGATTTGGAATGGTAGGGATTGAGAAGATCTGATTCCAGTATAATACTATACTTAGAAACATTGGAGAACTTTAATAAGACAAGTGAGGGAATTCACCATGAATTGAGTAACTTACTTGGAAGGTAATGAGTGAGGAGTTTGGTATCATTACAGTGTAGTAGTAGTAGGTTGCCTATTTTTAAGGTACTGGAATTGAGGGTGATTTACATATATTTGATTGAGCATTATACCCGGAAGGAACACTTGGTGAATTAGAATCATTAAACCGAGGAATTGGTAATTGGAATTTTAAGTAATTGACGTATAAGAGGGCGAGAGGTTGCCAAAGGTTCGACGTTGGGGAACGAGAGTGTGATAATACCTTAGGAGGTATTTTGGAGAAAGCAGGACAATCTGCTTTGGGTGTATAAAACCAGTAGAATTTCGCTATTGGTATAGCGCCTAGCGGCACGGATGTGTGCGCCAGACGATGGGAGCACCAGGGAACCTCTGTGACGCGTTGCACCTGGCGGCAAAGTGTGGTCTGCCAGGCGACAGACCCTGAAATAGTGGGTTTGTTTGTAGATTGGCACCTGGTGGTGAGGAGGTTCCGCTAGGCGGTTTGCGCAGGTTTCACCTAGCGACACTTAGGTTGTGCCAGGCGATAGCGTTGCAGTTTTTGGCTTGCGTGTGTTGTTTGTACGCATTGATGCGGACTTGGATTAGGAGATGTTGTGCCATGAGCGGGTAGGTTCATGGATGGTGCTGAACACATGATGATATGAGCAGGGAGGTTCATATCCTATTACTTTTGTCTGAGGATATGAGTGAGGTAGGTTCGTATGTTCTATGCTCACACTTAAGAGATGATGCGTGCGGGGAGGTACGTATCTGGTAGATCACGTGTGTTGAACTACGGACGGGCAGGTCCGTAGAGCAGGACTACAAGCGGGGAGGTTCGTAGAGCAGAACTACGAGCGGGGAGGTTCGTAGAGGCAGGACCACGCGCGACCAAGTTCGTGCGAGCATCATAAATTGTGAGTCCAAGGTTAACTATTTGTTTGAAATGAAGGTTAACTATTTGTGTGAAATGAAGGTTAACTATTTGTGTGAAATGAAGGTTAACTATTTGTGAAATGAAGGTTAACTATTTATGTGAAATGAAGGTTAACTATTTGTGTGAAATGAAGGTTAACTATTTGTGTGTGTTGAAGGTTGAAAGGCCTTGGGGATTAAGGTCTTGGCCAAGAATTAATGAGAATCAAATAGCTGGTTGTTTATGATGTTATTTAATTATGTGTTAATTTATTATGAGCTCACCCTTTCTATTTGTGTTTGGCAATGATCGTATGACTTGTCACGTGGGAGCAGATGATATTCCAAGTGATGTTGTTAACCCATAGCTACGGAGAAAGGGATATTAAGGGACTCTTGACTAGAGATTTTATTTATGTGTTTCACCTTTTTGTCAAAAATAGGAACTTGTAATGCAATTATTTCTCTTGTTTAAGTGAATTATGACACGTTGAACGATGTTTTAAATTTTCCCATGTTTGGGAATAATAAATTTATGTTGATTGATTTTCCATTTATTTATTTATTTAATTAAGTAATTTCCTGTAGGGATTTTACATTTGGTATCAGAGCAAAAGTTTTAAGATTTTTGGAAATTTAGGGAGTGAGCTTGCCGCGTTTTGTCTACGAATCTGTGTTGTCTTATTGATTGTTAGGAATTTATATTTTTTGTTATAATATGAGCTGTTTAATGTTAACAGCTGAAAAATGTGGCGTGTACAGGCAATGGCAAATAGAAGGAGCAGAAATATTGTTGGGGGCTGACGAGATTGCGAATGCAATCCATAGGATGGTGGACACGATGCAACTTGTTGCAGCGCAGCCGAGGGTGATGATTACACCAGTCAGACTGGTGACGATGGAAGATTTCATGCGTCATAAGCCAACAAAATTCACTGGCAAAGCTACCCCAGATGAGGCAGATGCATGATTGCATGAATGTGAGAAGATCTTCGAGGTAATAGAGTGCACTAAGGCTTAGAAACTCACATTTGCCACATTCTTGTTGGTGACAAATGTAGAGTATTGATGGATGGGGATGCAACAACAGATGCAGATCCGTGAGGAGGAGGTGAACTGGGTCAATTTTAGGAAAATATTCCTTGAGAAGTATTTCCTAGACAACGATAAACATGAGCACGAGGCTGAGTTCCTCACTTTGTAGCAGGGAAACTTGTCGGTGCAGGCCTATGTGGAACGATTTGAGTACCTGACGAGGTTCTACTCGTAGGCAGTTACAAAAGAATGACACTACAAAAAATTTAAGGGAGTCTTAAAACATGAGCTGGGATTGTTCATTGTGCCTTTGAGAGTTAGGGAATTCCCCGTTTTGGTCGAGCAGGCCAAGAGTGTGGAGCAGCAGGAGATGGGGCCCACCAGGGTTAGTCGACCCTAGAAGAATATTGCAGATGGCAAACAACAAAAAAAGCCCTACAGTAGACCTCAATCATCTTCTCAGAAGCTGCAGTGTTATAATTGTGGTGGAGAGAATCTCAGGAGGAACTGCACTAAACTAGCAAGCATTGAAGGAGGTTGTACTAGCACTTGCAAGTGCTATGCTTGTGATAAGCCAGGGCACTTTGCTAACAAGTGTCCTAATAAGAAGACCACTCCAAGAGCTCAATCTCTGCTACCTTCAATCGAGAGGCCTAGAGCAGTAGGCCAAGTCTTTGCTATGACTAGCACAGAAGCCACTCAGTCAGGTAGCCTTATACTCGACTTTTGCTTATTATTGGGTAACCGGGTGTTAGTATTGTTTGATTCAGGAGCTTCACACTCCTTCATATCTCACGAATGCGTCAAGAGGCTGGGATTGTCAACTCGTGATCTGGGATGCAAGTTAATAGTCTCAACACCAGCATCGGGACAAGTTTCAACAAATTTTGTTTGTGTCGGATGCTCAATAGAAGTGGAGGGCAAAAGATTCAAGATCAATCTTGTGTGCTTGCCTCTGGAGGGACTGGATGTGATTTTGGGAATGGACTGATTGTCAGGCAATCACATAGTCATTGATTGTGGACGATGCATAGTGGTGTTCTCAAAGTCAGAGGGGATTGAGTTGATCTCAACTTACAGAGTCTTGAAAGAAATTGAAGACGGAGCCACTTGTTTCATGATAGTGGCCCAAGGAGAAAAGTAGAGTACCACCGAGTTGATCAGAAGTATCCCAGTAGTGGAGGAATATGCTGATGTGTTTCTTGATGAAATACCCGAGTTACCACCAAGCCGAGATGTAGATTTCTCTATTGATCTAATTCCTGGAGCGGGTCCAATGTCGACAGCCCCTTACAGAATGGCACCGACAGAACTAGCAGAATTGAAAAAATAGATCGAGGATTTGCTAGAGAAGAAATTCATCAGGCCTAGTGCATCACCGTGAGGAGCTCCTGTGTTACCAGTGAAGAAGAAGGATAGGAGTTCTCAATTGTGTGTAGACTACCGGAAATTGAATAAACTTACAATAAAGAACAAGTATACATTGCTGAGGATTGATGATTTGTTAGACCAGCTGAGAGGGGCAAGTACATTTTCCAAAATTAACTTAAGGTCTGGATACCATTAGATCTTAGTCAAATCGAAAGACGTCCAGAAGACAGCATTTAGATCGAGATATGGACATTACGAGTATGTAGTAATGGCATTTGGAATGACTAAGGCTCTAGCAGTCTTCATGGGTTACATGAATCAGATTTTTCGGCCTTATCTAGACAAATTTGTGGTGGTGTTCATAAATGACATCCTCATCAACTCTAAGAATACGGAGGAACATGCCGACCATCTGAGGGTTGTATTGGCAGTACTCAAAGAACATCAACTCTATGGCAAGTTGTCGAAGTGCGAGTTTTGGTTGGAAGAGGTACAGTTTCTGGGGCATGTTATCTCTTCACATGGTATTGTAGTCGATCCGAGTAAGATTGAAACAGTGCTGAAATGGGAAAGACCACGGACAGTGACCGAGGTACGGAGTTTCTTGGGATAGGTCGGGTACTATAGGAGATTTGTAGAAAGGTTTTAAAAAATGGTGAGTCCTTTGACCCAACTCACTAGAAAAGATCAACCCTTCTCCTGGACAAATAAATGTGAAGAGTGTTTTGAGGAGATGAAGAAGAGATTGACTACAGCTCCAGTACTCGCTACTCCAGACACAAGCAAGAAGTTTGAGGTGTATTGCGATGCATCCTATCAGGGTTTAGGGTGTGTGCTGATGCAAGAGAAGAGGCCAGTGGCGTATGCCTCTAGGCAATTGAAAGTCCATCAGAAGAACTACCCCATGCATGATTTAGAATTGGCTGCAGTAGTGTTCGCTCTTAAGACGTGGAGGCACTACTTGTATGGCTCCCAGTTCTAGGTATTCAGTGATCACAAAAGCTTGAAATACATGTTTGATCAAAATGAGTTGAATATGAGACAACGACGATGGATGGAGTATCTCAAGAACTATGATTTTGAGTTACTTTACCATCCTGGTAAAGCAAACGTAGTGGTGGATGCCTTGAGTCGGAAGAGGATGCATATGTCAGCATTGATGGTAAAAGAGCTGGAGTTGATTGAGAAGATGAGGGATATGAATATGGGTATACAGTTGGGAGAGGATTCTATCAGGTGCAGTGTATTGACGTTGACCAGCGACATCTTGGGAATGATCTGTGATGAGTAGAAGAATGATGCTGAGTTACAACAGTTTGTGAGTTTGCTAGGTATAGAAAAGGGGAAAGATTACCGGATGGGATCAGACGGCATCCTGCAGTTTCGAGATAGAGTGTGTGTACTTGGTAATTGGAGGTTGAGGAAGCAAATTCTAGAAGAGGGTCATAAAAGTCGTCTTAGCATACATCCAGGTATGACTAATGTGTATAAGGATCTCAAACAGTCCTTCTGGTGGAACGGAATGAAAACTGATGTCGCTGACTTTGTGGCATCATGCTTGGTGTGTCAAAAGGCAAAGATTGAACACCAAAGACCAGGTGGTACATTACAACCGTTAGATATCCCGCAATGGAAATGGGATAGTATCGCCATGGGTTTCGTGACTCATCTGTCGAGATCTACTAAAAGGCGTGATTCAATCTGGGTTGATCGTGGACATGTTGACAAAGTGCGCTCATTTCTTAGCCATTAATCAGAAGTTATCGATGGATAAACTGGCAGAATTGTATGTTAGGGAAGTTGTCAAACTGCATGGGGTGCTAGCTAGCATCATATCTGATAGGGGTCCGAGATTCACTTCTCGTTTTTTGCAGTCCCTACAGGCAGCTTTGGGGACTCCTTGGTGTTGGGTCCATAATTTTTAAAGTAGACCTCTAATAAGGTCAAGGCGATCCAGGAATGAATGAGAGCAACTCAGAACAGACAGAAGTCCTACGCAGATAAGAGGAGGCGACCTCTAGAATTTGAAGCATGGGATGATGTGTTCCTCGAAAGAGCTATCAAATTAAGGAAGTTAACTCCGAGATTTGTTGGGCCATATCAGATTTTGAGGAGGATTGACACCGCAGCTTATGAGATTGCCCTGCCACCACACTTGGCGAACTTTCACAATGTATTTCATGTTTCTCAATTGAGGAAATATGTAGTAAGTCCCTCGCATGTGCTAGAATCAGATGACATTCAGATAAGGGAGGATCTGACAGTGAACACAAGACCGATGAGGATATTGGACTCTCAAGTGAAAAAGTTGAGAGGAAAGGAGATCCGGACAGTGAAAGTCCTCTAGAATGAGGCTACTCAAGAGATGACTTGGGAGATGGAGGATCACGTGAGGCAATCCTATCCGCACTTATTTCCTAGTAAGTCTAATTTTCGAGGACGAAAATCTTTTAAGGTTGGGGGAATGTAAGACTTGAGGAATTTAAATAATTAAATAAATAATTATTTAATAAATGCGGGTAGTAGGAGCCTTTAAGGCATTTAATGCAAATTATTATGACGTGGAAAAGTAGTAGCTCAAATGGTTGAGAGTACTTGGTTTTGTTGAGGGGACTTGGGTTTGAGTCCTATGTATGCCAATTGTATGTTATTTTAAATTGTGCATTATTTGAATGATATGTTTGAATGTGATTAGTGATAATGTAATGCTAAAATTATAGGAATTATCATGAAACATGAATTGGTTGTGCACTTGACTTGTGATTGAATGGTTGTGGGTTCAAATCTTGCTAAGAATGAATTTAACTATCTTTTTTCCAATTTATCGTTTGGTATGAATATGAAAGGGCAGTGTAACCTTAGCTGTCAAGAGAGGCAGCCTAGTGGGCTGAGAGACAACCAAATAATGTGTTCCAGTTTTTGGCTTGTATGTGTTGTTTGTATGCATTGATGTATGAAATGAAGGTTAACTAACTATTTGTGTGAAATGAAGGTTAACTATTTATGTGAAATGAAGGTTAACTATTTGTGTGTGGTGAAGGTTGAAAAGCCTTAGGGATTAAGGTCTTGGCCAAGAAAATTAGAATCAAATAACTGGGTGTTTATGATGTTATTGAATTATGTGTCAGTTTATTATGAGCTTACCGTTTTTGTTTGTGTTTGGCGATGATCGTGTGACTTGTCACGTGGGAGCAGATGATATTCCAGGTGATGCTGTTGACGCATAGCTACGAAGAGAGGGATATCAGCGGACTCTTGACTAGAGATTTTATTTCTATTTTTCACCTTTTTGTCAGAAATAGGAACTTGTAATGACATTATTTCTCTTGTTTAAGTGAATTATGGCGTGTTGAACAATATTTTAATTTTTCCCGCATTTGGGAATAATAAAATTATGTCGATTGATTTTCTATTTTTTATTTGTTTATTTAATTAAGTAATTTCCAGTAGGGGTGTTACAGTTTGTGTATGATTTATGCTATTATATTATGAATTGAAATAATTATTTTAAAAGTCATTAGCTTTCCCTTTCTTTTGTCTTTGTTGTTTTGGTGTCTTTTTCCTTTTGCAATGATCACCTAACTGGTATGCGTAGTTGAAGATTCTGCAGCTGGTTCAGTACAAGGAAGTAGATATTGTTTAGAATTGTGCCTTCTTTAGAAAACTCTTAGGAAATTTTGTATATAAAATTGTATTTCAGTTTATCTGACTTTGTGGGATGACTGTAATATGGTATATATATGCTTAAGTTGCATGCTATGAATTATTAAATATGAAATGTTTTATTTGATGGTTTAGACTGTTAAACAAGATGTTACATTTTTTGTATCAGAGCATTAATTCCTTTAGGATTTTGCCTTCTTTTAAAAACTCTTAGGTAGTTTTGTATATAAAATTGTATTTCAGTTTATTTGACATTGTGGGATGACTATAATATGGTATATATATGCTTAAGTTCTATGTCATGAATTATCAAATATGAAATGTTTTATTTTATGGTTTAAACTGTTAAACGGGATGTTACATTTTTTGTATTAGAGCATTAGTACCTTTAGGATTTGTAGGTTTGGGTGGGTTTAGTTTCCTCTATGTGTTGTTTTCTATGGTTATTCCAGTATCTTTAGGCTAAGCTGATGGTTATTCATTCTATATGCAGATTTATTGCACCTAGGCCATCTCCACCCCCTCCAACCTTAGACTTGCCCAATCTCGTACGAGCAATAGAAGCTATGGCAGCAGCAATGCAACAATAATGCCTCTATGGTGGAGCAGCACAACCTATCCTTGCAGCAAATGGAAGCTGCTCGGGCAAACTCAAAAGCAACTTAGCAAAGGCATCTTGATGACTATGTAAGACCCGATAAATTAAATTAATTGATTAAATAATTAATTAATAAATTGGAGTAGTGGGAGCCTTTATGACATTTAATGCTAACTTTTTTTATGTGGAAAAGTTCTAGATCAAATGGTTGAGAATACTTGGTTGTGTTAAGAGGACTTGGGTTCAAGTCTCGTGTATGTCAAATTGAGTGTTATTTTAATTATGTATTATTTTGATAATATGATTGATCATGATGAGTGATAATATAATCCTAGATTTATAGGAATTATCATGAAACGTGAATTTGTTGAATTGTTGTGCATTTGCTTTGGAATTAGATGGTTGTGTGTCCAAACCTTGCTAAACAAAAATTAAGCTTTCTTTTTGCCAAGATTTCTTTTTGGCATGAGTGTGAAGGGCCAGAAACCCTAGCTGTTTGGGGGGGGGGGGGGCAGCTAAGAGGGTTGGAAAAACAACCATTAATGAATCTTGAATGACAATTAAACCCATTTTAATGTCAATTTTCGTTTTATGGCCATTAAACTTAATTAAGACATGATTAAGAAACGAATTGAGGAAGAAAGAGAAGGTTTTGAGACTGCCAAGAGTGAGTGTTGTAAAGAGAGTGTGTTCTAGACTAATTAGAGAGGCTAGCAAGGAATGAGATCAAACTTGGAAAGGAGACAGGGGCTAGAATTATTGTGGTGCACAAGGACTTGAGAAATTCCTAGACTTTAACAAGGATTCTAGGTAAGGGGAGTTGGACCCTGCGCTTTTGATTTGTATTGCTCTTTGTATTATTGTATGAAATTTTGGAATGCTTAAACTATGCCTTGTATGTATAATTTCGTGTTTCTGGAAATTTTCTAGAAAGAGCCTTCCGAGCCTTCAAAGTCGTCAGGCGACTCATCAGATTGCACTGAATTTCTTGGATTTTTTCCAAGAAACCGCTCAACGACAAGAACAAGCTGCCATGCGACACAACTCCCATCACCTAGTTTTTGGATTTTTATTTGATCCACCTAGCGATGATGATCACCCGCCAAGCGACACGAGTTAAACTGACTCGTTTTTGATGTTTTAATGAGTTCTTGGCTACTTTGATCGGAAGGAATGAATTCTTAATTAATAATAGCGAGATGGATATTAAGAAGTCTAATAATCTAATGCAAATTGAGGTACTATAATGAATTTGGCATGGATGGGTATTAGGGTTTGGTGAATTTGGAAAAAATTATGAGTTTAGGGGTATTTGACATGTAAATTACATGTTATATGGTATGTAGCATTTAAATTGATATTTGGTACCTTTGGAAGTATAGTTACATGATTGATATTGGGATTAAACAGAGAGATGTGTACTGGGTTTTATGAGACTTTAGAAGTTGCAACAGAACCTAGGATTTTTCCCAAAACAAATGCACCGTCTGGCGGGAGATAGCTTGCCACAAAACAACAATGGTAAACACAGTTGTAGTTTTTGTGTTCTAGGTGGTATGGGTGCGGGTTGGATTCCATTGGAAGGATAAAAGGGATAGGGTTGTAAAAATAGGGAAAATATGTTATTATGAATACCTTGGATGATAGAAAGAAAAGCATGATTAAAGGAATTGGATAGGGATTGTAGATTTGAGTGTAATTTGGTGTTGTAGTTGAGGTTGGGGTTTGATTTATAAGAGGATACAGTGGCTGGTCTAAGTTAAGCACAGGCAGTTTACTCAGCTCTTGGTTTTAACTTGTAAGCAATTTGATCTTACTTGTGAATGAATGAGTATATGAAATATTGGAGGGTAATGCAGGGTGTTATAACAAATGTTAGGGAATGGAAGTACTGTTATGATCATGACTGAAAATAGAAACCATTGAGGAATTATTTTATGAGCCTTATATGGTGGTGGTACTGAATTGAATTTAGGCATTGGAATAATAATTGGGTGTATACATGGAGATGTGAATCGAATGTAATATATGTGTGGGATGAACTTCAAGTTGTAAAAGATATTTAGTGTTTCACTAGGAACTGAGTACCTTGTTGTGATGTGTGGATGAATTGGAAAACTGAGTTGTGGAAGAAACAAACCAGTAAATTTATTGTACTAGTGTAGCGTGTGGCGGTGAGGTATGAACACCTGGCATTCCTTGAGTTGTGGCTCGGGATAGAGGGTAAACACGTGACATTCCTTGAGTTATGGCTCATAATGACATCTCTTGAGTTGTGGCTCGAGATTACGGATGAACATGAGCATTCCTTGAGTTATGGCTTGGATTGGCGAGTGTTGCCGATGTGAGTGTGTGAGTTGTGGCTCGTACGGATGAGTCCAAATAGATTGCCCTCTTCGATGTTGGTTGGCGAGTTTGGTAGTCTTGGGACATTATGAACTATGGTTTGTATAGAGAACTCCACCTGGCTTTACGGAGTTAGTTCGTAGGTTTTCCGCACGTGTTCTACAAGTTGTGGCTTGTAGGTGTGGCAACAAGGGCATCTTGAGGTATTAATCTAAAGACATAGAACATGGATAACATGGTGGTGGCCATGTGGTATGGAATCAAAGCTAGAGTTCCTTTGGTGTGTGTGTGTGTGTGCATATATTTGAATTATATATATGTTTATATGTTAGCTCACCCTATCTACTTGTGTTTGGTGATGATCGTATAATTCGTTACACGTAAGCAAAAGATGTTGCAGATGGTGTTGGTGAGGCATAGACCCAGAGCGTGGTTAGCGTGGGGAATCTTTTTACATAGATTTATCGCTTTATGGATTTTAAAGACTTTGTAAACACTGATGTTATCAGACTTGAAATTTGTATTTGATATTTATATTATGGTGGATTTTGAATAATTGACGATGTAATAAAGTTTTAAATTTCCGCGTTTTGGGAAAAGATAACATAATAAATGAGGTTTTATTTCTATATTTGATTTGATTTTATTTAAATTAGTAATATCCGACCGGGATGTTACATTCTATCTTACCTTAAAGCAAACAAAACGGCAATTGTCCATCCACAAGTTCCACCTCCTCAGATAAGAGAATGGAGTTTGGAGGATTTTTTGAAACACCATCCCACCAAGTTCAATGCAAAAGTCAGTCCAGATGAAGTTGATCAATGGATGAAGGAGATGTCCCAATGAAAACAAATTAGCTTATTGTGTTTATATGCTCACTGGAGAGGCAGAGCATTGGTGGGCCAGTATGAATTTAATGTTGTAAGAGAAAGGTGAAATAGTGAGTTGTGAGGTATTCAAGAAGCGTTTTTTGGATGAGTACTTTCCGGACAGTATACAATATGCTAAGGAAGTGAAATTCCTACAACTGATGCAAGGAGATATGTCGGTGGCAGAATATTCTGAAAAGTTTAAGAATTTGGGAAGGTTTCACATATAGCCATGGATGAAGAATGAAAGTGTAGGAAGTTCGAGAATGGCTCAATGCTTTATCATCTTAACTCATGTGAAGATTGAGAAAGGTGATAAAAGTATTAATATAGTGGTTGTGAGAGAGTTTGAGAACGTATTTCGTAATAAAGTACCAGGACAACCTCCTTAGAGGGAAGTAGAGTTCTCAATTAATCTGGTGCCTGGGGTGGTACTAGTATCAATAGCTCCATTTAGAATGGCTCTAATAGAGTTTGTTGAGTTGAAGAGGTAGACAGAAGATTTGATAGAAAAACAGTTCATCCAACCTAGTGCGTACCTTGGGGAGCATCGATGTTCCTTGTAAAGAAAAAGGACAGAAGCTCCAAGTTGTGTGTATATTACAAGTAGTTGAATAAATTGACTATCAAAAATAAGTAAAGGCTAAGGATGTATAGAAAATCACCTTTAGGTTTAGATACAGGCATTATGAGTACGTAATTATGCCTTTTGGTGTGACTAGTGCTCTTGCCTTGTTCATGGACTACATGAACAAAATCTTCAAACCTTTTCTTGATAAGTTCGTCTTAGTTTTCATAGACGACATTCTTACATATTCGAAAACTCATGCAGATCATGTTGAACACTTAAGAACATTGCTTGGAATCTCTAGGAAGGAGAAGTTATATGTTAATTGTCAAAGTGTGAGTTTTGGATGCAAGAGGTTCAATTTTTAGGACACGTGATATTTGTGTAGGGTATATCAGTGGATCCTACTAAGGTTGAGGTTATGTTACAATGGGAACGCCCGAAGTCTATGACAGAGATAAGGAATTTTGTGGGTTTAGTTGGCTACTATAAAAGATTCATAGAAGGATTTTCTAAGATAGTAGCACCTTTGACATAACTTACTCGTAAAGATCAGCCTTTTGCTTGGACGAATCAGTGTGAAGAAAGTTTTCAAGAGCTTAAGAAAAGGTTGACAAGTGCTCTAGTGCTTGTAATCCCTAACACAGGTAAATCCTTTGAGGTTTATTGTGATGCATCTTATCAAAGGTTAAGTAGTGTGTTAATGCAAGAGAAGAAAGTAGTGGCTTATGCTTCAAGGCAACTTAAGGTTCATGAGAAAAATTACCCTACTCATGATCTGGAGTTAACAACAGTGTTGTTTGCCTTGAAGATTTGGAGGCACTAGCTTTATGGTGCACAATTTCAAGTATTTAGTGATCACAAAAGTTTAAAATATTTGTTTGATTAGAAGGAGTTAAATATAAGACAGGGAATGTGGATGGAATTTTTAAAATATTATGATTTTGAGTTGCTATACCATCCAGGCAAGGTGAATGTTGTGGTAGACACTCTTAGTAGGACGGTAGTGCATATATCTTGCATGATGATCAGAGAACTTGAGTTAGTGGAAAAGGTTTAGAGATCTGAGTTTGTAGAAGAAGTTTGGAGTTGATTTCATTAGATGTAGTAGTATAACTATATTTAGTGATTTCATGAGTTTGATCAGTTAAACAGACTAAAGATGTGGGTCCACATAAGACAATGAGTTTGTCGGGTACAGATAAGGCTAAGGATTTCATGATGGGTTTTGATTGAATTTTGCGCTTCAGAGGCAAAGTGTGCATACCAAATGATGTTGAGTTAAAAAGATGGTTTTAGAGAAAGGACACAAGAGTCATTTTAGGATGCATCCAGGCATGACTAAAATGTATTAAGATCTCAAAAAGTTGTTTTGGTGATCTAGTATGAAGAGGGATGTAGCATAGTTTGTTGCAGCTTGTCTAACTTGTCAAAAGGAAAAAGTAGAACATCAACGACCTGGTGGTTAGTTACAACCGTTGGACATACTTGAGTGGAAATGGGATCTCATTTCAATGGATTTTGTTACCCATTTACCACGAACAGTGCAAAGACATGACTCTATATGGGTTATAGTTGACTGTTAGACCAAAAGTGCTCATTTTCTAGCAATAAACTTAAGGATGTCTATGGCCAAGTTAGCAGAATTATACCTAAAGGAAATTGTTAGGTTACACGGTGTGCCATCTAGCATTGTATCAGATAAAGATCCACTGTTTACTTCTAGATTTTGGCAGACCTTGCAGGAGGCTATGGGTAGCAGACTGAGGATGAGCTCTGCTTATCATCCTCAGACAGATGGACAAATTGAGAGAATGATTCAATAGTTAGAGGACCTCTTGAGAGCCTGTGTGTTAGATCAAGATGGGATGAAGTGCTACCTTTGGTTGAATTCACCTACAATAACATTTATCATACTAGTATTAGTATGGCACCATATGAAGCTTTGTATGGTAGGAGATGTAAGACCCCTTTGTGTTGGTACTAGGATGGAGAAGCAATGTTGACAGAACCTGAGTTATTACAAAAAACTACAAAAAAGTGAACCTGATACAAGAAAGGATGAAGGCCTCACAAAGTAGACAAAAGCTATTACGGATATTACAAATTTAATAAATCCATTCAATAAATCAAATAAAGTAAGAAATTAAGATCACATTAATTATAAATCCATTTTCCAAAAACGCGAGAATTCTAAGTTTTTATTTCACCATGACAGTAACTGAAATTAAAAACGAGTAAATATCCAATATAAAATTAAAGTATGATAATATAAGAGTTTACAAATGACTTAAAATCACAAAACATAAATCTATGATGAAATATCCCAAGTCTAGCCCCACTCTGGCTCTACGCCTCACCAGATCCACCTGTAACATCATTTGCTCACGTATACCGCATAGATAGGGTGAGCTAACAAAATAAACATATTTACAATACAATTAGATATATTACACAATCACACCAAAGGAATTACATCCTTTGATATCACATCACATGGCCACAACCATGTTAACCATGTTCTACGTCTTCTAGTGAGTACCTCTAGACCGATAGAGCACATGCGGGAAACCATTCTACAGATCATACACTGTAGCGCCAGGTGGAGTTCCCAATACGAACATAGTTTGTAATGTCATTAGACTACCAAACTCGTCAGCTAAACACCGGCAATACTCGCCAACCCGAGCTCAACTCAAGAGTTCCTCGTGATCATTCGGCATCTCGAGCTCAACTCGAAGGATGCCATTCTGAGCCACAACTCAAGGAATGCCACGTGCTTAAAATTGATGTATCGCCTAGCAGTGATTCATCACCCGCCAGGCAGTTTTTGGAAAATTCCAGAAACCCAGAAAATCCAGTCACAAAACCTATTAAAGTCTAGTTTAGGTTCACCGAGGTTCGAACTCACTACCATGCCAATGCCAACTCAATACACAACCATTTAACCAATTCATGTTTTGTGATAATTTATATAATTCTATGATTATATTATCACTCCACATGATCCAGCATATTGTCAAAATACTAATAATTAAATAATACACAAATGGCATAGGACTTGAACCCAAGTCCTTTCACACAACAAAGTACTCTCAACCAATTAAGCTAGTACTTTTCCACATCACATTAATCAATATTTAATGTCATAAAGGCTCTCACTACCCGCATTTATTAATTAATTTATTATTTAATTAATTAATTTTCATGGGTCTTACAAGGATCATGTTTTTCTGAGGGTAACTCCAACCACTAGTGTGGGAAGAGTCATTCGTTCAAGGAAACTTTCTCCTAAGTTTATTGGTCCATATCAGATTTTGAGTCGAGTTGGGGCAATAACTTATGAGATTGCTATGCCTGCTCAGTTGGCTGATTTGCATCCAGTGTTCCATGTATCTTAGTTAAGAAAGTATGTAACTGATGTTTCTCATGTGCTAGAAGTGGAAAATATACAAGTTATAGAAGATCTCATCGTGGAAGTACAACTTGCACTACACCATTTTTTGCCTTAGGCAACAATGAACTTGCCAACACATAAAAAAGTGTTGCTTAAATATATTAAAGACAACAATTTTATTGAGGTGGTTTAAAATTTATCAAAGACCACATTTTTTTATAGATGTGGTTTAAAAATTAACAAAGACCACACTTTTTTATAGATGTGGTTTAAAAATTACCAAAGACCACATTTCATAAAATATTGACTATTTATACCATACTTTTTAAAATGTTGTCTTTAAGATATGTGATAAAAAAATGTGGCCTTAAATTTACAAATAACCTTACAAAAAAAATCTTAAATCTTTTTACACATAATATTTATTTTTGCAAAATAGTCCAATACAGTAAATATATCATAATTTTTTTCTCATGGAAAATGATATTTGATTTTTACTTTAAGTTTTTACTAATGTAATAATGTAAATATTTTACTACTTTAAAATTATGTAAAACGTAAACATGTTTTTTTTATGTTTTACTACTTTAGGAAAATTTACTTCTACATCCAAATTGTTTTGTAGCGCAAAAAGAGAATAAAATAGTGTACTTTACGCTCTTACATTAAAATTTAATACAGGGAATTAAAGATTTGATTAGGCCTTTTTGAATTCTATTTAAAAATGCATGCATTCCAAGTAAATATAAACAAATATTTGGAATAGGAAAATATTATTATGTTTAGGACAATATTAAAATTTTTCAATCTCGTGTTCTCTGCTCACAGTACATTTCTTCACATTTTGCGACTCCTTTTATCAACACCGCGCGCGTCTTCTTTTGATGTTTCAACATCTTCTTCTGATGTTTCAGCGTCTTCACATGTTGCACCGCGTTTTCGCTCCCTTTATCAACACCGCGTTCTTTGTTGCTACTCCCTTTTCCCTCCGGTATGTTCAACCTTTCTCTGAATTTCTTAAAAGCTCTGTTTCCTCTGCGAAAGTTAAGATCCTTCAATTTTTGTTGTGATTCAGATCTGTTCGTCACTGATTTCAGACCAACACTCGCTGGTCTGATGATTCCCTGAGTTTTTCCGGCTATAGGTACGTGTTTACCAAATTTCTAGGGTTTTGACATTTTTAATTTCGTTTCCATTCAAGTGTAGATTAGAAATCATATCTTTAACTTCATCCCCTAATTTTTTTTCCTTTTTTGTGTGTGATTTTACCCTTATATGTTATCAAAGTTTTCATGTTTAGCGAATATATACGAGTTAAGAGGATTTTAAATGTCAGTAGTGTTCACTGATGGTTTTTGTGAATAGGAAATTGTTAGTAGGATATTATTTTAGAGCACCATGTATTACTGTAATAGTTTTAGAAGCTTTAAGAAAGTAGTTGAGAAGGAAATGAGAAAAACTGAA
>Ga0214545_1000515_pt1 | contig 61981 bp, 29 predicted proteins | sample CNSS4metaG_FD_160064 | JGI IMG/M metagenome (GOLD analysis project Ga0214545, IMG submission 160064) | Root nodule microbial communities from cowpea collected in UCLA plant growth center, Los Angeles, California, USA - CNSS4 | ecosystem: Host-associated > Plants > Roots > Nodule | place: USA... | reverse complement strand
ATATATATATATATATATTTATATTTTTATATTGTTCATGGATAATGCAGATGTCTTATTGAATATTGCATATGTATTACTAAATAATGTTAATATTATTAGCATTATTATGTTTGCGTATTAATGTATCACTTAAAGGAGAGTATTAGTATCATAAAATGTTTCTTTGGTGTTTGAATTTATATTTATATTCTATGTTTTATTTATTACTCAAAGTATTAATGTTAAATATGTATTAATTACAGTTCTTGTATCTTTACATCCACATGTTACGCTTGTTCCAATATTCAATAGGTTAAATTTCTTTGATTGGAGTAAACATGTTCAATTTTATTTGGGTGTGTTGGATCTTGATTTGGCTTTCCAAGTTGAAAAGCCTACTACTATTACTGATATTAGTAGCAATGAAGAGAAAGCCCATTATAGGGCTTGGGAAAAGTCAAATAGGCTAAGCCTAATGTTTATGCGAATGAGCATTATCAAATAACATTAAGTTTGCCCTTCCTAATACTGAAAGTGCAAAAGAATTTATGAAGTTTGTGAAAGAGCGTTCCCAAATCGCTAATAAATCTCTTACCGAGACATTAATGAGTACTTTAACCACCATGAAATTTGATGGTTCTCGTACTATGCATGAACATGTCATCGAGATGATAAATATTGCAGCAAGACTTAAGTCTCTTGGAATAACGGTGGATGAGAATTTTCTTGTGCAATTTATTTTGAATTCGTTACCATTTGAGTATGATCCTTTCCATATGAACTACGATATCATGAAAGACAAATGGAATGTACATGAATTGCACAATATGTTAGTTCAGGAGGAAACCAGACTTAAGAATCAAGAAAATCAATCCATTCATTATGTGAAAAATCAGAGAGCTGAAAAGAAAGCTTATAAGAAACACGGAAAGGGCAAAAGACCATTAGAGATTGTTAAGGCCTCTAGTAAAGTTCAAAAGAAATATGACAAAGGTCATTTATGTGGGAAGTCTGGACATTTCCAAAAGAACTACTCATAACATAAAGTTTGGCTCGAAAAGAAAGGTGTGTGTAATGCTTATGTATGTTTTTAATAAAATTTAATCGAAGTTCCCCATAATACTTGGTGGATTAATTTTATATGTATAACTCATGTTTCTAATATGATGCAGGGATTCCTTTCAACCCCAAACTATAAACCCAAATGAGAAGTTTGTCTTCATTGGGAATAGAGTGAAGGTTCTAGTTGAAGTTGTTAGGGCTTATCGCTTGATCCTTGACACTAAATTTCATTTGAACTTGATTGATACTTGTTGTGTACCTAGTATTACCAGGCATTTAGTTTATTTGTCTAAACTTAATGTTGTTGGATACTCTTTTACATTTGGGAATATGATTGTTTTGATTTATATAAATGTACTTGTATGATTGAATCTGATACACTTTAGGTTGATTTATATAAATTGAATCTTGACAATTATATGTTGAAACTCTTATGACCTTGCACCATAATGTTGACATTAAACATAGTTTGATGAATAAACTATTTGCTTACTTATGGAATAAACATTTCAGACATATTTCCAAAGAAATAATGAAAATATTAGTAAAGAATGAAATCATTTTAGATCAATTTTGTTAATCTAAATGTATGTGTGGGTTGAATTAAAGGCAAATAAACAAAACACATAGAGAAAGGAGTCACGAGAAGCATACTTCTTGAAATTATGCACAATGTATATGTGGATCATTTGATGCAAATTCTTTCAATAAAAAGAAATATGTTATCAATTTTAATGATGATTTTTCATGTTATATGTGTGTCTATGTACTAATGAGAAATCTCAAACATTGAATGCCTTGAAAACTTATATAAATGAAATGGAAAGATAATCAGATCGGAAGGTGAAAATTTTCAGGTTAGATAAAAGTAGTGAGTATTATGGAAAATATAATGAAAGTAGATAACACCCTAGTACTTTTGCCATGTTTCTAGAGAAATGTGATATTTATGCTTAATACACAATGTCAAGCACACCATAACAATATGTTGTGTTAGAAAGGCATAATTGTACCTTAATAGATATGGTTAAAAGCATGTTACATAATTCATCTTTACATATATCAATGTGGAGGATGTATACTTTAAAATCTATCCTATATTGAGCAGGGGTTCCTAGTAAAATCATTCAAAAGACACATTTTAGGTTATAGACAAGTAGGGAACCCAGTTTGGGACACCTTCATGTTTGGGGTTGTCAAGAAAAAATTAGAATATATAATCTGTAAGAAAAGAAACTAAATGTAAGAACAATTAATGGATATTCCACTAGTCATCTAGAATAATTAAAAGGGTATATATTCTACTATCATACCCATAATATAAGATTTATTGAAACTAGAAATGTTTAGTTCATTGAGAATCGTGAAACCAATAGGAGTGAAGTTTCACAAAATGTAGAGATTAAGGAAGATAAAGTACAAGTTCTATTAATTAGTAGTTTTTCTTCAAGAATTGGTGTTCCTCATGTTTTTGAACAACAATAGAAAAGAACAACAAATTAATAATGTTAAGGTTAACAACGAGCCTATAGTAGAACAACCACAAAAATACTATTAAAAATATCCCACAGAGAAAGAAAACCTACTATTTCAATTGATTATGTGATTTATCTATAAGAGTTAAAAAATAACTTAGGGATTGATAATGATCCAAATTCATTTTAAGAAAACATTAATGGTGATAATTTTTATAACTTGTTAGATGCCATGAAAGATGAGAGTAAATCAATGGCATAAAATGATGTATGTGACCTTGTGGAATTGCTAAAAGGATGCGAAAGAGTTGATTGTAAATGAATATTTAAGACTAAGAGTGACTCTCATGGAAATATAAAATGTTATAAGGCTCAACTTGTTTACTAAAAAATATGGCATTGACTATAAGAAAGCATTTTTCGCCTCTTTCTAAGAAAGATTCTTTTGAATTATCATGACATTAGTAACTTGTTACGATCTTAAGTTGCATCAAAAAAATGCTAAAGTCGTCTTTTTGAATGAAAAATTAAAAGAGAATATTTGTATGGATCAACTAGTAGGATTCATTGAAGAAATCAATAAATGGACTTAAGCAAGTTCTCGGTAATGGTACTTAAGTTCAATTATCCTATTATGTCCTTTTGATGTAAGGAAAATATTATTGATCAGTGTTATATATCTAAAGATCAGTAGGAGCAAGCAATTAATGATCTTGGTCTATTAAGTGAGACTAAGAAGTTTCTCTTTAACAATTTTGAAATGAAAGATATGGGTGAGACATACCATGTGATAGGTATATGAGTATTTTGTGATAGATTACAAAGACTGCCAGGTTTGTCTTAAAAAGCATATATTAATAAAGTTTTAAATAGATTCAGAATACATAAATATTCAACATTTCTCATTCCAATACAACAAGGAGACAAATTTAATCTTATGTAATGTCCAAAGAAAGATATGGGTGAGGCATACCATGTGATAGCTATATAAGTATTTTGTGATAGACTATAAGGACTATTAGGCTTGTCTTAAAAAGCATATATTAATAAAGTTTTAAAGAGATTTAGAATAGATAAATGTTCAACATTTCCCATTCAATACAACAAGGCGACAAATTTAGTCTTATGGAATGTCCAAAGAATGATTTGAAACATAAACGAATGGAAAACATCCCTTATCTATAAGTTGTTGAGAGTTTGATGTATGCTCAAACATGTATAAGGCCAAAACTAGTTTTGCAGTTATTATGCTTGATAAATACTAGAGTAATTCAGGATTGGATAATTGAAAAGTTGCAAAGGAAATTTTAAGATACTTGCAAGGAACAAAGAATCACAAGCTTAAGAGATTTTATCATCTTGAGGTGATTGGGTATACAAATTCAAATTTTGCTAATTTTATGAATACAAGAAAGTTTATATTTGGTTATGTGTATCTTTTACTCGGAAGAGCGATCTCATGCAAAATTTTGAAACAATGAGTCATTGTTGCATCCATCATGGAGGCTAAATTTGTGGCATGCTTTGAGGCCACAATGTAGGCTAATTGGTTACGGGATTTTATCTTAGAACTTGGAATGGCTGACAGTATTGTCAAACTGCTAAAAATGATTGTGATAAGTATGTAATTGTCTTTTTTTTTTTAAAATAACTAGTATTCCAAAGGAGTTAAACATGTGAAATTGAAATACTTTGTAGTTAAAGAAGAAATTCAAAAACATAATATCAATATAACATATTAACACTGATTTTATGATTGTTGACCCTTTAACAAAAGTGTTACCTCTCTAAGTGTTTACTGACCATATAGAGAATATGAACATTATGTCTACTAATAAATGTTAAATATTTAAAGTTATTATTATTGCCTATTTAACACTTTGAGCTTAATAATAAGTTTATGAAATTTATGTTTTTTAATTTTTGTATATACATGAATAAATTATTTTATTATTAATGGTTATAATATTAAGTTTGAACTCGGTATGGATTTGACATTTTGGAAAGGATGTTGATTTTACATATAACCATAATGAATCTTGTTATTTTTTATCTTTAATTGTGATTAATGGTGGAATCAATTTATTTATGATCTTTTAATATACATTATGATTTATGTAATTATTATACTATAAAGTATTATAGCATCATATGAGTCAAGAAGAAAAATATTAAAATTAATTAAATAATGTAACTAATGTGAAATATAATAATGGGTATATATATGATTTAATAAAATAAAATAACGAATTGTTTAGTGTAGAAAGTTATCTTATAAATTTGACGGTAACCAACTTGAAGAGATTTGGCATAATACACATAAGGTTATGACTCTGACACTGGGGTTACTTGCTATTATAAAGAGTGAGAGAAAGAAATGTCAAAAGTTGACGTAAAAAAAATAGGAGTTATTGACATAAGAGTTACTTGTTATTTTAATGAGTGAGAAAAATAAAGAAAGGTAAAGAAGAGACAAATTGGAAAAAAAATGTAAAAACTTATTTTCATGAATCAAGGTATAATTTATTTGGGAATCATAGATTTTAAAATCCTTATGATTTAGAGTAGTATTAATGACTTAAGAATGTATGAAAACTACAACTTATAACAAGTTAAGCAAGTTAAGGACAAAAAAGTGCATTTGAACCAAATATTAAAGAAGATAATGAAACATTTTCAGGAGTATACGGTGAAGGTAGATTTACTTGTCTGTTACAAAGTAAGAGTTGGCCTTCTTCTCGAATTGATTTCGTAATGATGGCCACTTTGATAGCCAACCAAACTTGTCAATGTGTTCCCGCTGATGCTCCAAAGAACAACACATATGATAGCAGTAGCAAGAATTCCAATCTTTCTACCATGTGATAGGTATTCAATATAGAATCGAGAATTCATCAAATTGTGATCATACCAAAAGCATTCATGTCAAGCTAAATTAATCTACCTATTCTGCAGGAATTCACTGGTTTCACCTTAGCCTGTTCTTTCATCCATTTGGCATGGTTAGAATTGTCTAGTACAAGAACATACAGAATCAGGTAAAATTCAGCCCTAAACTGAACATAACCTGTCCACAATACACAACAAGAAAACGGTTCCTACTCCATCTATTAATTTACACAAGCAAACCTGCTGCTTGTAGAGACAAAATCAGGAAAACATGGTACTAAAAATCTCGTAGAAAACAAAACCAGTTCTTAGCTAGAAGCAAGGAGTGGTACAGGTGAAATAGAATCAGAATACTTATCGACCATCTCCACATCTTTGGTACTTGTACATCCTATTGATGAAGTACTTGTGTCAACACTTGAGGCCAAACCTGTCAGTGTTGTCCTCAAACAGGAATTCCCAGCTTTGTTATCAGTAACAGAGATAGAAGGTTCCATGCTATAGGCAGAGTAACTTATGGTGCTAACGTACTTGTCCAAATGACCAGAAGGTTCTTGTGAGAATCCCTTTGTGTTGTCATCCAACTGCTTCAAGAAGCACTCCTCTATCTCGCTTAATGATTCAGCCTCCCCTTCACTGCTGTGGCCATAGTGAGCATCATAATCTGATTTGGTGCCTCTCAATTCACCGCTAGTGTCCATTTCTCGCTGACTGTCATATTCATCCTCTGAGTGGCGTCCCGATGAATGAAAAGACATGGGAGAATACCCACCTGTTGTTGTTTCTTCACGTTCTCGAAGTGTCTTCATGATTAGTGTCTTGAGGAAGTTCATCACTTGAACCGCATGCATCAGGGCAGTTAGAGGATCAGACATCTGCTCCAGAAAACAAAGACGAATTAAAACATGGCAGCTTGTTTTGGTAACGAAACTTAAGGTTTTCTTATGTGATTGAAGACAACATGTCTGTGTAATCTAGGATTTAAAACTGTTGTATTCCTAAATATCTGCGGTTTGAAAATGAATGCTTTGATTTTTAAGAATTTATGTAATGCTTAAACATTATTATGTTATTTATGTTTTTCTGGTGTCACGGGTACTATTCAAGAGATCTATTTAAGGGGTTGATCCCTTTCGACAAATATTCTTTCACACAAACAGACAACCTTTCACCACATGCTCAAGGAACATGGTAAATATAGTTCGATTTTAGAGCTGGAATGTTGTTCCTATTTGAATGTGTTACACTTTAGCCCATAAATAAGAGTTCAATAAACTACTCTCTGCATACCTGAGTCATGTTTGGTGCAAAAACCATTGCAATATTTCTTGCATTCATTTTGTTAAATTCCTCCTCTTCTACAACATCGGCCATGAGATCAATGGCCCAGCTGAGTAAGGCAGACTCAGTTGGCTTTAGCTGCTTCACAAGATCAACAGATTCTTCTTCTGTGTTGCATTGAAGAACTTGCTCAGGGGAAAGTCCATCTAGCACTCCTGAAGGAAGCTCTCGGAACCAGGCTTTAATTAGTCCCGCTAAGCAGTGCACATCAATGTCATCAGGCACAATGCCCCTATTCAACTGGTCCCTCACATGCTCCTCTTGACTATTTTCTGGGTTTATGCGAAATATACCCTCAGCCTGCAAAGAAAAAACAAAAACAAAGTTAATCTGAAACTCACTGGTTGCAAGAGCTTGCTGTTACAAAAAAAAAACACATCATACACGCAGTACCTTTAAGCCTCTCTGTGAGTATAGCCGGTCCTGCATTAGCAGGAGAATAGTGGGGACACTGTTTCCTTTAGAATCATAAGAACACTGCATAGATTCTGCTGAGACGCCGAACACACTTACACTGCAAGCATTGGTGACAAGAAATCGCAAGTTAAAATGATGCTACAAACATAGCAAAAGACGGAAAAAAGAAAAACCCTGCTAAATTAAGTTCACCGAAGAATTAGAGTAAGAAAACAAGGCTGGATTATAACTTGTGAAAAATGAAATAGCAACAAAATACCAAAATAAGAAACTCTAAACAAGATTGAACATTTCATTCTGTGGCTAACCAGGAACTTGTACAAGGAATTTCGTGTCCTAACATGTGCCCCAATCTCTATTCATCCCGTGCCTAACGAAGCATTTAACCAACATGTGCCCCAAATCCCAAACAATGAGAAGTTCCCCATTTTGCAGCTATTTATACAAGTACAAGACTCTACAGGATCAGAACCAAAGTGAAGCCAATAACGAACAACCCGAATGCACTAGTTTGAAACATTCTTGTGTTAACGAACTAGCAAATACGCATAGAAGTTCTGGCCACATTCTTCACTGCCCTTCATGAAAGTCTAACCCTTTCTTTTTCTTCCACATATACACACCAAAAGCTCGTCCAACAAAAAAAAAAATAAAAGCAAAAGAAAAAAAAAATCTTGATAGCATTTCAAAGAAAACCCATTTGAAATCTAACAAAAAGAATAGTCCCCATTTAGAAAGAAGAAGAGAAGCGGTAGTGGTTACCTAGCACTGGGGACCCTAGCAGGGATCTCAACTTGGAACTCGTAAGGAAGACCGAGGAAACCGTTGAAGCGGTCGAAGGTGACATGAGTGATGTGCTGAACGTTGGTAGGCCATCCGATCTCCATGTTGTGGACGGTGGAGATTACATCGTCCGGCGGGTCCACCCTGCACGAAACCATCGATTTTCTGATGGCCGCCAAGAGAAACGCCACGAGAGAGAGCTGGTTCTGCTGCTCCTCTTCTTCCTCGGCGGTTCGCGCCGCCCTCGACCGCTTCCCACCGCCGCCGCATCTACCACCCTTGGTAACCATGACCACTCCGGTCATTCTCTCTCTCTCTCTCTCTTTTGCCTTGGAGATGTGAGAGTTTTTCAAAAATTTGAGGATGAATGAAACAATGAACTGGAGTTAATGGGTTTTGTTGGGTTGCATTGAATTTGGTTTTGTTTTGATGCTCTCTATGTTTAAAGTTCAAACTTCAAACGGCCATTCTTTTCTCTTTCTTCACTTTATGAATCTACTCTACCCTCTCTTTCTTACCTCCATGTTTGCATTAATTACCACTCATGCCACTCTGCTTTATTAATTAATTAATTAATAACTTCTTTCCAATCCAAACATCAAATAAGGTTAACGCCACCTGCACAAGATGTCACATTATTATCTTTTAATTACAGTAACTACTTGTACTTGTCCATCATACTTAATAACTATCCACATATGCTTTCACTTTCCAAATCCATACTTTCAACTAATTCATACACATTCAAAATGTTAGTTGATTTAGTTAGTAGTCATAAAATTCATACTCAAGTTTAAGGATAATGCTAACCGATCCTCGTAGTGGTTAAGATATGATTAATAAATATTAATTTTTATAAAAATTATTAATTATAATATTAAATGAATTATGATTGTAATAAATATTAGTCCAATTTTATTTTATTCAGAAGATAAAATTATTCATAAATATTATACATTTATATTTAATAATTTATTTATGTAAGAAAATATTAAAAATAAACAAATAATATAATAATTATATTTTAATGTTATTAAAAATTAAAAAAAAATGTAAAAAAAATATAATTAAAAGAAAAGAAAATATTTTTTATTTTTTTAATATAGATAATATTATACTAATTATTTTTTATCTTCTTTATTAAAATACTAAATAATATTTTATTTTTTATTAATTTTTTTCTTTTATGTTTAATTATATTTAAATTTTAAATAATATTAAAATATAATCATTTTATTTTTTATTTTTATTTTAACTTTATTAGGGTAAAATAAATAAATTATCTACTTATGAACAATTTTTTCATTTAAATAAAATAAAATTTCATTAATAATTATTAAGATTTAATATTATATTTAAATAATTCAAAATTCATTAATTACACCTTAAAAATAATGTCTCAAAACATTGGTCGATAGACTCCTTTATTTAATTATTTTTACCTAATTAATAATTAACGTCTACTAGTTATAATAATTAAAGCAGTTAGAGATATTTTGACAAAAATAATTGATCCAAAAGATAATTTAAAAAATCTTTTGGCAAAGATAATTTCAATCTAAAATAAAACCAGTATTGAAACCCGTATTATATTTTAATATCCAAGTTTTTGGGTTTACATTGAAATTAGAATATAAATAAATGAAAACAGTTGAAGTGATAAATTTAATCAAAATGAATAAATATTAGAATATTTTATAAGTTATATCAGGAGAATTTTTTATGCTTATTATTTGGAATTGGATTTATCATTGTTATTGGAGAAGTTTGAGAGGGAATCACACAGTTTAAAAAATTTAGTTAGTAATTTTCAGTACAGATATGGATTTAAGGATTTGAAGTAACAGAAAATCGACAGAAAACTAATTTTAACAAATTGTAAAAGTAAAAATGAAGAGATCAAAATGCAAATATCATAATTTAAAAAAATAAAACTATTTGAATATATAGTGAAGGGATTAGGTTGTATTACTGCTTTAGGTGGATACACATCATAATTTTGTTTGTTTGATGAAAGGCTTAAGGATTTGGAAGAAGGGAATCCTTCAATTCCAAGTTGTTAATGATTTGCTTCCTAAAACACCATGACAGTTATTAATCATTCAGATAAAGGTTGGACTTTCTTTATGCATTATTGCATCTTTTGGATTAGATGATCATTAATGTCCATGATTACAAAAATAAACAATTCACTTCTTAAATTGAGTCATCATCCACTTAGGGGTTTCATTTGTCCATCCACGTAGTGCTAGGATTTAGATTCATGAAACTTAAAAAATTTTAAAAAAAATATTAAAACTCAATTGAATTAAGAAAATATAGAGATCAAGGTAAATTACAAAATTACATAGGAATTAAATTAATAATTAAGCTAAAAGTCTTCTCTCTTTTTATTCTAGATAATTTTTTTTTTCTAAATTGTCAATTTGTTTATTATCTATAGAATTCATTAAGATCCTTAAATTAATTTTTTATCTTTTATTCTCAAAGTTGATTACATGTTTTTTTTTCACATTAGAAAATTCAAATCTCAATTTCATCTAATCGAATAGTCAAAAAAAAATTATTATTTTCACTCATTTTTTATATTTTATTTATTATTTATTTTTTCACATGAAAAAATTTTAATTTTTAATTTTAAGTATACAAAACCTTTAAAATTCTCATTTGATATATTTATACGGTTTCTTGATATTTGTTATTGAATGAGAAGAAAATATATAATATTTTATAATATAATATTTTTTTACTATAAATATGTTAATAGAAATTATTTAATTAATTTTTAGAACAATAAGAGAGAGTACATGCACATGTTAAAATATTCAGGTTCAATAAAACTAATATTTTCTTAATATAAAAATAAAATTAATTTTTATTCATCGTCATCCTTTACCAAAAGAGAAATAAAGTGTCATTTAGTAAAAGAATACTTATTTTGGAGTAGTCTATTCTACCCCTTCATTCCAAAGAAATTTATGTTAACTTAATAATTTTATTATAAAATAAAGCTAATAATAGAGATAATGAGAGAAAAAAGAATAGAGAACAACTTTTATGTTTGTTTTATTACTGGTAGGAAAAGTCTTATCTATAAATACACACACATGGTAACTCATAAAGGATACAAATCAAATAGTTAATAACATATGAGTATTAATCATATCAATCATATGAGTAACTGTATTAAAATAATGGACGACCATTAATTCATAACACACCTCCTTGGGTGTCCATTGATAAGAGAATGTGACTCGTTAAAACCTTACTAGGAAAAATCCTTTAGGATAAAAATCTAGTGAAGGAAAAATATTACATCATTTTATACAATATTGTTCTTTACATCTTTTATTTCTCCCTCTCATGCAAACTTACATCATTAAGATGACAGAGTCCAATCTTGTGAATCAATTGCTCAAAAATTCTCATTGGCAAAGACTTTGTAAATAAATCAGCTAGATTTTCACATGAACGAATATTTTGGATCTCTAAATCATCCTTTCACAGCAAATGCAATATCATGTAAAGTATAATTAGCAAGATACAGTAGTGCTCTTATAACACTAAAATAGGGTACTTTTGGATAAAAAAGATCTTCATCATTTTCTTGAGGTTTAAGAAGAGTCTTTATCAACATCTAACGACCTCACAACTATTAGAGTACATAATAGATGTGACTTGTCCATTTAGAACATTTTACGCACATTAATCATATAAGTCTCTTGATGTATAAAAACACTTTTATTTAAATACTCGATTTCTAATCTTAAACAAAACTTTGCTCTTCAAAGATCCTTCTTCTCAAATTCTTTCTTTAAACAATCAATTGCATTTGTGAGCTCATTAGGAGTTCCAACGATGTTTATGTCATCTACATAAACATCAATTATGACAAATTCACTTTTCAAATCTTTTCATATTAATACAAGGACAAATATGATCATTTTTGTACCCTTTCTTTAACAAGTACTCAATAAGACGGTTATACCACACACGTTTTGATTGCTTTAATCAATAAAAGGACTTGTTCAATTTTATTGAATAACCCTCTTTAGAATTTGTCTTGTTGGGCAAATAAAATCCTCTAGGGATTTTCGTATAAATATCATTCTCAAGATAACCGTACAAATAGGTTGTAACTTCATCCATTAGATATAAATGCAAACCTTGTTGTACAACTAAGATAATCAAATATTGCAACGTTGTTGCATCCAATACTAATGAATATGTCTTTTCACAAATCAATATCGGATTTTGTGAAAAACCTTGAGTAACCAATTGTGCTTTGTATCTAACAATTTCATCATTCTTAATTTGTTTTTGCGCAAAAATCCATATGTACCCAATAGGTTTCAAACCCTCAGGTATGCGAATTATAGGTCTAAAAACCTTTCGTTTAGCAAGCAAATCTAATTATGTTTATTTGCATATTTTCATTTTGGTCAATCATTTCTTTGTCGAAAATCTTCAATGATCATTGGTTATTGATTCTCATTGTCATTCATCACATTCATCGTTATATTATATGTAAAAATTTCGTCAATGTTGACTTTATTTTGATTCCATATTATATGATTCATGACATAATTTATTGAGATCTCATCATTTTGAACAATTTTAGGTACCTAAGGTTCTTCTAGAAACAAATCATTAATTATGTCAAATGAATCTGTTGGGATTTCCACCTTTTTGATTAGGTCATCTTGCATTTTAGCTCCCTTTCTCATTCAAGAGTTTTTATCTTGTAAACCAATAGGTCTACCACGCTTAAAACGTGTCTTTAAAACTAACAGGCCTACCATGCTTCAGCCATGTTATGAATTAATATCAATTATCTTCAGAGCATTAGTACCTGGTATTAGTTACCCTTTTTCTGTCAGTAAAACATAAGATAATTGATTGACTAATTTTGTAAATGAATTATTTTTTGAACTTCTATTTCACATTCTTCTGTACGAGGATCAAGTAGAGATAATGATAATTCATTCCAACCACTATCTTTTTCCAATTGTTTTCTTTCTCCCTTAGTGTTGGAAAAACTTATTCATCAAAGTGACAATCGAAAAATCCAACTATAAATAAGTTTCTTGTTGGTAGTTCAAGATATTTTATTATTAAGAGAGAATCATATCCAATATACATTCTCAATTGGCTTTGAAGACCCATCATAGTCCCTTTTGGTAGGGAAATTATATACACAACACCCAAAAGTTCTTACATGAGAATATTAGGTCATTGACCAAAAACCAACTACATAATAGAGTATTTGTGATAACTTGTTGGTTTGATGCGAATCAATAATGCAACATGCAAAATTGTATATCCCGAAGTGGCCATTAGAAGATTAGCTCTCATAAGTAATGGTCTTGCAACCAATTATAGATATTTTAGTAATGATTTCGCAAGTCTATTTTGAGTATGAACATATGCTACTGAATACTTAACTTCAATTCATATTGATATACAATACTCATGAAAAGCATGACATGTAATTTCACTAGTATTATCAAAACAAATTTTCTTAATCGGATAATTTGGGAAGTGAGTTCTTAATTGTACTAATAACTTTACAAATACATGATTGCAATTTGATAATAAACAAATATGTGACCATTTAGTTGATGCATCAATTAAAACCATGAAATATATAAATGATCACATGGTGGGTGTATTAGACCACAAATATCACCTTGTATTTATTCTGAAAATGAGATTGACTCATTCCTAATTTATGGTGATGGTCTTATTATCAACTTTTGTGACCGTATAATACATGAGAACTCATTGGTTTGAAGAAGTTTTTTGACTCTTAAGTGGGTGTCCATACGAGTTTCTCAACTTTTTTTTCCGCATCATATTAACTAATCATGCCAAACAAGGAATTTATTCTGATTCATAAACTTCTGGTTTACCATGAGATGCATTTTAATTGTACTAATATATGTGTAGTACAAATCATCCAACTGATCATGTCAAACAAGACATTCATTTTGATTCATAAACTCCTAGTTTACCATGACATGCATCTCAATTGTCCTAATATATGTGTAAACCATAAGAGAAGTTTGATACTTTCTCCAATATACATATTTTTTTTCAACTCAATCATAGAGATATAAAGATATTTTATATCTTTTTCATTGTTTGTCTCAATATGATATCCATTTAGACAAATGTCCTTGAAACTTAATAAGTTTCTATTCAACTTCTTAATAGAAGTATAATAGCTCTTTCAGGCCCTTCAAATATATTTGTAGTACTATAAATGATACTAACATTGATATCTCGCATTATGAAACAAGAGAAAAATTTATTACTCTTGAGAATTGTATAAGTTGTCGCACTATCAATAAGACACATATCCTCATCATTGATGTTAGTGCCAACATTCATTCTTCATATAAACATAAATATCAATTTGAGAAAATATTGATATCAACAACAGAGCTCTTCCTTGCTCACGCATGCAAACTAGAAAAGCAGTACCAAACAACATTTCAACCATTTCCAAGCAACCACAACAACGAGCAAACATCATAAACATGATTTAAAACTGGAAAAACATGCAATAATCATAAAAAAATTTAAACCCTAGCTTCCCTTACCTCGAAACTGAGAACTAACTCAAGAGATCCTTAAGAGAGAAGCACTAGGACGTGAAACAGATTTAAGAAGCTGTAAAACAAACCACGAGAGACAAGAATGGGACCACGAATGAGACTCACATGGAACTAGAGCTACCAAATAGATAAGAACGAAGGGATAGAGTTTTAGAGCTCAACTTACGTGGTGAAAGATGGTTTCCACTAACTAGAAGGGGGACTTTGCAGCTGCCCTAGCACAACTCTTACTTCAGCACTAAGAGGAAGAGTGGGAATTGTTTTTAGTGAATGAGACATAATGGGAAGCATATGGGCAATTGAGGGGATCCTGAAATACAAGATGGGCTGCCCTTGGGCCTTTTTACCAAAGTTGGCCCAACACTTTAACACAGGAAATGAGATCTATCTTACCTAAAAATACATCTCGTTACTCATCAAGTATATATAAAAAATTACTCACAAGTTTTTATATATCAAAAATATATATATATATATATATATATATATATATATATATATTAGATTTTAAATAAAATTATTAAAAAATTAATCCTTTTAAAAATAATTTTAATTTAATAAGCTTAAATAAGAAATAAAAATATATGAAGTGAAATTTTAAAAAATTATTCAATAATTAATATTTTTTCACTAATAATTTTATTTAATAATTTGAATTTACAAATATAAAAAATAAAATTCATTAGTAATTATGATCCACAAAAATATATTAAAAAAATAATTATTATCTATCCTATCAGAAAATAAGTAATTAAATATGTATACTCATTATCTTGTATTTATTAAAGATATTATTTAGTATTCATCATGGATTTTATTTTAAGATATTCATCACTATGAAGTTTTTTGTTGGTCCTAATTATTATTAAGAGATTATTGATTAACTTACTTTCAACCCAACTTAAATCAATTTAATTTAAAAATTAAATAAATTCAATTCAATTTAATCCACATTTAAAAAAACTAAATTACTTTCGACCCAAATCTATTTAAACACGTGAAAAGTAAACTAACTAAGCAATTTCAACCTGTTTTGACATCTTCATCTCACCTTAAAAATAAGTATAAACTGTTATTTTAAAATATAAAATAAAAAAAAAATGATTCTTACAGGTGGTGCAAGAAAATTCCAATTTTCAAGAAATTCAGAAGGAAGACATACTGCATCCGTACTTTGAACAGAGGAATTCGAATTTTTGGAAGACCGTTGCAAAAAGCTTCTTTTGTTTATGGGGTCAGAGAGGAGAGGGTCATTACATTATTTTTCTTTTATTATTCATCTTATTATTATTATTATTGGAGAGACAAGTTTTGTATTTCCAACAACTATGGTTCCTTTTTATGTGATTGGCGTGATTAAAGGAAATGAAGAGCGATAACCTTTCATTTTTGTTTTGGTTACCAAAAACTATTTGTCATCTTTTGTCATAGTTATTTGGTTCCTATGGAAAGTGTCTTCTTTTCACGGCACGGACATGCTTGCTACTTCAAATTATGTGTCTTTTTCGTCTCATTCATTTTCACAACCACCATCACGCAAAGTCAAACATGTCGAGTTTGGTAAGCTAATATTCAACTATTCTTTTGCTTAATTAAAACAAACAATAAATAAATAAAACAGAAGAGACACCACTTTCTTCACGTGTCTTGAAAAAATGTAGCATTAAAATAAAAGTAATAAAAAAATCTGTCTTTCTTTACATTACACTTGTTTTCAATATATAAATAATTGGTTTAAGAATTTTTGTTTTCGAGTGATGGCAGAATGCAAAGAAATGGTTGATTTCTAGTTTTTCTTTTTTCTTTTCTTTTACTTTCAATCTAAATAAAACTTTATAAACCAAATATAAAGGTTAGTTTAATTTGTTTCGAAAGTTTGTAACATTTTTGTTTAAAAGGTATTTTAGGTGATTAAAATACTTAAGTTGAAGATTTTTAGCTCGTTTTTTATAACAAGATTATTCTTATGTGATCTAAATGAGTAAAATATGAAAAATTAATATTTACATTAAACAAATGGCTATGTCTTTATATTCTTTCATGTTGTTTATTATAAAAGAAAGTTTCATTTAAAATAGTAAACATTAAATGGAAAAATAGATGTAACTCGACAAATTAGGCTATTTTATTTACAATGTTTCATAATAGTTGTTTTTAACTTGCAAACCTTAAAACCTCTTAATTATACTCTTTCGTATTATATCTTATAAAAGAACGTTTTATTTAAAATAGTAAACGCTTAAAGAAAAACAGATAAATTCAACATAGTTAAGTTATTTCGTTTAAAATGTTTCATAATATATGTTTTAACTTTAAACACTTACTATATCTAACTTATACTCTATCCTATAAATTATGTAAATTATAATATATTACAAAAGAAAGTTTCATTTAAAATAGTAAACATTTAACAAAAATCAGATGCAACTTAACAAAATTATGCTATTTCATTTAAAATGTTTTGTAACAAATATTTTAACTTGAAAAACATAAAACGTCTTAGTTTCATAATCTTTTTGAATGATGACAAAGTCTAATATGAAAGTCTCATTTTCTTCTTTTAAAATTTACCACATTAAAATATACTTAAACTTTAATCTTGTGTTAGGATAAGAAACTTAAAAATTCTAAAAAAATTGAAAGGTACGGTATTTGAATTACTTACAATTGAAATCTCTTCATTTCTTAAATAATTTGTTTGTATGGAATAATTGAAATATTTTGAATTTCAATTTTCTTATTCGGATAAAACAAATTAATTTCTCTTTTAATGCAACATGTTATTTTAAAAATATCTAGTTCCACCTTTACATCAGACTGATTCAGCTCGACTTAAGCCGGTTCGTTTTGACTTTCTACCTAAGTCAACTCGTCTAGATCCTCACCCGTGATCGACTTTGTTCATCCTTCGCCTCGAGCTGAATTGACTTGACCTTTGGTGTAAAGGTTGAGTTAAGCCGATATGAGGCAAAGGGTCGAGCTAAGTTAACTAGGGTTGAAGGTCGAGTCAAGTCGACTTGACCTGAAGGTCTAACTGAGTCGCTCTAGCCAAAGGTCAATACTAGTCGGTCATGACCAAAGGTCGAGACTAGTCGACCTTAGCTAGAGGTTGAGACTCGTCGGCTTTAGTCGAAGGTTGATAAGAGTCAACCATGACTGAAGGTTGAGACAAGTTGGTCTTGACAAAAGATGAAAACGATTCAACCATCAAGATGAGTTGGACTCAGACAAAAGTTGACCTAAGTAGGTTCGGGCTAAAGGTCGTGCCAAGTCATTCAGACTGGAAGGTCGAGCCATGTCAATCTAGGTTGAAGGTTGAGTCTAGTCGGCCAAAGCTGAAGGGTCAAACTGAGTTGACTTGGGTGGAAAGATAAGCTGAGTTAGCCTGACTGAAGGTCGAGACTAGTTAGCGCAGGCCAAAGGTTGAGACAAGTTGGCATTATTCGAAAGTCAAGTTAAGTCGAGACGAGTCAACCCTAGTTGAAGTTTGAGATGATTTGAAATTAGTTGATGGTCGAGTCAAGTAGGCCAAAGATTGAGCTAGTAGAGCCAAGTCACCTAAGGTAAAGGTCTAAGTTAACTAGGCTGAATTGAAGAGTCAAGTTGAGTTGACCAAACAAAAAGTCAAGACGAGTCGTTCCTAACCATAGATAGAAACGAGTCGGCTTTGGCAAAAAGTTGAGTCAAATCAGATCGACTTATAATCGTGCCAAGTCAACCCGAACTTGATGTCGAGATGATTTGATCGGAGCTAAAGGTTGACAGTATGAGTCGACTTTGTGGACCTATGAACTTTTTTTCATCCTGACCAATGAAAATTTCACAACTTGTGAAATTTTAATTTCTTTATTTTTTGAGTAATTTTCAAATTCTATTATTTTAGTTATTTAAGACATCTCCTTAAAATTTTTCAATTTTAATTTCTTTTTAATTTCCTCAAATTATTATACTTAAAAAAAATAAATTTCCTAATGTTTTATTCCAACACAACATTAGAGTACAAATACTCTTTCAATTATTACTTACATGTTCCCTTAAAGCAATATCATCGATCCACATAAAATACTTGATCCATATTTCAATCTCGTGAATAACAACATGACACTTATAAATTCTAAAGAAAAAAATAGTGATATCGCTAATCAAAAAATTGATCAACTCATCTATTCCGGTCATACTTAATATCTTGTCCTTCAACTTTTGCAATTGCATTTTAATTTTTTTTATGATGGATCTTAAGTATTCAATTTTCACAACCCTTTTAAAAATCCACACTTCAAAATAATTGAGAAGCAAAGAACCTCTAATATAATTCTAAAAGAGATTTATATGTTTAATAAGTTGGTTGAAAAGTTAAAAAGAAGCACAGAAATAACTCTTTTATTTAATTTGTTCTTTTTTTAACGAAGTATATTTATCTTTCTATTTTTATTTACACGATTTATCTTTCCCCACCATCACAGAAATAACAAATTATATAGTCTTAAAGTAGTAGTTTACACCATCATAGGCAAAATTATCAGAATTTATTCAAACAAAAATGACATTTAATATAATTCATTTATTTTATTGAAAAAAAAGTAGAAATATTTTACTACAATGTCGAGGTACGGTCACTCTTAAATTATTAATTTGAAAAACACATGTTTATAGAGTGCTAAAATCAGAACTCCACGCTTCAATTTATAGTGACCATAATACCACAACTGAAAATAAACCAAGATTACCAACGAAGTTCAATGAGATTCAATAGATACATGAATATTAAATACAAAAAAAAAAAAAAAAAACTGAAAAAGTGGAAATAACAAAATGGGTTGCAGTTTGAAAAATAGAGAATCCAAAGGAAAAAGGGCCAACTGGGCCAGGGCTATGGAATGGAGACAAGGAGCGGAAGAATTTGAGTGATTGTCGACCCAACATGGATCATTATGGTGGGACCCATAAATCTCATACCTGTATCTTTGCATATCTTTGCATTACTCAGATTCATTTTCTACCTATATATATATATATATATATATATATATATATATATATATAAAAGTTGTTATATAGCCCACTCAGATTCATTTAAGAATCTGAGACACACATTACTCCCTCCCTCCAAAACCCAATATTCAAATTTCAAAACAAAAAAATAAAAAATTGTGGGACACTATTTTATTTGTATAAATTAATTATGAATTTCATTGGATATTTTGTTGTGCATCTTCTGCCATCTTCTTCTTGTTTCTCTACTTTCTGTGTCTCTGAGGACACATGGCTATTGGTATTGTTGCTACTAGTGTTTGTGTCATTGTTTGTGGTACCTATATATATATATATATATATATATATATTCAAATTTTCATTCTCAATCAACCCACATAACTTTTTAATTTATCCTTGTTACAAGGGCTTTCTTTGTATTAAAAGAATAGGATATGGAAACGAAAGTGAAAAAGAAGACTGTTTAGGTTTTAAAAAAATAAGAACAAAAAATTAGAATGATCGTAATTCGTGTGATAGAAGATGTAAATTAATAGAAAAATTATAACAGTTATCTAAAAGATGTAAAATTATTTTGAGTGTTCTAACTCATAATAGAAAGTTAATTTCTTAGACTAAATTATGTTTTACCTTTCTTAACATTTTTTTTGTTTATAATAAATAATTTTACTTTTTATGCTTAAAGTGAAAAAAATACATCTAACCTAAGTATTTTAGGAAAATATTTGTATAAATTAAAAGTTTTTTTATAATATTTTTTAAATAAGCATAGTTAGATACACATGTGGATCTAAACCATTAATTTTGGGAGAGTCAAATTAATATTTTAAAATTTAAATATTTTTTCACTATAACAAAAATAAATATATAATATATAATTTAATTATAATTATAAAAGAAATCACATATATCTAATAAAATTTTCTTTGTACTTTTAAATTATTGAACACATCAATGATTAAGCCAAAACATACAATAGTAACAAAACATATGTTTCCTATTAGTTTTATTTTGAAATTTTTTTCATAAGAAATACTTACACATTTTGATACCAATTTTTTAGTAAAATATTTAAGGTTTCAAAAAAAAACTTGTAGGAAATACTTGCAAATTTTATAAATGACATAAAAAATATTTTCTTGCAAAATTTTATAAAAAGATTACAAAAAAAAATCTATTGAAATATGAAGAATTCTAATAGTAATAAATTTTCGGTCATACTTTTTTGCAATGTGAATAATTATAATATGTATCTTCTATTTTATTTCACAATCTTGTTTAAAAAAAATCTTTTTTTTAAGTAAAATATTTTTTTATTCTTGTTAAAGATTGTTATAGTTCAAAGATGAATGATAAATTTTTTAAATTTGAATAATTAAGAATAAGCTTAAATGCCTTTTTGGTCCTCATTTTCGTAGTGTTTGTTGCGGATGATTCTCATTTTGACAGAATATTTAAAATGGTCCTCATTTTTACCGAATGTTTTAAATGATCCTCATTTTCGCAATTCGTATTTTATTTGGTCATTTTCTGTAACGCCGTTTAAATCATTAACGGAACATTGTACAAGTGGCACGATTTGTATTAGGATATGTTACGTGTACTGTATAGGTGTGGTAATTAGATATTTGGAGATAAATAAGTGAGCTAGGGTTTTGGTAAGGAATGTTTGGGCAGTTGGTGAATTTTGGCAATCTTGTTCCTCCATTCCCAATTGGTGTTGCTGCAATCTTCTTCTTCTTCCTGCAATCCCATTATATAGGTATGTTACGGTGGTCCCAATCTTTCTTCCTTTACCTCTTGTTGTAATCGTTGGAGGCAACCGTGTTGTATCACTTCGTGCACTGTTGGTGGTTCAACGAGAAATGGATTAACCCCGATTTGTAGCTGCAGAGAGATGGCAACTTTAAGGATGGCAAGAACTCCAAAGAATATTTGTAGAAAATTTTTGGTACAATGTGTTTTTATTTTTGTGTTAATAATAAATTGGTTTTAATTTTTGGTTTATTGATTTACAAAGTGGTGGTTCCAATAATGTGGGTTGCAACTTTTTTCAAATGGTGGTGTTGATGAAAAGGATCTCATCATCATAACACAAATGAGGCAGATTAATGATTTGGAGAAGTCATTGAAGGTTGCTGAGAAGAGGTTGCAATTAGTAATAGGGTTCACTTGTGTTGTTATTGTATTATTCGTACTGTTATTGTATTATTCGTACTGTTATTGTGTGTAATCTTTTAAAGTCCAATCTGTTTTGTACGTACTATTGTTAAATGAAGAAATGAATTAGTTTGATTATGTTGATATTAGTCCCAACATGTTCAAAATGACATCTTAATCTGAGCGTTGAAGTAAGTGATATTGATCTAAGCTTGGGAAGAATTAAATTGATCTAAGTCTGGAAGAAGTTAAATTCATAACATTAATTTATCCTCATCAAAATGCACTACATCAATGATTGGTATGAAGTCCTCAGCATTGACATTGATGAAATTCATTGCTGCAATAACATGGCAGCAAAGGATAGCAGTCAGAAGTCATTTCCTACAACTGCAATATTGAGCATCCACATTCACTGTGCTCCTAACAGCCTTCCACATGAGTATCTTTAATTTTTTTCCAAAGAATCTTTTTCTGAAATTTGCATATAGATGCCTCATGCAAAACCTGTGTTCAACCGTGGGTAATAGGTCCTGAATGGCAGGCACTAATCCCTGTGCAATGATAAGATTATTAGTACTTACAACATTAAACAAAAATTAATAAATTGAACATATATTAAACATACCTTTTGTTGGTTAGACATAAAGGTCATTGTCCCACACACGTCAATACCCCCAAGATCACCATTAAGCAATTCCAAGAACCATGTCCAAGTTTCTTTGTTTTCAACTTCCACAACCAACAGCATACGTTAAGGGCAGTAATTGATCATTAGCATATCTACCCACAGCACTCAACAACTCACCTCCGTATTTTACTTTTAAAAAACAACCATCATGTAAGTAATTTAGAAACCATGCAGAACATCACAACAGTCGAAAGACAAACAAACCCCAAACTAGAATTACGAAAACCCTAACCCACGAGCAAACACAATCCAGAAAACCCACAACCCACTTACCTCATTGATGATGATTAACTGGAAAATTGAAATGAAGAGCGCAACTGCAATCCAATGATGAAATGACAAGTATTAGCTGCTTCCTCTGCAAATCCGAGCTCAAGAAAGACGAAGATGAAGAAATTTCCCTAATTGCAAAATTTCCCCTTAATTGAAAAATTAACGTTAATTAGCCATATGTACAGTACACGTAACACAACTTAATACAAACAGTGCCACCTATACAATGCTCCGTTAATGATTTAAACGGCGTTACAGAAAAGGACCAAATAAAACACGAATTGCGAAAATGAGGACCATTTTAAATATTCGGTAAAAATGAGGACCATTTTAAACATTCTGCCAAAATGAGGATCATCCGCAACAAACACTACAAAAATGAGGACCAAAAAGGTATTTAAGCCATTAAGAATATTAACAATAAAATAGTAAAGTTAAAATTTTAAATTAATTTCCTATTAAACATGATATTAGCAATTTAGTTATGAAATTATTAATTAATAGTAAATGAATAAGTAAAATGATGATAATAAACATTTTAATTCTTTTTAAATTCATTAAATAATTAAATTTTACCTATAATTAAATTAATTTTTTAAAATATTATAAATATATTACAAATTTTAATTACTAACTTATAAAAAAATATTGGAAAGGGGACTATGCCCCTGGGGACCAACTAAGATCTGTCCCTGTTTACATATATACTTTCTATAATTGAAAGTTGAAAATTTAATATATATTTTACTAAAATATTTTTTAAATTTCAATATACTTTTCTATTGGATTTTTTAATTTTTAATATGTTAAATTGTAAAGGAAAGTACAAAATACTAATGAATGTATTTTCTTTTTATTGAAGAAATCCCCACTCTAAATCTAAAATTCACGTTCACAATTTTACTTTATTTTTGTTTTAAATTATACTTATATCTCTTATAAGTTTAATATCCTCTCCAAATCTTTTTTTTAATTACTTTATTTTTCTAGTTTTTAGAAGTTTGATTTTCTATTGCTTAGAACAGTGTTTAATTAAAGAGATTTTGTTTTTATCATTACATAAATTGTTTTAGTTATGCCTAAAAGTAAGTGTTCTATTTGTGTTGGATTCTAACTTTATTTGAAGAGAATATGAATAACAAGCATGCATTTATTTGTTAATTATTTTATGCTCTCACAACAACAAGTACCCGTAAACTCTTCTATGAAACATATGCTTCACATCTGCACAAAACATTTTGTTCTCAAATATATAGATTTATTTTTAGAAACATTTAAACAAAATAAAAAATTTTCAACTGAAGGTATTCCCAACTAATAATTTTTTTTTAAATAGAAAATGAAGATAAGAAAATATTAAAATCATATTACAGGCCTTAACAACCCATTTTTAGTGCAAGGTTCCTTCCTAAACACATTCTTTTTATGGAACCAAATAGAGGTAACACCGCCAATTTCTGCAAAGTCTGATAATGGAATTAGATATATCATTAACAAAAATAAATAACAAATAACGCTCAAGATATTAAAAAATGTTTATATCACAAACATGCCGTTGATATAAAACCTATAATAATATGAACCTCTGGCAGAACATTGACTTTTATGTGAATATAATTAAGGTCAAACTTGTTGTTTTGTGATTTTTACACTAGTTTACTGCTTATAGTTCAATCGTGCAAGAACGAGATACATAAGTGCTTATAGAGAGAAGTGAAATGAATATACTCTAACCATTTGTGTCTAAAGACAAGACGCAGAGCAACCATGTGCAGAGGTGGCTAGAAGACAAACACGAAAACCATGAACAGATAAGCACTGACTTTGGTTATCGAAATTTCTTTTTCCCCCTTAATTAATCCTTCCTTGTAATGCAAATAATTTGAGTTGTTATCTTCTAACACAAGAAACAACAGAACTATGTCTGCAACTATTTAGCATATATCTACATATTAGATAATATAAAAGACTTTATTTAAAGGGATTGGATGATACGTGTTCATACTTTGATAATTGAACTCAAAAGTGTGAAAATTTCTGATATAATTAATCTGTTTATATATAATGGGAATCAGTCCCGAATTGTTCTTTCTTTGGCAAAATAATGGATGTTAATGCTTCAAAACGACTCAATCTAAATATTAAAACGCATATGTTGTGTTCTAAACTAAAAACTTTAAGATATATTCTGTCTGTATTTGCATTTCACTGTGACTCGTTTGATATATATGTTAAGGAACGTGCATAATTCAGAGAGTTATAACTATACAAGAAACTTAGAAAGGGTTGACCTGAGAAGATTATGACAAAAAGGAATACAATTATACAAGGCTGGCATGTTCTAACCACTACAGAATTGAAATTATTCTTTGGGTTTATATTCTATTAATTTCAAAACCGTGTCGTCACTGTTCATTGGTTGGTGCATGTTTGAATGAAACTATAGCTAATAACTATGCCCTATATGCATGCATATTGCGTCCAATGATTGAAGAGATCCATGCAATTATATTTGCACAAGGACACTGGCCAGTTATAACTAGAACTAATCTCTCCCACACAATTATAAAATATACATAATATATACTTTAGAAGGATAACTTATAAGGCCTATAAAATGGAGCAAGGTCCTTCTACCTAAGCATTCCATTTCTCAAGCTAATTAAAACTATATACTTACTATAAGAGAGTGAGTTAAGAAGGGTTGCATTTGAATATGAAGATCGGAATTTTGCTATGTGTTGCACTTTTCATTGGGGTTTGTGAAGGAGGTAGTCTGAGAAAAAATTTCTACCGCGATTCCTGCCCTCAAGCCGAGGAAATCATTAAGAACCAAACACAACAACATGTGTTAGCTAATCCGAATTTGCCAGCCAAGTTGCTTAGATTGCATTTTCATGATTGTTTTGTCAGGGTATACAAACATATATCACTGTCAATTCCATTGTTTTACGTATTGATGTTTTCTTTTGAGGGATATTTGATACACAAATTTTATCGTGGCATATATTACAACATGCAAAAGTGCTAACAATGATCATGATGTGTATATAGCATAACATGGGTTCACTGCAAAACGAACATTTCAGGGTTGTGACGGGTCGGTTTTGTTGAACTCTACTGCGAATAACACGGCAGAGAGGGATGCTATTCCAAATCTTTCTTTGGCTGGCTTTGATGTCATAGATGCCATAAAAAGTGCAGTGGAAGAAAAATGTCCCAAAACTGTATCTTGTGCTGACATATTGGCATTGTCAGCAAGAGACGCTGTTTCTGTCCAAGTAAGCTAACTCTTCTTATGTCCCCTCTAATTCTACTACATACATGTTGAATTTGTTTCAACACACATATATTCTTATTATCAATTAGGTTATTACTTTCTTGCATGTTTTCCTGACATAAGTGGGAAAACCTATGTTTTCCTGACATATCAAAACATGTGTTTTCCTGACACTTTGCAGTTTAATAAACCTATGTGGGAAGTTCTCACTGGTAGAAGAGATGGCACGGTATCGATAAGTAACGAAGCCTTGGCAAATATCCCATCACCTTTCTTCAACCTCACCCAACTCAGACAGAGTTTTTCTAGCAAAGGTCTCACTTTGCACGATCTGGTTGTATTATCAGGTATGGTTCATAGACTTATTTGCCAATAAAAGCCAAAAAGCTTCTTTTTTTTTTTCTGCATGGAGTTATGTACATAGTACACATTAATTAATTAACATATATATATATATATATATATATATGATTTTCATATAGGGGCACACACAATTGGAGTTGGGCATTGCAACTTGTTCAGTAATAGGCTTTATAATTTCACTGGGAAAGGTGATCAAGACCCTTCTTTGAATGCGAGCTATGCTGCATTCTTGAAGAGCAAGTGCCAGAGTCTGAGTGACAGAACCACAACGGTGGAAATGGACCCTGGAAGCTCTACGACTTTCGATAGTGACTATTATCCTAACCTTCTCCAGAAGAAGGGTCTGTTCCAGTCAGATGCTGCACTTCTAACACTGGATCAGTCAGCAGATAAAGCTGGAGAGTTGGTGAAGGAAGAGAAGTTCTTCACAGAGTTTGCACAATCAATGAAGAGAATGGGAAACATTGAGGTCCTCACTGACTCTGCTGGACAAATACGGAACAAGTGTTCTGTTGTCAACTCATAAACAAGTTCAGCACCAGTTTATAGCTGTTTTGTGCTCTTAATTTCCTACATCTATATCATCTGCCAGTTGTTATTTTGAGTTGTCAAATGCTTTAGATGTGTTTTTAAACATAAAAGAACGTGTTTGAATGCTTTAAAAAATGACACATCATCTAATAATCAAAATATCATTGATCTTTTCTTATTTTCTTGCTGTTATAAATCTATTAGTGCCTTAAAAATATTAGTGCCTTTTAAGATTTAACAAAAACAAACTAACGAAGTAAGGAAATTCATACTAAATAGCTAATTTAAATAGTTATTTTTTTTAATAAAAACAAATTCTTTACTTAAATATATTTCTTAGAGATTAACATAATAAATATTGAAAGTTTTTACTCAAGTAGTTTATCTTTTGGACAAAAGATAAATATTCTCTGCAGGAAATTAGCAATATATTGCATGATTTTAATAACATGAAATGAGATGTAACATGTGAGGAACACAAAAACTTCCTCTATATTATATATTTTGGTTAAATTATTATAATAAATTAAAGTGTACTTTATACCAACTTATGTATAATAATGAAAATTTATACTATGTAATATTAGTTGTCTCGATCTTTGATTAATTGGAAGGATCAAATAAATTCAAATTTTATATATATTTAATCATTATTAATAATATAATTAACAAAAGTACATGAGTTCCTCTCTAACTAAAGAATTAAACCACTAATATCATACTCTAACAATAGATGAATAAGATGAATTTGTGTTGTTTTTATCTTCGATATAATTTTTATTTTATCACTTTTATTCTTAATTAAAATACTTATTAAAAAATTAATAAAATAAACTACCAAAATCAAAAACACTTAATAAAACACACACCAACTATTTTTTCCTTTTATATTCATAAAAAATTATTATAAAAAAATTCATACGATACAAAAAATATAATATTATAGAAGTAATATTTCATCGTCAAGTTAAATAAGAAAATAAGAAAAAGTTACATTTTTTTTCTTTACCAATGAAAAATAAAATATCAGACACGAAAACAAAAAAATAATAATTTTTTGTTTAATTTTTTCTTTTTTTCGAAAACAAAACAAAAAAACAAAATAGAACGTATGAGAGAGTGGAAAAAACTAAAACAAACACTAAATCCATATCCATATATAAAGAGGATTTTCTATTTTGTGTTCACATTTCATAATACTAATTTTATTCTTTACAATATAATTCTTTATTAAATTTTTTAAAATTAATGGTTATTTTTACTTATTTTCTATAAAAAAAATTCTTTTTTTCTTTTTTTTATTCATCAACAATTAATTTCTCTATTCATTTCACTTTATTTTTAATAAATATAAATTTATTTTATATATTAATTTAATAACATTACTCTATTATCACCTATTAACATACAATCATTCATATATAAAAAATGTGTACACACAGGCGTGATAGCACATGTGTGGACACTAGTATCAAAAGGTAAAGTGAAAAAAAAATATCTTAATAATTTTATTTTTTATTATATTTAATTTTATATTTTACTATTTATTAACATCAAATATCATGTTTTATAAAAGAAATATAAATTTATTTAATTTAATTTTTATTATAATATATAAAATTTAAAAAGTTTGGGAGGCCGGACTTTTGACTCCCATGATTTTTTCCGTCCATCAATATAAGATAAATGGATTTTATTTTGTTATAGGTAGTATAAAATTATAAAACTATAAACAATATTAATATAGTTATGCAATATATCGGCGGGAATAACAATAATTTTATAAGAATTATTATTTTTAATTACGGGAAAAATCAATTTCAAATAATAAAAACTCAAATAAAAGATATTTAAAAAAGATCTATTATGTATAATAATTTTAAAGTTTGTATTAGATATAGACTTATTTTTTATAAATATCATTATGAACGAGAAAAAAAATCATAGACTAAAATTAGTTTATATACAAGTTATTTTGTAGAATTTTTTTCATATCGTTTCTCTAAATTATGATTCTTAATATGTACACAAGTTATTAATTATAATTTAGGTTTATTGTTCTTTTAGTTCTTTATTTTGGTCAAAAGTGTCAAATTAGTCCTATAATTTTTTTAAATTTTAATATGATCTTGATTTTTAAAAATTTGATACAATTTGGTAATTTTGGTAAAAAGAGAATCAATATTTTTTTATCAAAATTGGCACTATGATTATGTTAATTACATTAATAAAACAAATTACCGTTATTAACAACTTTAATTTTGATGAAAAATCCATGATTCGTTTAAAAATATTTAACGAAAAGACCAATTTATATCAATTTTTTAAAAATCGGGACCAAATTGAGACTTGAAAAAACTGGAGACCAATTTGATATTTAAACAAAATGAGAGACTAAAAGAATAATTAAACCTATAATTTATAAAGAAATTCTTCTTATTTTCTTCCTATAAGAACACTTATAGAAAAACTTGTCCAACTAGTGTCATACTGTATTTAACATTTTTGTCATTTTAGCCAATATTGTGATTGTACGTAAATATTTTTAATTTTGAATAAAATTAAAAATCTAAATAAGAGAGAAAAAAATATGAAATTATTGATTAATATAATATTCAGATTGTTATAAATTTCTAGTATTTATACAAATAGTTTCATTTATATTATTACTCAATGGTCATATCAACAAATGTTTATCCAACGCCAAATATGCATATGATTTCACGGACATGAAGACTAATAGTGTGTTTAGATCGCAGTTAAAAAACAAAAAGTTTCTTTGAATTATACGAAAAAGTCTCGTTGAACTGAAAAATATTGTAACATTGCTTTAAAATCAACCAACGTGATCCCTTAAAATCAACCAACGTGATTATATTGTAATATTGCTTTAAAAGAAAAATATCAAATGTTTGGTGTGACTTTATATGAATAAGTGTTGGGGTTCTGAAACGTGAAAACAAACAACACACCATAAAGCGTCTGTTTTTAATTCAAAAAGTTTGTTCACAAAAGCATTTGCGGACTTGATTTTACTTCGCCATTTCACTTGCTTGCTAACGTTCAGAGGACATTAAGTGATCTAACATGAAAACTTAAAAACTAAGCCTCAAATAAAACAGGAAGCTGCATAACAAAAATAATTAGATAAACAAAAAGGAGGTACCATAAAAGTCCTTCAAGATTCTTATTTGTTCTACTGAATGGATAGAGATAAAAAAATCAATAGGAACAGCTGGGTAAGAGGGTCACAAAGTTGATTCAGTCGTGTCCATGCCTATATTCACCCTACAATAACATTATAGCATATTTGAATCCAAAAACTGAATCAATTCTATGTTTCAGCATCCACATTCTTTCACTGCACTCGATACAAAATTTGAATGTGTATTTATGCCAATAGCTCGGTCGTTTCCACGTATAAAGTGAGCATTTTCAGGATATTCAAATTACATAGACACAAGAATGTCAGACAAATAATATCAAAATTAAACAGTAGGCTGCCTTAACACTTGAAAGAGCAAGTAGCAAGTAATGATGTCCAAGCTGTGCTGTTTTCCAACATAATCTCCCAAACCAGGATCAGATATACATGAAACATTAAACGCAATACCTAATTCCAAAATGTTCCCGCCTATGAAAGAACATAACACGAGAAAAATGCTTTAGGAAAATATCACTCGGGTTTACTAGAGTAAATGTATTATTTACACAGAACAAGAACAAAACAGACCAAGTGTAAGATGGATCCCCAAAAAAACTGAATAGTGTCCAGTTTTAAAATCTCACATTCATCAATGCTCTAGCTATATGTATTAAAACTAGAATTATTAAATATAAAGACTAAGTGAGGGTTGAGACTAATTGGAGAGGATCCTACTCCGTGTAAGATTAACCAGTCTTGTTAAAGAACACACGGGGACATATTAACTCCAACCATCAGTACATTTTGCTTCAAATTGCAACAAAGTTGTAGATAAACATTTCTAGACATGGTTTTTCATGGGAAAACAACAGACAAATTGTAAGGGTAATTAAATACAACAAACCATTCACAAAATGTTAAATCGACAAACAAAGGCAAGCACCCCAAAAGCTTGAGACTCCCAGTTAGTGGCGTCAAGGGAAAATAAATGTAAGCAATCTTACCCCCAGCAAGCAGAGAACTGTCACCAAGATTTAAATCTGTAAACCTCTGGATCACTAAGCAGCAACCTTACCAAGGGTACATCGGAAAGGTATATTTTTAAGAGCACACTTAGACTGAATTCAAAATAATGAACTATCATTGCCAAGTGCAGAATAATATCCCTCGAGACCTCAACCGTAGCAAACATATGAACTTCATAATGTTATACTAACATATACTCCTAAAAACAAATTTGCTGATCTTCTGGCAAAGGAGAAACTATTATTTAACAGTTTAAGAATATGGATGTTGATATTCCACACCATGTTAGTTCATGATGAGAGAGATGGAACTAAGTTCTAATGACAGCAAAAAATAAAAAGATAGAGGATTATACGATATAAGACATCACATTAAAACGGGGGCAGAGAAGAGTTAATCGATATGCTAAACATAAGCCATTTTGATATATGGGCAATGTTAATCTACAAATGCATACATGTAACAGACTTACGTTATGTCTCCTGCAGAAGAAGGAAATCCATGTACATCAAATCACCACTGACCCAGAAGATCACCAAATACTTTAGACAGGAGCTTTCAGCTGAACAATGGTTGGTTCAAGCGTAAAAATTTGCATGGCAAATACCAACCAAAATCAATATTTCAAAAGATAATATATGAATAGCTATGGGATAACAAATATTCTTTTGCATGGGCTGTATAGTATTACTTTATGTTTAAATGGTTTCAATTTCCTTTGCCTGGCTTGTAATCAGGGTCTGTGGTCATTAAGCCAGTAGCTTTGTTAAAATCAATAACACAAACAGAATAATAAAGTACCAAAATCAACTGTAAGAACTCATTACCTAACTCAGCAAATCTGAAAGCTAGAAAATAATTACTAATTAACGCTAACATTATATAGCAAGAAATAGAACCCAGCTTCAGATATCCCCTCCAATTAGACACAAAAAGATGACCACATAGACTTGAGCTTTCAACCACAAATTCAGGTTTGTATCTACGATATAATGCTGGAGGGCAATAGCTTCCAAAGAAGATAAGACCTAGAGATCAAACAAGGGAAGTAACAGCCAACAGTGTGTAGTTCTATAGCTATTGCAGCATCAGCATTCAAATATTCCTTCAGAAATCCTCCTATCATCACTCAGGCACAGCAGAGAAGTAAATACTAGACACTATTGAAGCCAGAAACTCGTAAGCCCGAAGGCTTAGATTCTCAATGTAAAGCTTTAAAACATCCCTTGCAGTATTTTCCATGCTTTAAAGTTTAATTTGAGTTGACTATGATAATTGCTAAATCATTGGATCAATCCATGTACATTATTTATAGCTAAATCATTGATCCACCTAGCTTGAAAACTTATCTGACTTCTAATTGAATATATAAAATAAATTTGTACTGTCAACTTAATGATTAAATAAAATCACCATGAGTTCATTACCAACTTGCCTTATTAAGTCTATCTAAACATTCATATGCATATGAGCAACCCTTTTAAGAAAGGAGTAATGCTTGCAAACTTAAGGAGCATAGCAAAGAAGCATTTTCACGACTCATTTGGCCAAATTTAGTAAATAGTTAACAAATTCGATGTACTGTAACCACCGCAGTTCAAGGTTCAATGATTTAATACAATAGCATGTTACATATTTATCTAACAGTAGGCTGCTAGAAAATTTGGATACCAGCACAAAAGAGCTCTAATTTAATAGCACTCAATCCAATTCTGGGATCCTATACCTTTTTGCTCAAGGAAGAATAGAGATATGAGAAACACAGCAATATTATGCACAATACACAGCCTACTAGAAGATACGCATGTTCCGAGGACCATCATACCAAACAAAATTATATAAATTAGATGATAGATGGAAATGCATGTTGAATCCCTTCAACACAGCTGGCAACAATTAAAACATTTCCTGATGCTTTCCAAGGATCAAATTTACCAACAAAATTCTAGAGAACCTGACATTGCTTGAACAAAATTTCCGGAATAAAGAATACATTCTTAAATAAAAAAAAAAGATAGACTAACAAAATCAGCTCATAGATGAGAAACCCAAAATTTCATCTTCCAGCAATCTTCAACAAAGGAGAAATTATACCCTGTATCTCTTGCAATGACTGTTGCACCCGAATCTCCTCATCAACAGACCTCTTGAGATTTCTCACATGACTCTTGAGGGCTTGAGAAGCTATAATATCATCCGCCCTCATTTCAAGAACTTTCTTAGACAATCCCATCAGCAAACTGGAATATCTAGGCATGGTACAATACTTATGCAAGAACACCATGAGGAGTTCCAGCTTCTCCACACCCAAGTTGGAGACACACTTGAGCAACTTCTTTCTAGCCACCAATTCCTCCATCACAGCCAACACATTCTCGGGGTTCTTACTCTCCAACACAGACACCAGAGCCTCAGCGTGCTCAAACTTATTCAACAATTTGTCATGCTCAGCCAACTTCACCTTCTTGGGCTTCATAACCAAGTAATCCCCTGCAGACGGTTTCTCTCCCTGCCCTCTGTGGAAATACCTAAAATGTGAAGGCCTCAACACACTCTTCTCGGTGCGCTCCACCGGCGCAACTCTCCAAAACGAACTGGACTCAATCTCCTTTTCCTGTTCCCTCTCCTTCACTTTCCTCTTGCTAGCATAGATCACCCCATTGGAGGTCCCAATGACTCGCGTAGAACAATCCGGCGAGAAACCAACAGACAAAAGAGGCGCAGGAAACCTCATAGAATGGGTAACCTTGAACGATCCATAATCAAACACCTTCAAGTAGCCATCCAATCCCACACTCATAATCCTAAACTGATTCGATTCCTCTCCAAAATCATTCCCAATTCTACCAACACATAACGAAGTCACCGTCTTGTTGTGACTCTCCATGGAGAACAAAAGCCTCCCACCACCTACCAAGTCCCACAGCTTAACGGAATTCCCACCCGCCGTCGCAACTATCCCTCCGGACGGCAGAAAAACAGCATCCTCCACGGGCGCTCCGTGGTTGACCTGCACCGACGACTTAGAATCCCTAACCCTAACATCCCAGAGCTTGACGACGTGGTCATAGGAACCGGTAATAAAGACATCAGAGTTAACAGGGGAGGAGTCTCCGCACCGGACATAGTCCTTGTGGCCGGTGAATTCTGCAACGGAAGTCTCCTCGGCAACGTCCCAGAACTTGACAAGGGCGTCATCCCCGGCGGAGATGAGGTGGAGCTTGTCGAGGACAGGGAAGTGCACGAAGCGGACGGGGCGGGTGTGGGAGCGGAGGCGGCGGAGGGGGGTGCGGGACTTGACATCAAAGACCTGGACGAGGCCGGAAAGGTCGGAGGCGGCGAGGAGAAGGGCGTCAGAGCGGAAGGAAGCGCAGGAGACGGCGTCGGAGAAGGAGGAGATCTTAGCGGTGGGGGAGAGGGTTTGGGAGCTGAAGAGCGTGAGGGTGGCGGAGTGGGCGGCGGCGAAGGAGTGAGGATGTGTGGGAGAGAAGGTGAGGGAAGGAACGGAGATGAGGTCAGGGATTTGGCGTGTCTTGAAGGAAGACCAATACTTGGATTCAGAGGTTTGCTTTGGATTTCTCGCTTTCGATTTCAGCTTCGGCTTCACTGGGAACCTCCTCTCAACTTTTCCTTCCTCCATTCTTCCACCTCGCAGCCAACTCGGGTTTAGGGTTTAAGACTGAGTCATACACGTCTTTTTGTTTCAAACCACCAAAACCAAAACAATTTTATCATTATATCATATAATATAATATAATACAAACACTAATTATTTATAAACTAAAATTTTAATATAATACATACACACTAATTATTTATAAATCAAACCCTTTGTTACACGAATTTTTAATAAATCCTTTGTCTAATTTTTTTATTCGATTAAACTAGTTTATTATTGTAAACAGTCAAAAGGTTCACCAATTTCTCTCCCTTATCTCCTACTCCATTATGCAAAATAATTTAATAAATTTGATTAACAATTATATGTATAGTTTATAATGATAAAAGTTATTTTTAACAAAATAGTGGCTATTATTTATAATTGTTAATATTCAATTTGGATTAATGAATATTATTGAAATTAATACAAAATATAGTTGAGTTATAATAATTATTATTATTTATTTTAAAATTACTAGGATAAACACATCACGTATTTCATTATTAAGACTAAATATGTTTTTTTATCTATGAAAATTGAAATTAGTCATTGTACCTTTCAATCATGCTAAGTGATTAAAAGAAAATAATAAAAATTCGTTACATCATGTCAATTATGTTTTTTGCAAATCTCTTGAAGTGAATACTAATTGATGTATGCATTTGTCTCTCTAAATACATCTGTTCAGTGGTATCTTCTCAAGCAAACATAACTTTAATAAAATTAGAATACTTGATGATTCATTAATTGATTAAATAATTTTATTTTTCCGTAACTTATATTGTGTGTAATTTTTGGTGAGTTTTTGGGAGAATGAGAATACTAAATTTTTTACATTTTTTTGTTAATGTTGTTCTTTTCTTTTAATCTTAATGAAGTAATATAAAATACAAAATCCTGAAACAAAACTAGAAAACGCATTCTCTCACACTCAAAATTAGTAATGTCTTCAAGAAAAACATAGAAATACATGAATGAAGACAATTGCAATAAAAAAATAAATAAGGGAAAGAAAGAAGAAATTCCTGCAGCCGACAACTATCGGAAGAAAGAGCTTAATACCCAAATGAAGAGATTTGTTAAAGATGATTTCCTAAAAATTTCTAAACAAAAATTCATTGACAATAATCGATATTCAAAAGAAAAAGATAAAATAAAATAAGAGAATCATCCCAAATCAAAGCACACGAAGAAAAGACAATCAACGGCGATGATAAACATTTAAGATTAAATTATTTTAGGCACTCCCATTTTTGTAACGAAATATTAAGTAGGTTTCATTCTTTTTATTTGACTAAATTAGATTTTTATTTTGAAAAATATGTTGTAATTAGGTTCTTTCTGTTAGTAGTATATTAACGGTGTTAATTATGTATCACGTGTCAGCACGTGTTTTTTTTATTTTTTTAATTTTATTTTTATAATTTTTAAAAATAAAAATTGTCATGTGTCAATTTGACGTTGTGTCACGTGGTAATGACAGTGTAATGTGGTAGTGACAGTGCTCATGTCACTATTGAATGTGAAAAAGTCTCAGATGTAGTCATTGTATTTGTTATTTTGTCTCAATTTGGTCTCAACTTTTTTAAAAATTAATCAATTTCAGTCCCTATACCAAATTTAATTTTTATATAAATTTTACAATGGTATTTTTATTATAAGTGATATTTTTAATAAAATTAAGTTTATTTAAATGTGTATTTTGCATTGAATTTTATTTAAATGTCACCATGATATTTATAACAAGATTAAGTTTTAATTTTACATTGAACTTTATTAAATATTGTTTCAAATATTTATATATCAATAATTTATAGATAAATGTTGGAGTTGGTTTAAAAATAACAACTTTATAAATTAAATTGTAAAATTTAAATAAATATATTTATTTTAAATTGTTATAAAATTATTTTAAATTTTTACAATTAAATTTATAAATTTTTTATTTTTAAACCAACTCTAACATTTATCTATAAATTATAGATATATAAATATTTAAAACAAAATTTAAATAAAATTCAATGCAAAATATACATTTAAATAAACTTAATTTTGTTAAAAATTTCAATTATAATAAAAATACCATTGTAAAATTTATATAAAAATTAAATTTGGTATAGAGATGAAATTAATTCAGTTTAAAAAAATAATGACCAAATTGAGACACAATAACAAATATAAGCATTACATTGAAACTTTTCACATCCAATAGTGACATATGACATTGTCACTGCTACATTACATTATCGGTGTCACGTGGCACAGCGTCAGATTGACACGTGGCAATTTTTATTTATGTTTTAAAATTATAAAAAAATAAATAATTAAAGAAAATAAAAAAAAAACACGTGCTGACATGTGCACATAGTTAACACGGTTAGTGTACTACTAACGAAAGGACCTAATTGCAACGTATTTTTCAAAATAGAAACCCAATTGAGTCAAATAAAAATAAGGGAACCTACTTAAAATCTTGTTACAAAAATGGGAACCTTTGGAATGATTTAACCAATATTTAAACATAAAATTTCAATTCAATCTTAAAATTTTAAACATGAATGTTAAAATGTTTCCTAAATAAGTTCATTTATTAAATTAATCAATTGTTAGAAAAAATTTTGGTAATGAAATTTAGAAATTTAAATTAATGTTATTAGTATGAATTTAATATTGAAAGTAATAGTGTAATAGATGTATGATTTTGATCAATAAAGAATAATTAAAAAGTTGTATTTCGCATAATAATCAATCAAAAGCATCATTTTATGTCTTACCCTTCATTCTCCTTCTTCTCTTCTACTCAAGAATGCGATTTTTGGAATATATTGGTACAATTCTATTTTGATATTATAAAAGTGGTGTAAAATTTGAAAAAAAAAATTGATCAAGTGTAAATCGTGGAAAATTGAGACGATTTCATTGTAAAAAAGTCATATCGGTCAAAGACGACTTAACTTAAAATAAGTTGAAGTCTTACCAAATCAAAGAAATTTTCTTACAAAAATAAAATTTTTTATAATCAAACGACTTTAATTAAGTTTCCTAAGTAAAGTTGTGCCATTATGACACAACTTCAGAGATGATCGTAAAATTGAAGAAGTCATATCTTTACCTAACGACTTTTATGTGCAGATGAAGCAATTATGAAATTATATGAAGAAAACCCAAAAAGGAAAAGTATTAATCTATAACACTTTTTATATTAGAAAAAAAAAAGTAAAATAAAAAAGAACATAAAAATTAGTTAAACAATGATATGGCTTCTTTATTTTTGCAATCTTTACGAAAGTCTTGCCATGATGGTACGACTTTGTTTAGGAAACTTAATTAAAGTCGTCTTGTTATATGACAATTTCCATTTTTACATGAAATTTTTTTTGTTTTTGCACGACTTCAACTCATTTTAAATGAAATTACTTTGACTAATATGACTTTTTTATAATGAAGTTATTCCAATTTCCCACGACTTCTCTTTAATAAAAAAATTTCAAAATTTGCACCACTTTTATAATATCGTAATGGAATTGCACCAATACGATAAAAAAACCCAGTAATACACTTCTTGAGCAAACTTGCATGAACAGTTAAAGCTCAAGAGATGGAGCAATGATGGAAGAAAAGAGATTTATGAATAACGGCATTTGATAAACTAGAGACGTGGTGGAACTAAAATGCGAAAAGGTTGACAGGAGACTAGAGAAGAAAAAAATGTTATGTAGTGTTATGAATTATATAATCTGTAATATAAATTTTATAATAAATTTGAGATTGCATAAATCAAAAGATAAAATTTTATATTATTCCGAATTGTATAATAAAAGATACAAAGTTTACATTACATTTCGGATTGTAAAATTTAAAATACATTCAAATATAATTTAGAATATAAAAATAATATATATATATATATATATATATATATATATATATATATATATATATATATATTTGTTCCAAAATGCATAATTAGAAAGATTTACACATTTACAATCTGAAACTTAAATTGAAAAAAATGAGAAACATCATTTTTATTTATTTTATTAAATATATAAATGATATTTCTAAAACTAGGGGGTGCTACAAGAAATACAGGAAACAATAGCCCTTCAGGTGAAAACATGCACCTACATGTAAGTCCAAACACATAAGATGAAGAGGACAATCTTGAATCTTGTAGAGGCAGCTTGGTTTTGCACCTCCATATATTCTTCCTACACCCCCATATAAATAAAATTTCAGTTTAACCCTTCCGGTTTGTATAATTTAAAAACTTTTTTTTAAAACAAACTTTCAGATTACACAATCTAAAAATAAAAAATAATTTTTACATTGTACCAAAATTAGTCATGCTTTACTTACTGAAAATAAATTTTGACTTCCAAATTATATAATTCGAAAGTTAATAATTTTCAGAAAAAGTATAAAATGAAAGCAAAAATTACATGAGAATGTTGAAACAAAATGGAGGTGCAAGAAGAAACTTCTCTTTTTGAAAGGAATATTGCCTTTTTATTTTTTGTGGAGGCCTTTCCCTTTTAGTTTTTAGACCGGGGATACTTTTATAAACATCTGAAGCATCCCCTTTGAAGCATGTGAAATACTAAATATTCAGAGACTTGAGAAACGATTGATCCAAAGGTTATGAACATTTATATAAAGAGGAAAAAATATTTCTATATGATACAATATGTACTAATCAACGGTATTCCCTCACTAAGTCATACATCCCATGTTGAAGGGGAGCTGACACTAACATCTCTTCCACTTTATCCATGTCCCAAGCCTTATAAACCCAATCTCCACAACACAATCATTCTCTAATTGGCTAACATAAAATAATGCACTCTCTCAAGCTATTTGCATGCTAATGAGAGTTTGCTTTTCTGCAACTACAGAAGAAATACAGTACAAACTATGTATTCAGTCAACAACGGCAAGTATACATATCAGAAAATTTGGTGGCAGGATATCAAGCGATAATGAGAAATCCCCAATGTGCACTATTTATTTCATGTCCTGAACTGTGTCTCATATATATGCTAGTGAACCACGGTCAAGGTCTGGTTGAGGTCTACCCCGAGTAGGAGTTGGTGGCCTCTGAATATTAAGCTCCTGACAAAAGCAATTATAACAAGTCCAGTTCAGTAAATTTTAAATATAATTTTGGAGAGAAAAAAAAAAATAGATTCTCTACTGGATTTTATGTATTGGTCTTCTGCTGTGTTTGTTTTCAAAATACACTGAAGAACGCCGATTCTGAAATTTTAAAATATATTAAAACATTTTTAAGTATCAACATCAATGTATTTTTAATGTTCAGCAGAGGATAATACCAACAAATTCAGCAGAGAATCTGGACTCAGAAAATTACTGCATAAAGGGGCTCACCTGCATCCATGTCTCATCCATACCACGCTCAGGAGAAGTTTCAGGAGACTGAAGGGGAGGTGGTAAAGGATGAATTAATTTTGGAACCACAACCAAACCCCTGCCAACTACCAGTATAGCTCCCGCATTGTTTGCAGTTCCTAAACAACACACATCATTAAGATAGAAATGCTGTAAGATGCAAACTAGAAAGCACCTGAGAAATTATACTTACCACAATAGTTAGTAGCAGAAAAAAGGGTGATTAGTTGTCCCTGGGCAAATCGTTCAAAACCATCCATGACGCACTCATGGGCCCTTATAATGAGCTGTAATTTATTTTTCTTACAGAAGTCTGTGACGCGATCAGGCTGCATAAAATAAGAAAAGCAATAGGTCAGCTTCCCATTTAAATAGCAAGAACTTTGAGGCATACCCACCATTGCATGATATTCCTTTGTGAAAAAATATGATTTTTGAATTGGATCCAAAACAATAGCTAATAATTCATAATACTTTTGCATATCAAATGGTGTCTTAATTACTAATATAAATGGAAAGTAATATTATAATTAGTTTCCAGAGATGCAACAAATCAATAGGCCCTAGGGCTAGGTAATCAAATGGTGGAAATTGAAATTCAAAAGAATAACGCTCAAAATACAACAGAGCTTCTGTTTATTGATTTTTGACAGATATAAATGGGGAGGGGGGAAGGGAAGATGAAACAATGGTTCTTCCAACACGGAATGTGGATGACATGCATAATAACAAGATAAATCATCAACTAGGACCACACCATTCATACAGTAGTTTGTAATCTTAGCTGTAAACATGAGGATACATGTTCATATATCATAACCTAAGGGAGGTGAGATTCGAAAATTGACCAATAGAAAGGTCCATTTACAATGAAAGATAACATATATATACTTACACCAAAAGTGACAAGCCCTGGGCCTCTGGCATTTGGTCTCAAACCCTCTACACTGTCATTTTCTGTGGGATCAGACCTACACAAACCCATAGAAATTGTAACAAAAACGGAACAGAAAAAGGTGACCCAAGGCACATCACGCCCAACAAGAGGGGTTGAGGGAGGGTAAACGTTCCCTTACTGTTGCATTAAGGATCACACTCAATGATAAGATTGGGAGGGGAGTTGCAAATATAATAACAAGAAGCCAAATGACAAAAATAGATGGATAAACAAAGAGGTACCATAGAAGGTCCATTAAAATAATAGATCCTGCGTCCATTGTTATGGGTCTTTCAAGCTTCTCTATTTGTTCTACTGAATTGATAGACCTTCCAATGCCACCGTGCATACAGATAATTTTCTTTTCAATAAGAGCTGCTAACGGAAGATAATTAAAAAGTTGATTGAATCGTGTCCATGCCCATATACCATCATTTTCACCCTGCAAGAACGTAGTTAGTTGCAGAGTTAAATCAAAAGGTTGAATGAATACAAGTTGTTTATGTCTCTACCATTCTTTCAATGCACTCAATACGAAAACCAAATAATGCATTTATGTCAGCAGCTTCGTGATTTCCTCGTATCAAGTGAACATTCTCTGGATATTCAATCTACATAATAAGAAGAACGTCAGTAGTCAAATACAAACACAAAGAAAGAAAATACAATAATACAAGACAATGTAAAATTAAATGGTAGCCTGCCTTGAGAGCAAGTAGTAAGGTAATGGTTTCCAAGCTGTGTTGTCCTCGATCAACGTAATCCCCCAAAAACAGGTAGTCAATATAACTGAAACCTCGCACTGGTTAGCTAATTCCAAAATATTTGTACGAAAAAGCATAGCATGAGAAAAATGTCTTTGAAAAAATCTAACTTGGGTATTCACTAAAAGAAATGTATTATTAACACAGAACAAAACCAAAACAGAGAAGGTGCCAGATTAACCTATTCTTTTGAGCACATTTTAACTCCCAACCATCAGTTGGCACATTTTACTTCAAATCACAACAAATTGAAAGTATACATGTCTGAACATGGTTTTTGGACTTAAACAGTGCAGAGTAAAAGTAAATACAACAAACTATTAAGAAGAAAAAAAATCCACAAGCAAAGAAAGACAGCCCAAAGTTCAAGGCTCCCACTTAATGAGTGGGGCCACGGGAGAATAAATGTCAACAATCTTATCCCAATAAGCAGATAAATTGTACCAAGATTTGAAACCATGACCTCCACATAACAAAAAGCAACCTTACCAACACACAGGGTATGTTTTTAAGAGTTAATTTGTCTTAAACTGAATTCAAAAGAATTAACCACCGATAAAAGTGCAGAATATTATCCCTCAATACCACAACTGTAACTAACATATAAACTTCAAAAATAATTTACACACAATAACAAATACTCTTAAAAAAGAATGTGGTGATGTGCTTGCCAACCACAATCCATTATTTTAAAACTTAATATGGATGGTTGACCTTCACAATAAGCTAGTTCATTATCAGAATGATGGGGCTAAGTTTCAATGACTGCAAAGTAATAAGATCAGGGATTTCATGATAGATATCACAGGAAGTGGGCCAGAGAGTTGGTTTATACTGTATATATACTTTGCTATTTTGATACATGAGCAATGTCAATCTACCATGTATATTTGTAACAAACTTACGTGATGTCTCCTGCAGTAGAAGGAAATCCATATTCATCAAATAGCCGCATCAAATCACCAAACTGACCATGAAGATCACCAAATACTTTAACAGGAGCTTTAAGCTGAAGAACAGTTGGTTCATGCATAAATATTTGCTCGGCAGCATAGCAAAGTTCACCCACTTCATAAGAATCCAAGAAAAACCGCCTGTTAGCAGGAGCTTTCCAGTTGCGAGGCCTAAGCAGAGTTGAAATTATCTGGCAAGAAGACAGCGGAAATAAGAAATTGTCCTTTTTTTATTTTTTTTATCGGTGATAATAAGAGATTGTCTAATATAGCAATATGGTAATTAAGTGGGTAGACAATAGGCAATTTATGTCAAGCACTGATAATATAAACAAAGCAGAATAAAAAATCAAATAATTCTTACCTTTTTATGTAATCCCTGAGGAGATTTCTGCCTGGTGAACTTCTTTGTAGGATATGGCAAATCATTATTTATGGGAATCATGCGTCTGCTTTCATTTTCAAATTGATCTAGCGATAATTGCCTCACCATTCCACCCAGGTTACCAACAGCCTCCTTGGCAACTACAACCTGTAACAAACGTACATGATTTTGCATGCTTGAGAGGAACATTATCAGATTTAAACAAGGATTCCAAGCACATACAGCTCTAGGATGAAGGCGAACATCTCCCTCTGTGTCACTTCCATCTGAAACAGTTTCGGCAGCTTGTGAGTTCTCATCTGACGCAGATGTTTCTTCAGCAGGACTACTGGATATGGCCTGCACAGCTTGCCATACAGCAGTCGCCGCCTCAGCTTCAGCAGCTGATGCTTCCCTAAGTTTCTCCAAGGAATTCCTGTCCATGCTGATAAAATGAACACATATCAAGTTGTCATAAAACTGAAATAGTCTGAGCATAAAGACAGTGAAGTACAAGTGTCGAGCTTCTAAAGAAGGAAGCAACAAATGATATACCCGGAGCCACTAGATGAAAGAATGTCTGATCCACCATCCAACTTCGCGGTCGTTACATTATAATTTAAGTTAGATTGACTTGGTTTGGAGGTTGTAACAGATGAAGCTCTCTCAGCAGAATTAATGTCAGACTGCAATGGTGAATTTTCAGCAACTAAGAAATCATCTAGTAATATATCTGCACAGGATAACATGTTTCTATTAGTGTTGATAAAAAAGAAACAAAATTTTGATATATATAAGAAACATCAGTTTAAGACAAATAAATTGTAAAATGATCACAACACTTGCAGTCCATAATACAAATTGGAAAATATAGTAACACATTAGCTACTTCAATAGGCATTTTATTTGCTTCTGCCTAACTATTGATAACTGACAATTAATCAAGTCAAGGCATTATAATGCGTAGCCCAAATGTCAACAATGCAGTCAGAATATTTCCAGAAAAATGGTATAAAAGAGCAAGTGAGAAACAACGACTAAAACATAATTATGGTGCAATATATTCAAAAGAAAACAATCATTTTTCAGCAAACCAGCACAAATGCATGACATGTGAAAACCTAGAGTTTGATGGCAAAATATAAGACCATAGACAAACTATTTTTCTTGCTATGATAATAATATGGAAATCAAAAATAGTTGTATACTAAAGTCATTGAACATAGACTAGAAACTCGGTTAAACAAATTTGCATCAATTTAATTACAGCCAAACAGGCAGGACTTAAAGTGACAAGAGGGTCCTACATATTTCTTGCTAAGAAAGCATAAAGAGCTAGAGTCCACAAATCAGCCAATAACCCTTAAAGGGATGATTGATGCCATTTAATTTTAAATATAATATATATATATATATATATATATATATATATATATATATATATATATATATAATACGTATATTAGTACAAAATGCTTTGATGATGTTAGATTTCATCTTAAAATCAATGTTGTAAAATAGCCGTCATAATAACAGCACTATTGCGCTACAGAATTCCTTGGATCCACAATCACAACTGTGCTGCAGTTGTCTGGCACCAAAACGATTATTGTGGCCTCTATGGGTGTAATAGTTGCGGCTCATGATATGGTGTCACAATTTTTGAGAGATGGATGTGGGACTGCATAACTTTTTTCCCATACTCAGTCCCATTATATCACTCCCGCACTCCCTTAAAACCTTTTATACTTCTCCCATACATATACCTCTGTTCATGGCTTCATGCAAGGATAAAGGAAGGAGTCATCCACTCCTCTGTCAGCTTTTGTTCACCTCCCCGTGCAACCTCTAGTCATCTTTGGCAAGTCTCTAGCGAATAGAACATGAGTTAATATTATGTCAATATTTCTGTTTTCTATTAGCACACAACTCAATTTTTTATACATATATATATATATATATATATATATATATATATATATATATATATATATATATATATATATATATATATGTAACATAGGTGATATTTCCTTTTTAGTCCCTCTGTTTTTTAATTTGTTAAGTTTGGTCCCTCAATTATCAAAAGGTTCAGGTCATCATCTAATTGCCAAAATATATGCAGAGGTCTTTTCTGTCCTTTTTTTCACTATGATGTAAGCTTGGCATTGATTTGCCCTTTTTCCACAAGTATGCTAACATAACTCAGACAGAACAGACCAAAAATGCCACATTCCACATGTTTTGGCAATTGTAAGACCATATTCAAACTTGAACAAATTAAAAATAGAAAAACAAAACAAAATGGAGCAACCTAGAGAGCAATAATATCATATATTATAACCACTATTTGCCTGCAATGCTACACATGGCTTTCCACCATTTGAGCAAGAAGTGAAGTTTCCAAACATGTATATAAACCCCAGCCTAATAACTGAGACAGGAGGTAATGTGGGTTCTCCAACACTACCCCACAACTACCTACTACACCATGCGAAACACAAAAAAAGTTGACAAAGATTCCCTCCACGGACCACAGAAACTGTGGCTACGGATCATGGGCCCCACAAGAAATTGTAGATTCCACATAAATTCAATTGGCAATAAGTCAATTTGAACATGAGTATATGAACCATGCCGTAACAATTGAGGTGGGTGATGTGCGACTTTCCAAAACCCCACCCCCATAGCTGCCTGTTGGACCAAGCAATACATGACAAAAGATGACAAAGATCCCCTCCACAAACCATAGAAAAAATAGAGTTGGGTTGAAGGCTCTACTATTATATTAGATTCCCTCTTAAATCCATTTAGAGTTAAGGGAAATTGTCAATAGGTATATAAACGGCTCCATAAGATTGGAGGTTAGCAGTGTGGGAGATCTACAACCCCCACTCCCCTCCATAGAAAATTAGTAGATCAATTGATACAACACACAAAAAATAACAGAGATACAATCAACAAACCATGTAAACAATGGATATAAGCTCCAATTGTCCTATTAAATTTCATTTTAAAATGAATTGGCATTAAGCACAGTTGGTTGCAGGTGTATAAAACACACCCTAATAACAGAGGCAAGTAATATGGGACTTCCAACAATGGCACCTTTGTTGTGTAATTCATAAAGGCTAAATACATTGTAATAAACACAAGAAAGGCCTATCTATCCTTGTGAGCTTCACTGTTTTTGTAATAAAGAAATTGAATACGCCTCATTCAGTTTCTCAAGTCTCAATAAACTCTCAGATCTACAATTACAACAGCATCTCTCATAATGCAAGTACTTAATTCTTACCTCCTCTTAGTCCACCATAGATAAATATATGAGTACTAACAGCTGCTGCTGCATGGCGACAACGACGCATAAGCTCCAAAGAAGGGTCATAATCATGACCTTTGTTTGGGCGTGAGGAGGACACAATGCCATTTCTGTCCAACCAAACCCCAGCAGCAGTGTCCAATACTGTCAAAGCAAGAAAAAGAAAACTTAAGCATGGAATAAAGGGGGGAAATGGCAAAAAAAAAAAAACCAGAAAAAAAAAAAAAACCGTGACAAGAAATATACAATAAAATAATTGGTAATAACATAGAAAAGCAAGCTACCTGCAATGGAAGCTTCGCCTTCCACTGATCGTCCACCCCTGAGAACACCTCCCGTAACATGTAATCGTGCACCAACAAAAACCTGATAAAATGTGACGCCACATACAATCAAAGAACAATCTTCGGAGCTGTTAGACTATCCAAATGATATCTCCATATATCACGTGATTCTATCAGAATATTTTGGCCTTCAAAGAAAGATTCTTATATGATTCTTATTAATTCCACATATATTAAAATAGGATTAGGAGTCTTCTACTAGAGCTTAGTACTTTATCTTTGCTATCACATCTTTCAGAACAATATTGATTTAATGTTGGTCAGAATAATCTCTTTTTTCCTCCTTATCTACCCAGATACAGAACATTTCAACCAAAAGAAATAGGTAAGTTGGTGAAGATCAATTGACATCATTTTCGAAGTAGAGGTAAATGGCTTAAAACTTTTATTTTAGGTATTGTGTACGAAAGATAACTTTCAAGTGGTTATGAAATATAAAGCTTAGTTATCAATACTGGGTGGTGACAGAGTAGTTGCCCCCGAAACCCCCATAGCTGGATGGTCACTATTAATTTTTCATATTTAAATTAAATAACTTATATTACATATGCATGAATGCTAACAATAAAAAAGTAACCATAATTGAAGTTAGTTATATTCATAACTAAAAATTAAAAGCCATAATTTTAAGGTAAAAATAAAGAAGTCAATAACAATTGTCTAGTAATAAAAAATGACAACAATAAAGGCCAGCATAAGGTTGCATATCTGAATAAAAGAATGAGAAAAGGAATATAAAACAAAACATAAAATCTTCTTTCATGTGAACAGAACAGAGCCCAAAGGATATGAATAGTGTAGAGACCAGAGAATGGTGCGCAAAAATCTTGACAACGACAACTTCAGTAGAGCATCAAGCATTTGAACAAAGAAGTTGGAGAAGGAGTTTGGAGAGTTCAGAAATAAAATCTCTAACAAAAATGAGAAGCTATGTTTTAAATTAGGTTGGAAATTCTAAAATTTTCTAGAAGCTTCTAGAATGTTCTAGAACAAGGAGTTTAAATGTCATAAACTAATTCCAACAACTAGTAGTTTGATGTTGGTTCATGCATCTAACTACCTCATTATCACATGAGCCAAGGAAGTTGCAACTTCCTTAGATTCCTTGCATGTTGATTTTTTTGGCCAATTCATTTAATTGTTTGTTTTCGTTTCCCCTTTTACTTCATGAACACACCTTCTCATCCTATGCTACAAACAAAAGGCTCCTCTCATGTATTTGAAATAAATGAGAACTAGAGTTTTTGTGAGATTTTCAAGTGTCTTGAAAGTTTGGTAATCTTAGCTTAGCTTTGTATATTAAGGACTTTCTTCAAGTGGCAAATCAATAATGCACTTATCCTTTCAAGGTGATGTGTTCTTTATCCATCTTCTACCTTGTCCATTGGATCTTTTTTTACCTTTGTTTTTGTCCTTCCAAAGCTTGGCCAAGACACTACATGGCATTTCTTGGTTGAGTTGGTTCAAATCCTTCTTAGATTTAATAGATCTTATGAGTACTACATCAGTCCCATACGGTGTGGATTGGTTGGAAATTCCGCTACAATGCCATGAGCTGGCCGTAAATGCAGCTGGGAGCTCTGAGTCAGATGGTTTGCATCAAAGAAAGAAGATACAGTTGTTTTTTAGCCTTCCAAACATGTGAGAGTGGGAAAATAGGGTGTGTTCTAATAAAATAAAGGGGGAGGGGAAAATCCCAAGATATCCCCCCTCTCGCAAACAGCACCAAACAACAATGTTTGAGGATCCTAAAGGGGGAATTTAGTCTCATGCAATAGCAATTGCAAGGCTGCGGTATCAACCATGATTCATGAAGCTCCATGCACAACAGCAAGCTGTAAAGCTCCACAAGGCCGCTATAGCACACCATTACTACTATGGTTTAAAGTGAGACCCCACAATGAAACTTGGAGCTTTTTAATCATTAGATCAAAGTAAGACCAATTCTTACCATCAGGGTATGGGCACATACATGTACACAATAAACTTTACTTCGAGAATAAGAGAAGCTTGCCGTACATGAATAGTCAAGAATAAAGATTGACATTAAATCATTCAAAGTAATAATGTGAAAGAAACAAAGGAATCCTAGTGAAGGAAAAACATTATATAAGAAACTCGCAGTAGACCAAATAAGAAATTTACAATAGGAATCTCTCACTTACCGCAGCATGTTGATACCTTGGTGAAGGGGAAACTCCAGGGGCAAGGGTCCATTCCCACTGGCCATTCCTATGCATGAGCAGTCCATAGGCATCTGCTAGTGGCTGCAAAAGATAAGTACAATATATACTATTACATTTCACTAAATAGGCGAGAAGAAGATTCAAAAGTCAGAACAAAACAATAACAAAGAAAACTTTTCTGCTTTCATATGACTATTTGTCACAGTACACTACAATTTTGCAATGCAAATGGAGTGTTGATAATTCAGGTATGATAGATTAGCACATTAAGTTTTCTAAAAGCAACAGAATTTGATTATCTGATTAAAACAATATGATCAATCATACAGCTCCAGAAGAGTCTCTTCCACCACAGAGTAAAAACATTCCATCTGAGCGGGCACTAGCAGTTGCATACCTATAAATTGAGGGAGAATAGAGAAAAGATTCAATACATCCATATGTGTAGAAACAATGCAGACAGTTAAGGCTTCTTTAGCAAGGACAACAGAAAGACTTACATTCTTGCAGAAGGTCTGTCACCTTCTGGATTCAATTTCTGCCACACATAAGGTTTTTGAGCAGTATCCAAAACCCAAGCATCAGATACAACTCTTTTCCCTGCCACATGGTATAAAAAATTAAACTATTTATCATGTAGCGCAACACAGCAACACAACAAGCTCATTCTATACTCAGACAGAAATAAGTAGCATATGAGTGCCAAAGGAAAACAACTTAAAGAAATATCCACTAGCAGTTCAGCTGCATTTATTTTCAAAATTTTGAATTAAAATAAGATGAAGTTATTATGTAATAAGAACTGGTAAAAGAGAGTCAAACTTTAAAACACCAATTATTAATAGATTATATTGTGACTTTTCTTAATTCTTTGCATACATTCAACCTATTGAAGTGTAGAAAACCTAGAAAAAGGAAATAATGCACAAGGCATTCACAAGTGTGATTGGGTTCCCTTTGGGGAAGTTCCAAAACACAGTCCAGGTAAGCTTGTCTCGGGAAGTTTTCGCCCAAAACACGTTTTGAAGGTCCCAAATATGAAATTCAAATTACAGAAAGTCAAGCTCATCATCCATGTTATGCTCTATAATTTTGCCAATTCGATTGTTCCATCAATAAAGTCTATGCTTCATATCTTGTTTTGTTTTCAACAACTAAATATTCACCACAGTTTTATTAGAAAGATTTGAAAACAGACAACCCAGTATTGAATTTGTCTTACCATCATTTCCACTGACAGTTACTAGGTATCTCTGAGCAACCAAATCCATTACATGGCCATAACGAGGTCCAGGGCCTTGCCCTTGTACCACAACCCTACAATTAAATCAATTGCAACATTGACAAATTGCGTGATTTTGTCAAAGTTCTAGAAGTAGGAAAAAATAAAAACGTATCTATTTACAACCAATATCACCTGTGCCATTTGTATTTATCGTTGGTCAAGTCAAGCACGTAGAGATCATCAGTAGAATGCCCAGCTGGTCCTATCCCACCCTACCCAAGTGGAACCAGTCAAACAAATGTTAAGATGGCTAGACTAGTCAAGAAGATGAATCTCAATCCCCTTTATTAATCCCAATTCTGACAATCACCTGAAAAACAACCATGGTACCAACTGCAGCAGCTGCATGAGCAGCTCTAGGAGAAGGCGGCTCCCCGGCTGGTTTAAGACTAAACACTCCCAGCATAAAAATCATTACTTTAGTACCAATTCATCAATCATTAATCTAATTTAAAAAAGAAAACTGAAAAACACACAGATGAGCTGAATTCAGAAAAAAATTAAGAATTTTGAAATTGTGGAATCAACCCACCTAGTCCATTTTCTAGTTTGCACGTCATATGAATGAACCGTATTTGTGACTCCAGCTAACCCTGCAAGGGTAAAGCACGGAAATTCAGCCACCAAAATCGGAAAAGAAAGCAAATAGAGTGTTTATAAAGGAACTTACTAATGCCAGGAGCGGAGGAAGATCCTCCTTCAATGGCGGTGGCGCCGCCAAACAGGATCAAGCGGGGACCCTGCGTCTTGGTGGCAGCAACTGCAGTGAGGGTGTGCCCACAACGAGGACCAGGCGCGTCCTCATCGGTATCCCAGAAAGTTTCCAAAGTTCTATAGGTAGAGGCAGGGTAGAGCCACGGTTTCGACCCCATCAATTTCTCAGAAATTTTAGAATCAGAGAGAAAAAGACAAGAACCCTAAGATTCAACAACTGTGGTGGTGGGCCCGGACTTCCTCCGGACCCCTTAAACCTTATAGTATAGTACAATAGAGTACACCCTCTTCCTCTCTTCTTGACCTGTGTAACTTTTCAGATCAGAAAATTGATTACAGGTAGATACAAGAGATTGTGAATTTGATTAATTGGAAACAGAGAGATTAGAATGAGGGTTTTGGTTTGGGGAGTAAAGGAGTTACAGAGCAGGAAGAGAGGTGATGGTAATTTATGTTATTCCAATTCCACACAAACATAAACACAAACACAAAGAAGGCCTTATGAAGGAATAAGGAGGGGAAGACACATGGCACAAGTCAAAATAAGGTTACAGGCTGTCATTTGTGAAATGGAAAGTGAATGTCAAAATGCTTGACCATGACACCCCAAACTTCCCCAATTGTGGATACATACCCATTTGTGTTTGTATTGTACTAATACTACTACTGACTCATCCTCTGACAAAGGATATGTTTTCTCATGGTTCAGACATGGAAGTTAGTTTCTTTCGGGTTTATCACATGATGCACTTTGCTTTAAGATATTTTTTCCTCATTATTTTAACTCCTTTTCATCTTGAAAAGGACTTGCATTGCAGCTTCAATGTCCTCTCCCTTGTTTCAGGAAAATTAGATTCTCTTTGATTAGTATTATGTTATTATTATTATTTTTCCTTTTTATTTTTTCTCCTTCTTTAGATTCTTCTGAAGTTCTATGACAATGATATATACACATCTTTATTTGATATACATCTGTTAAAATTTATTTTCCTTTTTGTTCTTATCTCTCCTTTTATCATATTATATATATCTTATAAATTAATAAGGTGTTGATAAATATATAGGGTCTACATCAATGATTTTCCACTAGATGTGTTTTGCCCAAGTCTAGGAAGAATATTATATAATATATTATTAATGTAGAAGTAAAGTAGGATAAGTGTTTTTTTTCATATACGGTACATTATAACAAAAATTATTTTTTCTTAAAAAGTGCATTACTATTTAGTTTTATCAATTTGTTTTCATCGTCATTCCTGAAAATTTAAGTATAAATTTAAGTTTTATACGGGATAAAATTAAAAAAATTAAATATCAAACAATGATATTTATCTTTCAAAAAAATGTTTAGTTAAAATATAATTTGAATAGAAGTGTTTAACTCATGAACGGATTTTAGTACTAGGAGCAATATGATATTAAAGATTTATTACATGTGAAAAGTTTTATATTAACTTTTTTGAAATTTATTGTATGAGAACATTCTCAAATATAAAAATATTTAATAAGTAAAAGTATGGAATCAGAAAAACTTATTTAAAATGACTTTCATATAAAATACAACTTCAAAACTATACAAAAAGAAATTAATATTAAATTATATATATTTTTGTTACATTAATAACAATAATTAAATAATAAATTTTAAATATATTATTTTAGTCATAAGAAAATTTTGATCAAAATCCATCACTAATATAAGTATAACTTAATGTGATATTAATCGAGAAAATCATAATGTCATTTAACATATGATAGTGTATCTATTATTTTACTTTCATCAAAATTTCTTGATATAATAAATAATGTGAGATTTGAAAGACGGTCAAATTACTTTTGTGGTGACATGATAATTTATATTTAAAAAAAGTAAATTATAATTTAATGTTAAAGATTTAAAATTTTACTTCTTTAAAAAGTAATCAAATTAGTTTTTTTTTATGAAGTAAAATTTGCTTAGTATGTGTTCCTTGTAAGTGTCAAATTTCAACGACATTTTAAATCATTAATAATTTAAAAAAGTTACTCTAGTATATCCTTCATCCCGCAATTAAAATTGTATTTCTTTAAAAGTGTAATATTATGACTTTATAACATAATAGCCTTGGAACTTTCTACCAAGTATAATATCAATATTACCATTAGATTTGTAATTCCCATTTTTCTGTCTTAAGCTTAATGGGCCTAGCTCTAGTGAGTAAGGGAGGGCCTAAGGTTAGCCCATCAGCCTTTGTCCAAAGGCAGAAAAACCCCTCAGTTATGTTTTTCACTCATCCATTCTCTCTTTTTCCCTCTCTCACTAAAACGTTGTTCTAACTCTTGTTCTCCTGTGAACCAGAAGCTTTGTTTGGGCACAAGAACCTTCTTGGAGCTACTCGAACTCTTCCTCCGTGTAAGTTGAGCTCGAACCTCCTTTTCTCCTTTCTAACTCTGCTGCATTGGTTTTGTCTAGGGTTCATCTTCGTAACCCCTGTTTTCGTTCTAGTGTCCATATTTTCAGCTCATTAATTTGTTCCTAGAGTTGTGGTGCTCATTTGTTGGGTGCCTGTGTTGTTTGCTAGCATTTGTCCAGGTAAGGAAAGTTAGGATTTTCATGTTTTCTTAGTGTCTTCCTGTTTTTAGTTTTGTTTCATGTTTATAATGCTTGTGTGCAATTGTGGTTGCTTGGAAAACATTGAAATGTTGTTTGGTTTTGAATGTTCGGTTATTGCATGCGTGAACAATGGCGAGAACTGGTATTTTCGCCCAAGCGAGCATGTCTCGCCTAGGCAAGAATAGCAAAAGCTCGCCTTGGTTTCTACTCGAACTCTCGCTCAAGCGGTGAGCTTCCGTTTTGAGTGACGAGTCATCTCGCTCAAGCGAGAACACGTAGAAACCTGTGGTTTTCATTTTTGAACCCTCGCCTAGGCAAGATGGGCCCGCTTGAGCGAGAGAATCTTTCTCATCTGAGCGAGGACCTCTAGCTTGGGCGACACTCATGTAAGAAACATTGTACTAGCTGAAATTGCCCTATGATTGTTTTATTTACGGTTCAAGCTCGAAGTATGTGACCATGCCTGTTTTGTATGCTTTAATGAGACTGAAATGGATGTGTTGGTATGAAATGAGACATGACTTGGTTGGTTGGTTGTGCATTGGCATGAGAATATAATGCTTGAGATGACATGTGGAATGTTGTTAGTAAAAGAGTTTCATGGGAAACTCTTGGTGATGGTGTGGTTAGTGTATACCTTGATATAGGAAATGTCTAAATAAAGGAAGGTATCCTGAACTCTAATAGTCGTTCACGCTCATATAAAGTATAATGATTTATGTGGTGAGAGTGGTAGGAGGTCCCAATCTTTGGCAGTATAATGGCCTTACATGATCATGGGATTAACCTTGGGGTGTGGTTGGGTGATAACCCCTTGTGTCTAGACTCTGCAGAGTTTAGAAACCATCACATGTGCATACTTCCTTTAGAACTCTATATCAAGAGTATAATTTGGATAATTGAGTCAGAAGGTCTTGCATTTGTTTCTTATTACATGATTTGGGTGCCTACTACTTGGTATGTTTATAACCTGATTTAATATTTACTTGCTTAATAACATGATAAAAATATTTTACTCTAGCTTACCCTTTTCGTTTGGTGTATGTTTCCTTATTTGACTTTTCCTTTTTGCAATAATCACCAAATTAATTGGTGTGAGCAAATGTGAAAACCCCTGGTGGTCGACAGGATGATGGGAATGCAGCAGTCTAGTGGTCCATGAGTTGGTTTTGGGCTCACTGATGAGTTCCTTTTGTTGCACTGTTACATTTCAAATTAATTGATCTGTGAGCAAATCTTATTTTGATTGTTGCTCTTTTTATGTTCTATTATTGACATTGTGTGTGCCTTAACTTCTCCTGTCATTATTTTATGGATGACTGTAATGGTTGATACATATACACTTTTGGTTGCGTGCTCTATTTTATTCATAATTATGCGATGTTTTATTTAATAGAATTATTCTATTTAAATAGGATGTCACAAGATTTAAAGTTAAAAGAAAAAAAATGCAAAATTTATACTATTTGTAAGTTAATTGATATTTATCATTTAGAATGTAGATAAACATTGAATATTATATTACTCATTTATAAATCTTTAACTATATCTCATGTATGTCATCGTGATAATATAACGAAGATCCTAAGTTTTAATAACACTCTACTTGTAGAAACATTATTACAAGTGTCACCCTAGAATATTCATCGATGGTAAAGATATAACAATCTGATGAGAAATATAACATAAAAGTAATTGCAACATGAAAGTAACAATGTATTATAGTCTATCTGTTAGATATCATATTTACAAAAAAGTAGTAATTCGTAATTCAAATAAGAGATACAAAAACAAGAGCAGAACTAATCATCGACAACAATAAAATTTTACAAAGTTGAAATTTTTTTATAATTTATTCCAACGTATTTCAAATAAGAGATAAAAAAACAAACTAATTATTGACAAAAATAAAATTTTACTAGATTTACTATAATTTATTTCAAATTCTACAAGGAAACAATAACATACTCCCGATTAAAGATAAGATAATATAACTCATATGATCTTAATCTCTTATTGGATATGGTGTTATATGTAATTATGAAATGCATAACCATGATAAAGAAATCAAGGCCTTAGAAATCAATAAAACTTAGGACATCACAAATCTTCCTACTAACAAAATACCAATTGGATGCAAGTGGGTGTATAAGACAAAGTAAATGACTGAAGACAGTATAGAAAGGTACAAGGCAAGACTTGTAGCCAAAGACTACATCTAGTTGGAGAGCATTGATTATCTTGATACATTCTCATCAATAGCTAAACGAAAATTATAAGACTTCTCATTACCCTTGGTGTTGTTAAACAATGACATTCACATCAATTAGATGTTGACAGTGTCTTTCTTCATGGAGATCTTAATGAATAAGTATATATGATACCTCTTTCGAGCTTGAATAATATGAAAAACAATCAAGTTTGTAAGCTTACCAAATCTCTTTATGTTTTAAAACAAGCAAGTTGACAATGGTTTGTTAAACTATCATCTTCTCTTATCTCTAATAATTTTATTCGATCTAAATCTGACTATTATCTTTTACTAAGAAAACCAATACTACTTTTGTTGCTCCTTATGCATGTTCATGACATGTCCTTGTAGGGAGTTCTCTAGAAAAGATCGAGAAAGCTAAGATTTTTAAAAAGTAAACTAATATTTGTAAAATTAACATTTAAATATAAAATGTTTTAGATTTTAATATCTAAAATGCAATACAAATATTAAATATTTTAAATTTAAATGTGAATTTTACAAATGTTAATATATATTTTTAAAATTTTAATAATTATATTTTAATAATATTTAAATAATTATATTCTATTTAACAACTGAATCTAAGAATTATATTTAATTTATAATTAAATATTATAATTTATACTTGAATTTAAAAAATAACTAATAATAATGTCAATTATAAAAATTAAATGGTTCTATTTTAACAAAATTTGAGACTAAATTAAACAAAAATAACGAATATAAGGAATGAATTGAACAAAAATAACGAATATCGAGACTAAATTGAACAAAAAGAAATAATACAACCACAAATTGACATGTGGCACTAGTATTGACACGTGGACAATTTTTTTTTTAAATTAAAAAAATAAAATAAAATTGAAAAAATTGAAAAAAAAAACTAAAAAAAAAAGGAACTGACACGTGGCATGTACTGTTCAAAAACGTTAATTATTTAAACACCTTTTGTGAAAATGACCAAATTGATCCTAATTTGATGAAAATGAGGACCTAATTGAACACAAAACGAAAATATAGACCAAATTAAATAAAAATAACCAAAATAGGGACCAAATGTATATTTAAGCCTATATATATTAAACATTTGCTAAATTCATATTTGGAAATGAAATATTTTCGGATCAATAATTTTGTAACTTTATTTTCAGAAAAAAAAAAATTCATGTAAAGTCATTTAACTTTATATTTTGTTATATATATATATATATATATATATATATATATATATATATATATATATATATATATATAGAGAGAGAGAGAGAGAGAGAGAGAGAGAGAAAGAGAGTGAGAGAGAGAGAGAGAAAAAGAAATAAAGTATATGAATAAAATAAAATAACAGGTTCTTTTTGTAACATATATTTTATATTTATGATATATCTTATATCTCTCATATTTTTACAATTTTTACAAATTTTTAAAACTTAGAATATTCTATATTGTAATTATATGACCTATAATATTTCATACTACATCCCAATTAAATCTGTATCAAATTCTCAAGATCAAGATGTGGAAGTAAGTGAATGTTTATTTTATATATATATATATATATATATATATATATATATATATATATATATATATATATATATATAAAATTACTATAATAACCAATTGATTAACTTTGATATTTATGTTTCATTATTATTGTATTTTTAATGTATATTAAATAACTTATATAATTTTTCTAATATCATTTATATAAGAAAGTAAAATTTAGATTTAGTTTACCAAACAAGATGCACACTACCTTATCACAAATGTCAAAATTATTTTCATAAGAACATTTAAAATTTATTTTGGTAAATCTTTTTTTTTTTGTAAAAGTTAAACTAATTTTTATGTAATTAATATAGTTTAATTACTTATATAAAATCATTTTTTTATATAAACTAAAAGGTTAAAATACCTTTTTGTCCCCATTTTCGTCAACTTTTTTCAAATAGGTCCCAATTTTCGTGGGGTGCTCAAATAGGTCATAATTTTTGTCAATTTGGTTCAACTAGGTCCTAATTGGGTAACGCCATTTAAATTGATAACGTTTCACTGTACAGTTGGCTATTATTTGCTACGTGTCCAAATACTAATCCTACGTGTCAGTTTTTCTTTATGATCAGGTGATTAATTAGGTGCTTAAACACATTAAGGTTTTAATTAACAATATTTAACGAAAAAAAAAGTAAAAGAAAGAAAAATAAAAAAGATATTTGAACGCAGATTAAAAAGTAAAAGGGGTTAAATGTGTCTAGGGGAAAGAAAGAAAAGCAAATTTGGGGATTTAGGTTACCTGTGCTCGAATTTGGGGGAAAGAAAGAAAAGCAATTTTTCTTTGTTTGGGTTGTGCAATTGTTACGGGATCATCATCAATTCATCGCAGATATCGAATCCAGGTTAGATTTTCTATTGCGTTAGAGCTTTCGCTTTCGTTTTTCGGTGATTGGTTGTTTGCGATTTTGGTTTTGCTCGTTTGCGATTGGGTTGGTGTGATTTTCGAAAGCGGTTCTATTTGTTTTATTATGTGTTTGTGTTGTCATTGTCCTCAGAACTGTAGCTTCCCCACAATCACAAATGGGTCTTAAAGCTTGGGTGCGAGAAGAGGGAACACTACGCTGCACACAGTTATTACAATATGAAGAAGATGATTGGGTTCGAGACATAGCTGCAACAAAGCTTCAACGTTCCAAGCATGACCAAGTTCACACATGAGATGGCTTCTTCGACTTTTTATAAATCCTAACACTTTATTTTTTAAATTTTCATTATTTGCATTTAATTAAAAACGTAATGTGTTTAACCCACTAATTAACCACCTCATTGTAAAGAAACACAGACACGTAGGATTAGTATTTGGACACGTAGCAAAGAATAACCAACTGTACAGTGAAACGTTATCAATTTAAACGGCGTTACCCAATTAGGACCTAATTGAACCAAATTGACAAAAATATGACCTATTTGAGCACCCCGCGAAAATTGGGACTTATTTGAAAAAAGTTGACGAAAATTGGAACCAAAAATATATTTTAACCAAACTAAAACATATAGTTACTTTTACCAATAAAATAAATAAAATAAAACATGTTATTTTATCAATTTTTATATAAACTAAAACACATAGTTACTTTTACCTAAAAAAGTAAAAAATAAAACATGTTATTTTATCAATTGCTTGATGTAAAGAAATTGTTTAAAACATAAATGGTTAGAATTTTAATTTTACCAACTTGCAGTGGGTGCAAGGCTAATACTATTTTTTAATTAAACATCATCATAATATTATATGATTAAATTTTGTCTCACTGATTTTAAAAAAATAAACATATTTACCATATTTATTAATATTCGAATTAGGTAATTAATAATATTAATTTATATTATTATAAATAAATTTATCATAATTTCTTGTTATTATTCTAAATAAATATCACATAAATTTTATTATTTTTTATATATAATAAAATATATTGTTATAAATATTCGATAAATTTTTATTTCAATAAAACCGCCGCACCGGTCAAAAACCAGTAGAAATAAGGGTCTGTTAGTTGTATAATGTTAAAATAAGAAGAGGAATTCGTTTTTGTATTTTTCTGTTTTCTTCTACCTATCTATTTTCTTCCAACAGTAAGTAGTGGTAATAAAATAAGAAAAATGTATATATCTAGAAATTCGTTAAGTAAAAAATAATAATGTTTGACCTACGCAAACCTAGTTATTGCTTTTTCTTGAATAATTTATAGTATCTACAAATTTTCGTATTAGGTTGATAAACTATTAACAAAAATGTAAATATATTATAACCCCATTTACAATACAATAGCAATACTGGTAAAAATCGACACAACTTCAGAAAAATGTATGTATAGCAATACTGGCAAAAAAAAAGCAAGATAATTAATTTACTACGACCTTAACAATAATTGATTTAGAGAACTATCTTACCCAAACTAAGCAAAATATTATATCACATTTTTATAAACTTACTTCACATGTTTAAAAATAAATTAATATTTTATCAAGAATATCCTACAGTTGTTGTCTATAAGTAAGCATTTAATAGATGAGTTCCTTAAATTGTGGATCTTCCTTAATCAGTAACTATTAATAATATCTTAAATTAGTATTTATATCATCATTCAAAATTGATGGCAAAAAGCTTCGATGAAAGTGATTTGTATCCAAAAAGGAAATAGAAAATTATGTAGTGCCTATATTTAGAAAATATCATTGGCTTTCAAATAAACTTTTATAGAAGCAATTTTGATAACTTGCATGGCCTCACATTAATTGAAATTTTTAAGGGAAAGTTCATGAATTACAAAATAAGTTAATATTTTTCAGATTTTTATATTTAAATATTTTGCTGTTGAAAATTTAAATGTAAATATAAGTCTTACATCGATTAAAAAAGATAAAATTGACTATTATATAAAATAAAAACCCCTAAATTTATTGTTTTCAAATTTTATGTTAAAGTCCACGTAATTCCTTTTAAACATAAGTCGAAGTCATATCTCATTAATATTATATCTTTTTCAAAAATCTATCATTTTATAAATTTTTTTTTTAGAATTAATATAAATAACAGAGAGATCTAATTCAAATACAAAAAGTCAACACCACCTTTAACAAAAACTTACAAATTTGTAGACAATGATTTATGAATAAATTTATAAATCTTTGTCAACTTAAATTTATTACTTTTACTCAATATAAAAGAGTTAAACTCACTTAAATTATCAACAAATACAAGATTCACTATAGTCAAATGAACTCTGTGATTCGGTCAAATTCAATCACAAGGAAAACTAAATAAAGTTGTTGGAAAAAGCAAAACCTAAAGAAAAGTAACATTTATAAGTATAGACTATGTAACAATGAAAAGTTGTTTTACTTGAATAGGTCATATGTTGTTTTAGTATGTCCTTTGAATAGGGACAAAGCAAATTTTAGTTCTTGGCATTTGATCGTTATTTATTCTTTTTTTTTTATTCCCATGACTTGTTTTACAATCTTTGGACTTAAGCATTTCATACTCAACAATGCTATAAAGTTGAATAAAAATATTCTGAAAATATGAATAAATAATTTTAAAAAGTGGTTTTTGGGAATAACTTAATAAGAAGCCCACGTCAAAATGATTAATATGCCCATCTGTCTCTTTCATTAGAGGAGAATAAATGAATTGGTGGCGACATTTAAGATCAATAAGAGAACTCTAGAAAATCTGAGTGTCAATTTTTTATTTAAGTAGAAAACTAATTTGAAAATTATGTGATTTTGTGGAAGTTCTGTGCGCAGACATGTGTAGAAATTATGAGATACAAGATTAACTTTATACGCAAGTTTTATTTTAGTAGAATCATTATTTTTTTATATTCTGTATTAATTATAGTATTATTTCTCTAACTTTTTGTATTTGAATTTTTTTAATATTTTAATTTTAATGTCTAAAATAACAATTTTATTAATATAGTTTTTGTAAGAATCAATTTTCTGACTATTAAATGAGAAAATTTGAAATGAATGAGAAACGGTATAATAATTTGGTTAAGTTTTGAAAAGTTATAAAGAGAAAAATAAAGAGGTAACTTTATATTTCTTAAAAGTTTTTATTTATCTAAATTTTTATTCTGACATCTAAGTTTTCTGAATTTTTTTTTTCGGATTTTTTTTTTCTTTCAGAATTCACAAATGGAAACTGAATCAATTTTGGTTAATTTTAACTCATTTATTTTTATCCACAATATTGTTGTTAAAATTATATAAGTGGAGAGTTCAATTTACAACTTCTTCTATCTTCCTTTCTAACCCACTAAGTTAATTTTATAATTTTTAAGTGTCAAGGGGAATTATTTAAATATTTTTAAATTGCACAATTGAAAAAATGTAATGATTTAGAAAAATGAAGTTTTGATTTTATTTTATTTTGGTTTGAGTTGTTTATCTTGGTTGAATGTTTGATGATTAAGTTATGTCTTAAAAATTGTTGTTCTTTGTTGTTCTTCTTGAAGTTGTTTTTAAAAATTTACATATTGAATTTGATATCGGATGTAATTGTTTAAGAGAACTTTTTTTAGCATTTTGATTCATTGGATCATAATAACTTATTTTGAAAAAATTAAAATGAATTTTGGTGGTGTTATATATATATATATA